>Ga0210059_1005446_pt1 | contig 20512 bp, 11 predicted proteins | sample Ectturendosymbi2_FD_188042 | JGI IMG/M metagenome (GOLD analysis project Ga0210059, IMG submission 188042) | Ecteinascidia turbinata endosymbiont from Florida, USA - Sample 2 (SPAdes) (version 2) | ecosystem: Host-associated > Tunicates > Ascidians > Unclassified | place: Key West, Florida...
TAAATATTGTTTCTGGTTTTTCTAGAGATAAATCTGACAATGATGTTGGGGGTTTTGTTTTTTTTTGATTTACCTAGTCTATGAACTACATCAATATCTTGATGTGATATGTTTTCATCAATTTTTTCAGCACTGTCAAGACTTTGCTTTCAACTTCTGCAATGCTTTCATCATAAGCGACAATTTAAACCAGTGGTTCTCAAAGTGGTCGATATCGACCCCCAGGAGTCGATTGGACCAACCAAGGATCGATAAATAGTGACGGGGTCGAATGGGGGTCACTGAATGGCCCCTAAGTTCTAAGCATATTTTTGGATTGTGAATTATTTTATCATGCATTTCAAGTAAAAAGCGCTCAAATTTATTTTGACACATACTTTCCTTGTATTAGTAACTGTTGGGCTAGGCCACGGGGTCCACAGAAAATCGCATGCTTTAAAGGTCAACTGACACAAAAATCATGAAATCCGATTTTTTGATCGAAGTTGATGAAAACTGTCTACATGATCAAGCCTGTGAAGTTTTTCCGCACAGCGAGCTAAAATGGCTGAGTTATGGGCTTCCAAACATGCGAATCGGTCAAGCGTTGATTTTGCGGTTGTGCTCGATGATGCATAGACGTGACATTTTTTTCAAACATGTGATGAAGCGCTCTTGCGTTGGACTTGTACGTTGTCAGAAACCGGCGACCTTGATTGAAATTTAGTTACTAGTAGTCTTTACTGCGTAGCGTTATGACAGCATTTACGCTACCAGAAAGGTTGGTTTGATACAGTATTATTTATACGTTTTGTGTAGAAACGGTAAACTTTTGTTAGTTTTGCTTTTGTTTACTTGTTAGGCCTATGTGTAAACTGCAGGGCAAGTTAGTAAACAGACTAACTTGCTGACCATGAATTTGTTTAGCAGCTAGCCAGTTACTTTTATGGTGGCTGTTTGCTTGCATGTTCAATCTGTTATGTTGTTGTTAAAGTGAATGAGTGTTGTGAATTGACCAATAACCAAATATTATCACTGTAAACGTCAGGGTTGCGGAGTCGTAAGGTGTCGAAGGTTTTTGGGTGGAGTCGGATTCCTGACAACCGTCGGCGGAGTCGGGTTGTTTTGTCCGACTCCGGATGTCCAATTGGATCATTATTTGCATAACATTCCTAAATTTGGAATTCCTGTTGAAATGGTACAATTTCGTTTGAAGATTTTATTGAAACAGAGATTTCTTGCCGTGCACCGCGATTTCCATTGATTTTAACATAACAGTCAAATTCCATTCCCTTTATGTTAAGGAGTTGGAGTCGGATATTTTGGAAAGGTCGGAGTCGTACACTTCGCCTCCGACTCCTGTGGCAGTCCTCTTCTAAAGAAGAAGAACAGCATACGTTTAGTACAATTCCGCGAGAGCACTGGTTAATAGGAAGTGTCCATGGCATGCCCAAGTTAACAATTAAGAAACTTAGACCCGCCGGTTTCGCTCGAACCGCTCAGTTTATCACAATAGGATTGTATTCACTCATGGTTTTATTAGTATAATTTTAAGCACTGCGATATTCATCATAACAAGGGTTTATACCAGTAGCCATAGGTTAAAGCACGTAACATAAGTTACTGCAAACATCTGGGGTTAACAACACGGGTTAAATGCGAATTCAGTTATTTTCATGGAGGAAGAGAGTAAGCGTCCCTATTAGGCTGACCTGAAACGGTCTGCCTGAAAATTGGATATAACCTGGGTTGGTACAGGGTCTAACCGTTCTGGGGTATTTGTTAGCTACAAGCGTGTCCTGGTTCACGAATTTGCCAGACCCCTCTCATTCGCCAACTGTTTCTTTTGAGTCTTGATCTAACCTATCACACCACCTGTAGGTTGAATGCTACTCCGAGATGACCGTGAGCAAGACTGATTCAAGTAATATTTTTCTGGGCGAGAGGAAAACACAACGGGTCACGCCGTGGTCACGTGACTGCGTATCGCGCGATGCGTCAGCAATTCTGGTGGTCACGCGTTCGACGCGTGATCACGTTAAGTCTGAAATGAGAGTTATGCATCAGTGCGTATCATTGTTATTCATTTAGATCGGGAATATTTTGGATAATTTCGTATGGGATATTACTGAAATAATTTCTTTAATGTTATGGGTTACTCTCTTCCTGAGTGTGACTTACAATAAATACGGAGTGTAAGTATACAATAGCTCAAATAAATACACAATACAATGTCGTTATAAAACAAGTGTCCTTGGTTATTACATTGTTCCGACTTCGTTCTCCTGAAGTTCCATCTATTTGGTGATGTGATTTTTAACATTGAATTTCGAATGCTTCTTCTTTGTCTTTGCTGTTCAATGATGTTATTGACACTCTTCCAAGTCGTTTTCTGAGCTTGCGTTTAAGGTCTTCCTTTATTTGCATTTCAGGTTCACAAGACGTTTCATTTTGAGGATGCAACGCGAACTCAACACTCCGCAACCCTGTCAAACATGAGTCATTATCTTTTGTGAGGTTGACAGTTTGACACAAATGTTTGTAGAAAACTCTGGTTAGCTTGTTACGTATGCAAATTCAAGTGGTTTCTTGAAACGTTGACGAAAAGCAGGACTCTGTAAGTGGTCTGGCCAAATTTTGCTCAGTTGACTCACTCCATACAGTATGACTTCTTGATTGAGTGTAGGGTTGCCAGATCACTGGAACTTTTTTCAAGGGCATTTTTTGCATTGAGGTACGGTCAGTGGCCTGAAGAGGTCTGGTGTGGCCCGGGACGACTGTTTGATTGTATGACCCCTAGCAAATTCTAGTATTGAGCAGTGGAGTGGCATATGGTGGCCAAAACAACTGAACATACGCTATTTGTGACGTCATAATCTGACGTCATTTTGACATATGGCGTTGGTTTGGCGAAGTTTGTTGACACAGCGTGCATTATGATTCTACACGCACTCTCCTTACTCGTTAGTGTAACCTACAATGCGTCACCGTAATACACATAAATTAATCAACGCTCCAAGTTAGGTGACCGGGGCAAAACGCAGCACTCAACGCTATGACAGAGAAGTTCATAACTGCAAAAAAATAAGGCTGCGCATTCAAAGAGTGCAGTAAAACACACTGAACCCTACAATGGGGCAGTTCACAAATTAAAAAAATGGCTGCGCGAACGTCTCATCGAACAGCAATAGGTATGCAGCTAGGATGGTGGACACTCAGGGTTGACAGTGGGAAGCTTGCTGAACTAGCCTACACAAGAATTGAAAATGCGCATAAAGTACGCAAAAAACTTTCGACTTAATTTATGTGGCTGACTCGCTATTATACGTACAACTACTGGGCGGACAGAACAGATACGCGTTTGTGTAAGCCGTTATGATCAATCCGCCCAAAACCGTCGCCAGAAAGTGTTCACTGGCTGGCTTTACGTTTGTGAAGAGAAAGTGTTCACTGGCTGGCTTTACGTTTGTGAAAATTTGTTAAAATCTCCACTGGTTTATAGTGTTTCATATTTTAATTTGGGGGCCTTGGGGCTTTGTTAGGAGGGGCGAAGGCCACCAAAGCACCCCCGTGGCCACGGTACTGAATCCGCCTGAACGGTCAATTAGTGACGAAGTTCGAAATGATGCACATATTGCAAGCACAGGTGTGAAGCTTGGTTAGCGTACAAAGCCGCACACCCAGTGTTGCCACATCAAAAAACGAAACGGGAAATTATTGATGCATGAAAAAGTCAGCTAAACCAAGCAAGGTGAAATAGAACAGTTTTGAAATATGGCTCAGAAAATCAATTAAATGGCCGTAATTATTTTTCAATCTTTTGTGTGATTTCCCGTGATAGCTTGACTGGGCCATAGCTGCATTGTGGCACATGAGGCACTTGCCTCGGTATTTTTTCTGTAATATTGCAACAAAACATTTTTGCAATACTAAATTAAATCAAACATTTTTGTGTGGCTGTTTTCAAAAGAACAGCAGTGCAGCTACACTGTGTTCCAACCACCAGCCTACATTAAGGGCAGGATGTTATGGTCTGTCACGTCACTATCAGTTTAATTGGGTGTGCGCTGCACACCTAAAATATAGGTCTCCGGTATTGAGGAGTGTGAGAATTACTAGCGTGTCAGGACGTAAAAAATAATGTTGACAATAAACACAGGTTTCGAAAAATTAAATCTATTCAACATGTGTTAGTAGTCTTACAATAGGAAAAATCATCTTGCTACATCATTTTCAATTTTTCAGTTTCACTCTTTGGATGACCACCTTGCTTGGGATGCCCGGGGCTGTCGCCCCGTTTTCCCTCCCCCGCCTCTGCACGCCACTGGGTACGGTGAGCTACTTTCAGAAAGCTTGAGTCACGTATGGGCAAGTCAGGCTATGTTAACCATGTACGAAATTGAAAAATAAACCAAACGTATTATGACGACACAACCTTTCTTCTACAAATAATTTACTTTTTACTACACAATTGTTTAAGATGGTAAATCTGTAGCCTACATTGCTCTCGTCATTTACGTTGTTTGTTCTTGATTCTTGAATGATCAACGTAATAAATAGTTCTTAAATGAACAATTTTTAAAATATTCAAGAATTTTCAAGGACGCCGGAAAATATTCAAGGACGACAAGATGTTTTTCAAGAATCAAGGACAAAACGAGTTTTGATAGCAAATTCAAGGACAGTCCTTGGCGCTCAAGGACGTCTGGCAACCTTAATTGAGTGGGACGCAATACTACTCATGATATAATAAAGCAAGTAAATCACAGCTTGGGTCAGTTCATGTTACGGATTTTATCCTTCTGTGTGCATGATAACAAGCTACAAATTGCTGATGCTTGCGGTGTTATTTTTAGCTTGTAGTACAATTTGAGGTGTGTCTTATGCCTACGTTAATGTTATCTGCTGCAGATACATCATTGTGTTTTTATTTTTACGGCAATAATAATTTTTCTGTCGTACGAACTACTAACATGGTTATATGTGCTGTTGCAACTTGTAGCGAGATTAAAGTGTTTGCATGTTCCGTTTTCCAAAAGACCCTAAGCTGAAACAAACCTGGTCTATCAAATGTCGGAGGGAAAACTAATCGTAAACGAGCATCCAATGGTGTGCGAAAAACACTTTGCAGATTCCGATTTCGTAGCAAGCAGGGCGTTTGCAGTCTTTCTTGGATATGACATGAAGTTTCAGTTACAACTTAAAACCTGATGCTGTTCCTACTGTACGTTCTGAGCCGAAAGGAAACTTCCATCTTCATCAAAAAGAAAACCACCGAGAAAATCCATGGCAGGGGAAAAGCGTCGTCGTCTTGAGGTGAAATATTTTAATTCAATAGGTGATATATCTTGTGATTGCATGTAAAAAAAGAATACATATTTAACTATTCATGTGTGTTGTTTGTTTCGTGTTGTGCATATATTAAGTTATGATGCCTATATACAGTTTCTTTTTAACGTTTAACCTTGGTGACCGTTAAGACAATTTGAGAGACCGCAAGTGTTTCATCTGAATACCGTGATAGTCACAAATTGATGTTTTAGTGTATTTTCGTGGTGATTATGCGGTGAGGTTCTACTGCACTATTTTGAGAGACCGTTGGACAAATTTAAGAGACACTTTCGGTTCGTCCTTCAAAATATCTTAAAATAACCGAACCTACGAAAGAAACTTTATTCACCATGAATCTGTACAATTTGGAAACAGCATTCGCGATTTAAGGCCATTTTGTTGTCGATTGTTTTGTCACAGAAGTGTTGTGAAGTATACTTCATCTCTCTTACAGTAACGAAGCCGTTATCAGACTTGACTACCAAATATTACTGAAATCGCCCGCCACCCTAACCTTACTGGCTGGATCCGCTACTGCAAAAATACCACCGTGGGTATGTGATACGCAGGGATGTAGTGTTAACATAAAAGGTGTGGGAACGCACCCAAAAAATAGCCATTTTAAACAGCTTCAAACTCATTTTAAAGCAAACCATGAAAAAGATGTTCCCACGCGTTCCCGCCCCACTACACCCCTGGTGATATGCATGTTTCAAAGTATGTTTTTGATTCTTATCAGACTGCCAGAAAACTAATGGCTTAGTGTAAAAGTATGCCTGCTTCTGATAGTGGTGAATGTGAAACTCCCTCAAAAAAACTTGGTTTGATTTAAAGGAAATATATGCAGGGTCTTTCTGTGCTGCATTTCAATGAAAATGGAAGTTGTGAGCAGGCAACGACTCTTGGTGGAGAGCGCAGGAACGCGGTGTCGTACCCGAAAGGATGTCATCAGAGATTTCAAAGGCTGTGAGAATTCCCCAGACTTTCGGTAAGCTCTTACAGGGGTGATGTTAGTGCATAACGCATCATCAAAATTTATCCGAACCACATTTCTATCTCTGTGTTTTCAGAATATGTTGAAGAGTTAATGGAAGAAGTTTTTATCCGTCGAGGAAAGCAACCCATCTACAATGCGGCTGTATGCATTGCTGCTTGCCAAAGGTCTCCTCCCACGTCAGCTTGTGAGAAACAGATCAGTAAAGATGAAGCCGTGAACCAACGTGCATTAAGATTCAACGCCTCCTCCTCCACGACAACTTGCTTGAAATGCCGATATTTTTTCAAATAAAATCGCACGTACTCATGAATGAGTTCGTTCCCCAAGCGTAGCATGTTTGCATCTTGATATTCGATGTTGTCAGCCTCCGTAACATCCATCTCGAGGCTACATGAAATCCTGAATACTCTGTTACGCAGCCCACATTTTTCTTTATTCGTTTCGTATTAACTTCCGAAACAGAGTTGCAGGAAACACAACCTCTAACAGTTGACATATTTTCGCATCGCCCACAGGATGTAGAAAGAAGATTTGCTCTTTCATAGTCGTAGGAGATAGGGGTACCATGGCACCCCAACACTTGACAGGTTTACAATAAAATCGGACAGATAAAGGTAAAAATCCGGCAAGACTTTTCGAAGGTATGAACTAACATGTTTACCACATTTCAGTGAAAATAATATAAAAAAGGAAAATTGCCATGTGTTGTCTCGGTTATATGCAAAGAGGCGACAGATTGCCGTCAATAGTTGTCAACCACAATCGGCATCATAGGATAGAATGTTTATCCGGCTTTCCAATGCTCAATACCAAAACAGTAGGCATTTTGCATTGCATCTACCTTTGTTTTTGACACCCCATTTACATGCTTTGTCCTTCCCCGCTGAATATTTTTCTGGAACCGACGCTGTCATCAATCAGTGATTTCACATGATGAAATCTCTCAGGTGCTTAAAAGCTTACCAGTCCTCAACGTCAGGAATATTCACAGCCTAGCCAGCTTCATCTTCATTGAAGGTCATACTGGTATGGCAGCCAACATTCGGAATGTCTCATTCCTCACTGTCACTCTCAAACAATTGTGTCATTTATGCCGTGTGAATGCTACAAAGTGTGACAAAGCCAAGTGACAATGTGGAATTGTTGCTGCAGAGACAATTTAAAATCCTAGTACAAACGCATTGTGTTTGGAGACGGTACGCTAGCAAGCAATGCGGCGACGATCCAACGCGAAGTACGCGAGCAGAGAAAGTTCGATGATGACGTAGCACCACTGTGAGTCACCGCTCGGCTATTCTCGAACTTCGTTTACTTCTCGCAGCTTAACCGCGGCACCGTGGTTAATAAAATTTACTGATTTGGAATCAGAACGAAACGTTCTATCGATGTGAGCAAAAAATGAAACAAAAAAAATTCGTGTCGGTTGATGTTTAATTGGGGGTCAACGTGCAGAAAAGTTTGAGAACCACTGATTTAAACAGAATGTCAAATAAGCACAGAGCAAAGATCTGAAAAGCTGTTGGGCACCTGCGGCACGAGGGCCAAACTTGACCAGCATCAGAATTTTCGTCACCCAATGCGGATAATAACATCGTATCAAAATAAAACCCCATGATAAGCAGATATGCAGACAGTAAGTCATGAGATGTCTCTCTCCCGTCTCGTAGTTTTTCTCTCATTATTCCGCTTAGGACGACGAGGACCGAATTTTAAGATGAAATTAATTATCTTTGGCGATCCACAGCGGTATTTCACAGTCCATGCGGCCCGTGATGCTAATAGGTTCAAACACCTGGTTTAGAAGATAGATGTATTCCAGAAAAGCATTTTGCAGCATTGCAGAAAGATGTGGAGTAAATGTCGGTTGAAAAGAAGGTTTCGAGGTTAAACGTAAATCAACTCTGGTCAACAAATCATTCTTTTTCCTGAAGCTGGATGTGTTTGGCTATTACGTCAATCTCAGGCACTCTATGCTTTTCCAGGAAAGCTAATTCAACTGTTCCTTTGATAAAGTTTTTATCAGGACATCTATTAAATCCTACTGCCAACGAAGTGTAGCTATCATAAGATATAAATTGTCAGGAAACCAATTATTTCACGTTTCGAAAGCATTTGTGTGATCACGTTCACTTAATACCCCCCAATAGATTTACGGACCCCTCAATAGACACGTCGCATAAAATACTTTCTATCGAAAGGAATCATTTCCCAGCAAAGAATCAGACACTAAGATCTCACAGAGACATCATCATTTCGCCTTAGAAGTAGGACTCACCAGCTTTTATTCAAACAGAATCATAAGAAATATTTGAAAGAAATATTACAAGAAACACTTGAAATTAGTTTTAAATCATCGTATTAGTAATCGAAACGTCTGCGAAGCCTATTAAACCTTTCTGAATGTCAGAGAAAAGCTACTGACATTAAAATCGTATTCATGCACTCCATAAATCACCTTTACGGACACTTTAGGAGTTAACATACCCCAGGTAAAGAACTCGTGGTTTATAGTTGTTATTTCACAGATGTGCGCATAAAAACATGAATTAAAATGGACCCAGTTTTGAAAATAGTATCTAGACGTATTAAAAGCATTTTCACCTGAATGAAGATAATATTCTCTTATTTTAACTTGCGGTTGAAAAAGCAAGTAGGCCATGTTCAAACCATCAAGGCAATGTGGACACTTGGATTTCACGATTTTTGACACTAACACTACGTCACACTCTACATTTTTGATGCCCTGACAATTGAACTCATTCGGCCAATCAGTGGATGCGAGCATCGCGGGTATTGTCGCGAGCTGACAAAATGCTAACTGGCATGTAGCAAGAGCACATTTCAAAAAATGTCGATGGTACAGGCGAGATTCTGAGTAAAGAGGAGTTTCCACTTTTCAGAATTGTCGCGCTTTTTGCACAGCACCAAGTGATTGTTGACGTATAGCAAATGTGGATGCGTTTATGTGGGTTTTTAGATTAGTAGAATTCGGACATTTTCTAAACAAGTATGAGCTTCAATATATTTAACTTCTATCTACCAGAGATTTGAATATCTCCAGACAAATTTTGTGACTAGTCTTACATCAGACATCAAGCTTCACCAGAGGAACGCGGAACGATAATGACGAGTTTCCAATGATTAATTACCGACGCCACACCATGCTGAGTGCCACAAACGTTTTTACTAACTGCTGACGTTGGTGATTGACTGCGTCAGTCGAATATTCCTTCGCGAACGCACGACGTAATCCACTTACGTAACTTCAATCAAAACGCCTCAAGATATTTGATTTTTATTTACCTAATCCTAAACCTCACTTTCACATAATGCAAACAAATACGTTATAATTGCCAATCTTTGAAAACTTCGGGGAATTACTTCCAATTAAATCATGTGTTGTCCACCCGCGCAACCAGAAAACGGAATGAAAGCAATTTTCGAAACGTGAGTAATAATTCAGGAACATTCTAAAAAATGTAATTAGCATTAATGTGACACCGTAAAAGTGCTATAATCATTTATGACTCTGTTTTTACCCTACACCAATGTAAACAACTCGATATTAAATACAGTGCATTAGATGGACATTCACAGAGGTGTTAATGTGTCGCTTTGACATTGGACAAGTCAACAGTTGAACTTTTTTTATCAAATTTATAGAGACAATGCAAGGTACTATGTCTCCTTGATTCGGTCTCATAAGGATTATGTACGAACAACGTACTAGTGGCATTATAACGAAAGGAGACGTTCTTTGGTTGGAAATTTGCAGCAGATGTGATTTTCCGTTTTGCTTCCCGCGGTCGTAGAAACATTAAGCTGGCTTCGAGGATAGAGAGAACTTGCATCAGAATATGAAGCTTCTGAAGATTAAGGCCATGACTGAAGCCTAATTGTTTATATGCAGGAAGATTGCTGTAGTCTTACACTCTTTGATTTTGTAATCTAAAGATTTCAACAGTGTTGCGAATATGAAGCTCTTAGTTGTTTTTATCACTTTAATTGCTTGCGGAAGGTGCAGCGAAAAAAAAGAAAGCGAATGCGGTGAGTGTTTATGGGTGCATTTTGAACGCAACATCGGAATAAAATCATTGCATGTGCAAAATATCACTTCAATGTAAAGCAGATATAACCCTGACGTTTTTTCCAAAGAGTGATTGCGCTTCGCTGTACATTGCTGCAACAGAGGAAAGCCAGTTTGGTTTATATTTCTTATGAGCATTCACCTCTGCTTGCATTACTACAACATTCCAAATCTTGCGATTTTCAAATTTTTTCAAAACTGTTCTATGATAATTTGTATCTGTTTCTCAATCCAGACTCGAAATGCAAAGATTCCAGCGTGGTTTGCGAAGCAAAAGGAATCGAGAAACTTTGTGAAGATCAAAACTTGTACAGTTACTTTGTGAAGCAGAAGTGCAGGAAAACATGTGGAATTTGTAACTCTTGCAAAGAAATACCAGCTCGTTCCTGTGATGCAGGTAAGTCATGGGTCACTCGCCGCAGTGCAGAAGAATGCAAGATTTTGGAAATATGTTGAAGATTTCTGCTTTTAGTATTTCATTGCTTTCAAATGCATCAAATTTCTGCTCAAGTTTTTATAATTAGCTGTGTTCACAAAATGTGTTCTAAGGCGATGCTGGTTGAAGATTTGGTCAAGTTATGAATAGAAATAAATCTGATTTTCTCACGATGATATTTATGTGTTGATTGTTGTACCATCGTTTCCATTAGAAGCTAATTCTTAGCTTTCCTATGAAACTAAAGAAGTTACCAATGTCAAAAACTACAAAAGAATTTTCAAAATATAGAAAGTTAGTAATTGCTAAGTCACATCAGTGACCAACACCAAGCAAATCAATCGCAATTTATTGGTGTAAGGAAACTAGTTTCGTGTGTTACACATCTTCAGTCCTGCGCACAAGGCGACAAATGAAACAAAAAGAAAAACTACGTACTGCTGCTAAGATCAAAACTCAAGATTACAAATTTGATCCCAATTAGAACCCCTCCACTAAACACAGCTACAAAACTGTTTAACAAACCCGATCGTAACGGCTATTCGGCTCACTGATTGACAAAAAAATCTCTCCGCGTTTCGCGTGGTTTCTGTCTCAGACGATCACGTGGTTTACAACAGACCGTAACGTGCAGCGGGAAAAGTTGAGAGGAATACAACTCAGTTACGTTTCGGCGGTAATGCGAAATGGAGTAATTCGGTTATGAAGTTTGCATTATAGTTAGGCCACAAATAAACGAATGTTCAGTTTTTCCATGCCAAAGATTTCAAGCAACAATTCGTAAGTCTTTCCCTTGTCTCTCGAAGTTTTTAAATTGAAGTCAACCTTTCTGGGAAGCACCAACGGCCGGGATTAGCCTCTTCTTATCGAACACAACAATTACAGGCTCTAGCTTTGCAGCAGGCTGTTTGAGGAATCTCCTGCCTGGTTCTGCTCCCATCTTCTTGCAATGCTTCAAGCTTGCACTCATCATTCAGCAATAATTGTAAAGCCACAGTAGTAACCAACACCAAGCGAATCAATCGCAATGTATTTGCAAAATCGCAATTTATTACAGAAAGTTAAATGCTGTTCTTATTGCTACTCATGTTTTTGCGTAGCGTTTGTCACTAGGTTTCAAATCAAGCAGATCGATTCGTTCTTCTGGCTATTATTTTATTATTTTTGCCGACATTACGCCCACCTGTTTCAGTAGGCTTCCCCAGCGCAATGTTTTTTAACCACATATAACATGCAACTTACCAATAACAAGAAACCATGAGAACGTTTATCCGATTTTACTGCTGTCTGTCACATTTGTGGCATAGTTTTAGCTTAGGGAAACTCGCTAATTACACTGATGATTGACGTTTGCATCAAAATATCCTTTTTTTTCATTCCAGGTTCATGCAAAGATAGAAGCTCTTGGTGTTCTATTCTCGCACCTGCTTATTGTGATTATGGTTCTTTTGGACTGAAAATCACAAATCTCTGCAAAAAATCCTGTCGAGCTTGCACTTGTACACCTGCTGAGGATATTCAACCTCGTCAACTTACGTTATGTAGAGAAGGTGCGGTACGATATTTTATTTGTCAATGCTATATTTTTCAGCAAAGAGTTTGACTGATATCCATGTGCACAGGGCGCAATAACACGTTGTAGAAAATATTTTGTTAAAATACCCTTAAGCATGTGTACGGTGTGAGATTGAGAAAAATTTGCTGGCTTGTGTTGTCGCAGTTCTGTTGCACTTAGGGTTTTATTTAACAAGCAAAGATTAATATCGTGAAGCAAAAGACAAATTTTGTAGCTTCTGCAGCAACACTGATACAAGACATTCGGCACACTGTTTGTTTGCACTAAGCACTCTTTGGCAAGATTAATGTCAGATCAAGCCCATGTATTGAAAACATTCTCTAAGCATTTGCGTGCAAGCAATCGAGATAACTAATATATACAGTACATCTTATATAAATCTGGGTATGTTTGTGTTTGACCGGAGTGTGCTCAGCACGGAAGCAAACCCATTCAATTTCTTAAGCTTTTGTTTAATGTTCTAGAAGCTATTTTCGTTCAAGAATATACCAAAACTGTGGCATACAGCATGTACGACGGTTTTGTGCACTTATACTTTTGCAAAAATCAGTGTAAGATATCGTCAGTGCTCTGTGGTTGTATAATTGAGAGGTAGCCGAAACATTCAAACAAAATAGCAACAATTTTAGAATAACATTTTAAAGCGCTAAGACACGGTGCCTTAGTAACATTTTTACTGAACAAAGCTACTTCATACTTTCATTCTCAGATTGCACGGACAAATACGAAAACTGCAAATTCTGGGAACAACAAGGCAGTTGTGTAAGCTACTGGCAAAAAGACTGGATGAAACAAAACTGTCCGATGAGTTGTCAAGTGTGCAGAAGATGTGAAGTCAAAGAAAAGGTTGGAGAAAGTGAAGAGGAAACAAAATCGCGTTGAATCCATCCTGCAGACTTCAACCTTATACTTTTTACTATTGAAACAACATGATACATTTTCATATTAATGAACTGATAAGAGAAATGGACATGAACAATATATTTTTCAGATTAAATTTAGGAAAAGTGGAATTTTCTAGTTTGTGGAAAACGGACAAACCTTTTTTGCACAACGTAAAGAGGCTTTGTTTCTGGGCTCTAGTGAACACTCAGTGACATGCCCCTTAAATCAAGACAACCAGTTTTTAAATGTGACGAAACACTGTACTTTGCTGAATGTGCGTGTTAGCCGATTGGAAAAATGGCAATCGTGAATAAAATTGCCTTAGTTCATACTATAAACTTCTGATATAGCCATATATTTTGCTTAACGCAACTTCCACAGGGCCGTCGCCAGCGGGGCGTCCAGTGGAACCCGGCCCCCCATTTGAAATCGGTGACCCCCATTTCACGTTTGCCCCCCCGGTTGCTGCAAACATCCAATACAGTATTTAAAAAATGTGGCCCCCCTTCTGGTTTTGGCCCGTCCTTATGTTTTTTAGCCCCCCCTGCTGCTAAATCCTGGCGACGGGCCTGAACTTTCAAGCAAACAAAACTGTATGACGTTCTGCGAACAAGGCTCATGAAGATAATTTATTTGTTCTTCAGCATTTCCCTGTAATCATGTATGCCCCGAAAAGTCAAAACTTTGGCTATTTTGGCTGGAACGTAACCGGCCATAACTTGCCAGCCAATAGAGGTAGACAGCTATTCAAACCCTCTAAAGATGCGGAAGTCTTGTCCTTTCGATTTGTAAAACATTGGGAAGTTTCGGGTTTTAAATTTTTTGTGGAGCGACATAACTGGGCAGGTCAAGGGTTTTCTGGATGATTTCATTTTAAAAGTAAACACAAAAAAATTGTACATTGAATTTTTTCTCAAGCTCCGATGACGTCATCCTAAACAACCTTGACCTTCCCCGGTTGAGTCACCTCTTCCTAAAAAGTTCAAACACAAAACTTCCCATTTATTTATGAAACAAAACCACAAGACTTTCCGCATTTTAGAGGGTTTGAACAGCTCTCTACCTCTATCGTCTGGCGAGTTATGGCGGTTTATGTGTCAAACAAAACAGCCAAAATTAAGCGTTTCGGCGGGGAAAGGAGCTGGTTTGTCAGATTGAAGAAAAATATGTCAGTGCTGCGATGTGACTTAATTGTCTCAGTCCCTGACAGTAAAAATGTTTCATTTTCTCTGATCTCGTTTCTTACTGCGCTTCTGATAATTTTGACCTAGCTTAATAGAAGATGTGTCAACGTTCCAGAGCAAGATATTTATGTTATGCATCAAACAAATTTAAGAATTATGTAGCTTGCACAATATTAAACCGGTGAACAAGATACTACGGAAAATTGGATATTTCCTAAAAACATGTTTATTACAAATCGCTTTGATTCCTGTGGCGTTGCAACATTGTAGACCATGTATATCTCCATGAGACACTTATCATGACATTTCATGGAACATAGAGAACGCAGAAAACGAAACGTGTGACTGATACTGTGAGGATTTCCTTAAGGAGTGTTTCAAATTGAGATATGCTTGTGATTTTGTTGAGAAATAAACGTTGCATGCTATAATGTAACAAGTGGTTTGTCCTTTCACCACATGAAAAACATGTTATTTCTTGTTACATTTTTATGAATAATTTCCCTGATTGTTGTTGTTTGAACTGTTACCGACAAAGTTTTGCCATCTTCAAGTAACAAACGTGCTCACCAAATTATCACAAAAGGAGGCAGAGAAAGTTGTTCCATCCGGTTAGGAATTAATCTAAGCCTGTTGGTATGTTTATTGTAATTGAAATCACTTACTGATTTATGGCAAATTGTTTATGATTTGCAATCGTGTTTAATTCCAGCAACGAGGGTACTAGTCACTGGCTGTTTCATTGATTGAGCTGTTGTCACGTGGTAGATAAATTACTTCTTTAGAATTAGATCAAAGCATAGCATGGATGAAATTTGCATCATGTGAGTCAAAACTCTAACTACAACCTCTGATAACTCGCCAAGGATATGTTCACGTCTTATACATTGCATCATAACGCTTACGAAAAAAGAGAAATCAGGTTTTATTTAAACTGCTAGTAATAGGGTTATTTCTATTTCTATCGAAATGAGTTTCATTTAAGCAACTTTATTTGCGTGCATCTGTTTTGTTTGCTTATTCCATAAATCGATTTTTCGAAGGCGTTGCTATGGACGATTTTTGCAGTAGTCAGTAATTCCCCATGTGAGGACAGTAGGCTCGAACCTCACTGTGTCAATGTGACTTTTGTAATCCGCAGTCCGAATATACATGAGTACCGGTAATGAAACACATGGGTACCGGTAAAGAAACACATGAGTACCGGTAATGAAACACATGAGTACCGGTAATGAAACACATGAGTACCGGTAATGAAATGAGTACCGGTAATGAAATGAGTACCAGTAATGAAATGAGTACCGGTAATGAAAGGCGTTTACGGCATAGATTTCTGAAAGGATCTGGAAGAGCAGGCAGATCAGGTTAGGGTTTCCCGCAGTCGTGGCTGATATATTTCATGGCTAATATTTTCTTTTCCAAACTATTGCTTTTTTTATTTTTTCAAGTGTTTGGTAAAAAGAATTTTTTTCATGCTTCGGCATTTTTTTCCTTGGTGCACTATCGTTCTCGGTGACAGCATGAAGACAACAAAAGCTTCGTTTCGCCAAAATTAAGCGTATTTTGGGGTCATTCAAAGATTTTGTGGAACATTTTCTCGTATTTTATTTTCCTTTCTTGAGTTTTCTTATTGTTTTGGTTCATAAAATATTTTCTCATACATTTGCCATTTATGCAATCGTCTCGTGACGTCACAAACGCTTTTGTCTTTGGTCAATTTGAATGTCGTGGCACCAAAGCAGATAAACCTTTTCTTGTCCAATTTAATTCAACTCGTCCAGGATCTTGGGTATGTCTGATCAGACATTTTTCATCAGTAAAATTTAGACCAGTGATTCTTAACCGGGGGGCACGCTTTCCCAGGGGACATCAATAAATCTACAGGGGAGCTCGAGTCCTTACGCGCTCTACAGCATGGAAATGTTTTTAAACGGGAATGTGTTCCGTCCAATTTTAAGGGGCTTGAAACAAAAGACAACTGCTAAGGGGACTTGAAACAAAAGGGAGTCGTGGTAAGAACCACTGGTTTAGACTCTTATTCATACCACATTTCTGGTTCATGAACAATGTATCTCGCATCACCTTCTTCAAAATTTTTTAGTTAAGTCCATCTCATCAATCGGTTTCATGTGCATGACATCTTTTGTTAAAGACATGCCTAGGCAGGTCTAAGTCGAATTTTGTCTTGATAGTTTGCAGTTAATCCGATTGAGCCTTCGTTTATCCAATTAATTCACCCTACCGTTGTGTCCACTTCGTGCACCACGTTTGTCTGGGTGTTGGAAATCAGGAACCTGAGTAAAATTAAGCGGCGACAATTTGTGGTGTTGCAGCGGTTGCTGAAAACGTATTGTTACGTCACTGGCCTGTGCAGCGTTTTTCGAAAACAGGAAAGGTTGCGTTCAGAAATTAGTGTTAAAGAGTTAATCGAACTATCGAAAGCTGAAGACTTTTACCTTTGATTTTACGAAATTGGGCATTTTGGGGTTTGAACGTTTTGTGGGACAGCGCGACGTCATGGGAGGTGCCGATGATGTCATCTTTGGCTGTGAAAACGTTTCATGTGCCAATTTATCCGTTTTTGAATAAACCAGGAAAAAATCCGGATCTTTTGAGGCCTTAATTGACGGACTAGAGCAATCTGTCGTCAACTCATGGAAGAAAATCGGCACTTTTTGAAAATCTTGAAAATAATTGCAGTGACTCTGAAAGCCCATTTTTGGCCATAAATTTACCGCCCAGTTGCTCTAAAGTATTTTAAATATATTCCAAAACCATGTGCAGCGATGCTGTCAATTCATACACTGCCAAATTAATGTAAGTTTGGTGTTTTTGCAGTGTAAGGATTCCGGTTTGCTCGCTTGAAAACGCGTGGATAATCTCCTTCACTGAAATTTGCCACTGTCGAGTTTAAGGAAAGCAAAGGAAAAGCTACCCGTCACCCTCGCACTGACCTATTTTCACTTAACAAACGCCAAGTAATCGAGAGATAACACGATGAAAGCCTTGACCTGATGCAGTGTTTCAGTTACTAGTATACCAAGCTCTTCAACTCACACCATCAAATTTATCGAAACCGCAATTCAACAATTCTGGTTCGTTAATTGCGGAACTGTCGGCGTAACACAGTCTTACTTGAAGATCCGAGATGTGTAAATCAATTCCAATCTTGCAAATGGTGTTCCATTAACATGACATAAAATCCTCTTTGCTGAAAGCAAGACAAGGCGCTGAAGAATGTTGTGCAAATTACAGCTTCCGAGCTCTCCAAGTAGTTTTGTTCAACACGTCCAATTGTGTAAAAAGGTTAGTGTTACTCAGCTTTTGCAATTCCGTAATCATTTTGACTCACTTGGAAATAAGCACAAGCTCACTGTTTCAGATTGCAACCATGTGTTATAACGCAATAAGTACATCTAATCGCAAGTGTATTTCTTCATTTTGCTGTTTTCGTGTTTGGGCATATCTTAACCCTGCACACGTCCATAAGGAAACATAGCATCACCTGAACTATAGGTCAAACTGGCCATAAGTTTGTCTCATCATCACTAAAGCTTACTGAAAGGTTTTAGGCCTACAGACTGTTTTTCCAACAACTTAGCAATTGTTCTCAAGCTCATCTGACCCGAGTAAACGAATTTGTTGGACTTCAAAAAGTTGTAGGTTATTAAAAGTAAAAAATAACTTTCCCATAAAAATGTGGTGAAGTATCGATACTAGAAACACCACAAAGTCAGGAAAAATGAATATATTCCGCCAGTAGCCCTTATTGTAGGTCGGTTGATGATCAAAATTGCATTCTGCTCGAATCTTGCTGTTCTACATGGAACAGAAGTAAATTAGGTTGAGACATGAAAATACGTTATTTTCAAGGATAGTTTTGCCTTTTCAGCGGCAGAGGGTCCTTAAGGCCGCAATGACCAAATGATTTAGATAGCACACAAGTTAAAATGTTCTGCACCAACACTGGTGCTACTACATGCGCAACTGTCACACGTGAGCTACACATGCCTAAATTCGTCATATATCATTTTGTTGCTCGCCAGACTGCCATGGCCAAGATGGACACATACTCCTTTTTTTAGACAACAGGTAGCTAAGACCGCATTGACCAAATCCTTTTGTTACACGTCAAGTACGCAAGGTCAAGAAGTTAATTACCCCCTTACTTGTAAAATACAAAACTTATGTAGATTTCGACAGGAGCGCTCGGCAAAGCGCATGCAAAATTCGGCTGTCCACGGAATCAGGTTTGTACGTTAATCCTACGCACTTCTAAAATTAATTTGAAAGCTGCTTTTGGCCTATTAGGTCACGTGTTCCTGGACAGGGATGTCACTTAAAAGAGAAGCCTGAAGCCAAAATTGCACAGAAAAGAAATTTGAAGTGAAATTAATTGATCCCTACAAGCACTTTCGCCATAGATCTCTTTCATATACTTCGAGAGAAAATTCACCGTCAGAAGAAATGCAGACATAACACACCATTTGTGCTGTAGATCGAGGAAAGAACTTCAAGGTAGAGATCCCTTTAGTTTATAGTAAAGACGTAAAGATGACGCAAACGGTAAACAACATGTGAAAATGTATGGACGTATTTCAAGTAACAAGGTTTAGTTTCAACTTCATCCATCAAAAAAAGGGTTATTCATGACATTTTGCTGAAATTTCAATTGACTTAACTTCATTTAGGTAAGAGCCTGTGAAGACCGTAACAAGAGCCACTTTGCAATGATTGGGAAGCAACATTGTTATGTGTTATGTTTTATCAAGCAAATTCTATCCACAGTAAATTACGCCTGTGGCAGTTTTATAAAAATTGATCCTTTTCAAAATCTCCTTATGAAGCGCAAGTTTCTGTTGTTTCAAACCAACAGTGCAAATAATTTACTTACAACAAATAATCTTATTGTTTATGAATGGTGGCTACTGCAAGTTGATAGGTGGTCTGCCCATTTATTTTCAATATTGTTGAAAATTTAGATAAACCTTTCAGATAGAAGCCTCGCGGTGCAACGCTGAACTTTGTTAGGTTTGAATATTCAACTATATTAAAGATCATGTGACACGATTTTGTTTTATCAAATTCATTATTTATGCGCAGAAAACATATTTTTATTTTCGGAATAGTTTCTCCATTCTCCATAACACTTTAGCTATTTTTTCAACATTTTTTAATTTCAGAAACTGTACCAAAACTAAAGATATTGATTGCGGGAAGTTTGTTGGATTTTTCTACTTTCGCTTCGAAGGAAAAGAATGAATGAAATCAATTCATGAAAGAAAGTGTTACATACATTTGGAGAAGATACAACTTGAAGCTAATAAAAGACTTTGTTCTGTGGGCTCCGTTGATTCATCTGTTCAACCTATTGCAATTTATTTAACTTAACTGCAAATGAACAAAGAAAAGAATATATACACAACGCACAAGCAAGCAAGGTGACTCTACCCGCTCTCAGTCAACAAACAAATGAAATCGCCAAGCACGGAGACCAAGAGCGCAATCAATCTGACGAGGCCACCAGGTGCGTTAGATAACAGAAGAGAAATAAACGAACAGGCAACTTATAATATCTACCCTCACTACAGCGATTGCTAAAATAAATGCAGCAGTACAATCATTCATATGTTAATGGATCGGGTGCTCGCCTATGTCGAACCGAACGGCATAGCCCTTCGCTTGCAATGTTGACGATCCTTAGTTTGGTCAACACTCAACAGTCTCTTGTCAAGTGTCGGCGGAGTCTTGCACTTTCTCACTCTCGTCATTTTTGTCGGAGTCTTTGTTGATAGAATAATTGCTGGGCACGAATGTGGTAGGTGCTTCAGCATCGATTTCATTATAAGAAAGCAAGGAACAAAGCAAGGTTGTACATTCTGAAGCAAGTTCGTGTTCCGCAGCATCTCGAGAAACGAAAGGAAAATGCTCGTATTGCGGAAGATGCAGTCACCCGCGCAGGGGCGTAACGACGGGGGGCAAGGGTGGCGCAATTCCCCGGGCGCGGAGTAACTATGGGGCGCCAAATCACTGTGGG
>Ga0210059_1005447_pt1 | contig 20505 bp, 8 predicted proteins | sample Ectturendosymbi2_FD_188042 | JGI IMG/M metagenome (GOLD analysis project Ga0210059, IMG submission 188042) | Ecteinascidia turbinata endosymbiont from Florida, USA - Sample 2 (SPAdes) (version 2) | ecosystem: Host-associated > Tunicates > Ascidians > Unclassified | place: Key West, Florida...
AGGTTGCAGTTGTGAAAGATTTATCAGAAAGTCTAGAAATAATTGAGGTTGGTGCAACTGCTCTTTGTCGACGTGATATCACAGTTTCAAAGAGTGAGAAGATTTTTGAATATGTTCTCAAGAAGCTAGCAGAAGAAACAGGAGCTATTTCTCAAAAATTATTGGCAACTGTCACAGATAGAATTGAATCAAGGAGAAATAAAGGAATTTGTGGCCTTGTGAGGTATCTAGAGAATCCAGACAGTTATCAGCAGGTGGTCGAATCTTCGCTTTTGAATTATCCAAAGAAACGGGAGCTTGTGAAAGTGGCAAAAGATGTTTTTTCACGACTTTTTCCCTGTGAACTCACTGACGAGAGTGCTGAGAATCTTGAAAATGACATCACCGAAGAGCCCTCTACAAAAAAGTCTAAAACAGAAGAACTTAATGACATTTTGTGCCAGCCAGCATATCAACATTTGGATCGTATTCAAGAAAACGTATTGACACACATCAAGAAAGAAATGACATTTTACGAAGCAACAAGGGAATGTCCCAAAATCTTGACGATCATAAAGTCTTGTCTAAACTCACTTTCACCCTCTTCTGTCGAAGCTGAAAGGTGTTTTAGTGCTGCTGGACTGTTTGTTTCAAAATTAAGATCATCTTTCAGTGATGAAATGATTGATTGTTTGATCTTTGCGCGTAGCTACTTTGCGCGCAAATAATTAAATCTTCTTTGTGAATGAGAATGTGTAATACTGTAAATAAAGTGATTTGAACATAGTATATTGTCTCTAATCAGCCTACTTTTAAATTACTTTAATTACTTAAGTTACTTAAGTAATATTTCGAAATTACTTGTTACTTAAGTAATTTTTTAAACTTCACTTGAAACTACATGCCGTATCTTACGTTTTGTTGCATCATCGCCGCCTCCGGTGATTTTGTATTTAATTAGTTAGTAGTTCGGTGACTAAATCCTGCGTTTGAATTCTTGCAGGTTTTATGTTAACGGCACTTCCTGCTCATCCCATCCTTGGGTTCCGCAACAAAAACACTCGCTGCTTTTATCGACTACTGCAGAGTTTGCAAAAGTTACACATCACGTAACATCCTTGAAATGGTGTTTTGCGGCAAACTTTGCGCCGAGTTGCAAGAAGAGATTCTACTTAAGCGGTTGTACCTTCTAAATTCGGTGCAAATACCTATTTCCGGTTCAAACTAGCGGTTTAAGAAATTTCGCCGGTCTTTTCCGATGGATCACGGTTTTTAAGACTTTTTACAGGCTCACAATTGTTTGTCACTTATATAAAAACTACGGACCTTCAGGTACGAACTTCTAGCGGCTCACCTAAATTGCTTTTTAGTTTATTTTGAAATGATAGAAAGTATGGATAGGACACCGCTGGAACAAACCAGAAATTGATAACATTGCGAAGTGCTTTGGCAAGAAAGCTCGAATCTTCAAACTTTACCCAAATTTATCAGACAGATGCAACTGTAAGGGATGTTTCCGTAAAATCTGTTAAAAAATAGATTGTGTTGCAGAAAATTTGGCACTGTCAAAAATTTGAAGAGTAACTATTTACAGCGTATTTCCGATATCCTAACACAGGCCCAGTCACACGCAGAGCTCTACAACCAATTACTCAACATATTTTAACCCAATAAGAGATTAATCGAGCCTACTATACCTGACTCTGACTCCATCAACATCCAAAAAGTTCAACTCTGACTTAGTTGCTTCCGTAAACAATACTCCAACTCCTTGAAATAACTCTGAATGTAGAAATACTATATAGGAAGCGCTTAAATCTCTCTTGCAGTTGAAAAAATATTCCGCTTTTGACTTCGATCATATAAAAAATTTCTACTCCGGCTCCGGAATATTTGCAAAAATTTCCACTCCGGCTCCGGTATGTTTACAAAAATTTCCACTCCGGCTCCGGAATATTCACAAAAATTTCCACTCCGGCTCCGGAGGTATTTCTGCTGAAGAGTGCGACTCAAGTGGCGATAAATCTGACTCCTGCTTATCTCTTCAGTAGTAAGTTCTAAAATCACTCGACGGAAGACACAAATCCAAGGACGGCCGCTGCTTTTATCTCACCTCGCAAAACGTTGGCAGACCATGAATTAATATCTAAACAGAACAGCGCGTAAGGAATATTATTTGCACGAGGAAGCAATAGGCAAAGGTAGTCCGAATCACAAGTTTGGATAGAATGGTTAGTTGGACATCCAAAACAATCCATTGCGTAGCGTTAAATGAGTAAGATCTGCTTCAAGTAAAACGGGTGAAGATCTGGCTTTTACAAATAAGTATAACATTTCACATGGATGGAGTGTTGCGGGCGCAATATTGTGCCTACGAATTGCCAAAATGCTGGACTTCGTTATGGGGGTGTATTAGAGCCACAGCAGATCAAAGCTCAGAATACATTTACAGGTTATAATACAGTTTGGTTTAACTGAACAAGCCTAACATAGCAGCAACAGAAAGCCAGTCCTGAGACTTCTTTCGCTAGCCATCACCTCGCCTTAATGCTCGTGTCGTTCACCACAGCAGCGCTGACAGATAAAGCCACCGCACAGCAAGTCACCTTGCTCGCCACACCGAGCGCACGCTCTGCAGATGTGATCATCAGCGTGATCTTCACAAAGAGGTCGGGAGCACATGAGACATCTATCGGTTACATCCTCACCCCTGAATTCCGTCTGAAAAAGAAGACAAGAGATATTTGGGCGCAACAGCCAATGCATGAAGCATTGCTTAAATTTTCTAATGTAATTTTTGTACAAAAAGTCATGCGAAACATTTTTGTACAAAAGTCACAAACCAATCGAAGTATCAAAAGTTGTGGCGGCTCGTCAGGCGAGTTTTGAAACACTAACTGAGCATTAGCAATTTTGAAAGCGCTTTCATTCTTGCATTTTCTCATTTTCCACTTCCAAGCATCGCCCAGGTCCTAGGAAGTGAAGTTGATGAACTCGTACTCTAAAACATTATTTGTGCTCCGCTGTGAACAGCAACACCGACACGAATAATTCTACGGCAGCCAACTTACAAAAATAAGCGGACCATTCCGCATTGCATTAACAGCACACTGAAAAAAAAACAGGAAGATTCTTACTCAGCGACAGCTACCACCACGTACTACACAATAGCAAATCATTACTAACAGCAACAGGAAAAGTCGTGAATAGATAAGTTAAGAGCATAGACTAATAGCCTTCGAACTCAGGATACATGTGTTAACCATGCATTTGCAATCCACCTCATCATTCGAGTTTGCATTCTGTTCTTGCATCACATGTTTAACAATCAAGCTTTGCGCGTTAAGAGCGTAATCAGCCAAATCTTTAAAGAAAAGTTTCAAATCGAATTAAGTTTTTATTTCGCAGCGGAAGTGCTTTATCGCTGCATCAACTACGGACTTGAGTCCAACGATACGCGCAGATCATTGAGCTGAAAAATCGTTCGGTTATTCAATGCGCCTGAGAAGACGGCATTTACATTTGGCCTAATTGCTTCAAACATTTACGCAGAAGCGGCGTGCAAATGGTAGCATGCAATCAAGCAAAAACCGATATAGTACAAAGTACAAACACTTACGCCGCATATCGGACAAATTCCATCAAGATCTACAAAATAGAGAGCGGAGATAAGCAAAATGCTAAGCTGTTCTTGCAGTCAAAGATGCGAGGAAGTAATTCAGATTTTAAATAATTCACATATTCACCCTAAAGCTTTAAAACCCATGGGGTATTTCGTGTGATGTAAAATCATATCGCACTGAACTTCCCGGAGAGTGGCCGATAATAGTGCGTGATATTTTTCGCTTTCTTAATCCGCATTCTCGCAACACGTTTGCCGTTTGTTCGAGAATGAGGTATGACGAAAAAATCAGACAACAGGCAAGGTATTTAACTTAATGGTTGCAGTCAATAGCGATTCCTGATTGCGACTGCCATCTAAAGATGGCGACTCAAATGGTCAACGTGATACTAAAAGTCTGGTTTTACAGAGCGACGCCTACAGTGACGTTGTCTCTGGACTCAACGATCGGCGAGTGACGGTGTCACGTCATAATAAATTCTACAGACCCATTGTCATGTGATTTATGAAATGAATCGTTGGTTCTGTGACTTTTCTGTGGTCCTTGTGTCGGGGGGTTAAGGTCTTGACCCTTATTCATTGAATTTTTGCTGACACCGAAAACAGCTGTTTTGTACGGTGTCCAACTTGATTTCATTTAAACTTGTGATGGTCGCGTAGTTGTTTGTAGTGAACAACATTCAAACAAAAAGAGATATAATTGCTTATCTACCGCAGGTTATCACAGTTAGTAATATCATAGATGATGCGATCACATAACGCCATAACACAAAGAGCATTTAAGCTATGACCAACGGGAACAGAGAACCTCGTTGTAAATTTTGCCAAGAACTGAAATTTTTCGCCAGCTTTCTTGAGTAACTTTGAACGAAGCATCAGCAAAAGGACCTTTGGACAAAACATTGCCTCCTACGTGAGTCCACTCACGCTAAAGACGCAAAAAAACTGCTTATATGCTTATTATTGCTAACAAATAGGTTAATAAAATGCAACAAAACTTCATTTCATAAACGTAAATAGCGAATATTATACCAGAAATTCCCACACCATCATACGATCGATCAGTTTCACTTCTGTTCGAATAACTTTCGACGTTGCTTGGATCTTCGTTTTCAGTGATGCTGGAATCGAGCGACAAATCAGAGACTGCAAAACCATCTTCAACTTTAATACAGCTCGTTGCATTACCAGCGATGGATAACGACATTCAAGTACAAATGCAGCCATATTGTAGCACGGGCACTTCCTCACTACTACTTCAAGCCCTGTATCAGCCCTTCAGAGGGTTTCACACCAAGATTATCAATTTCACAGCTCTCTCCGAATTTCATACGCTGAATTATTCTTCATAAAAGCAGTTTCAATGATTCTATTTGTAAGCATCGCACATGTACCCACATCCGATATGCAATCTACAATGAATAAATTATGCCTGTAATTTGTGAGACCGAAGTGAAATCATCATATAAAAGCGGCTGTGGCGCTCACAGTGTTTGCAGTTAAAGCAGACTGCAGCGTGATGTTAGGCGGCTTCCTCCTACAGCGCAGGTTATCTTGTGCTTTACCGATGCGAATCTCAAAGCAGAAACGGTCCAGTCCTGAACCACGTTTTATCAAGTTGGCAACGAGCTAATCTGACCCCTGGTTTAAAACTTTTGACCCTTCGTGTGAAAACGGTCTCCTTAGTTCCTAATAAAAAATATTTAAATACTATTCTAACAACAAAAACAGCAACTACACACAGACAACACATTTACTCGATAATGGTTGTTTAGCTCTCATTTACTGGCGCGAACTGCTCTTCTTTCCGCAAAATTACGGACAGCAGTCTTCTTGGTAATTCTGAGTCAAATGGCCAGTGAACTTGGAACAACCACTTTCGATCTGCAACCCTGCGAATGCAAGGTGCTAGAGACAGTATTATGCAAAGGTCTCCATTGATCTTGACCAGTGGTTCTTACCTTTGTGGTTCTTTACCTTTCCAACCCCAGGGACCCCCATTCCTAAAGATATTGGCTTAGACGAACATCTTAAAATATGTAGTTTGATTTCAATGCAGATCTTGCCATTGAAACCAAGTCCCAGCTATAGAAACTAATGAAACCACTTAAAGTGGTAGACCCGTAGCCCCCTTCCCCCTTACAAAAGAATCCTGGTTGCACCCCTGGTTGGGTGCATTTGACAATGAACTTTACAAATGGATATTCGTGTTTTAGTTTTTCAGTGTTTCTGTTGATTTCTTTGTCAACCTGAAGTATTTCCGCCTCATTTATCTTGGGCAGATTTTCTGAAGGCATTTGAATGAGCAAGAAGCTCCGTTTTGAGTTCTTTCTTGACTTGCACAGCTAAACTGTCAGCAGAATCAAGCAAACGTCGAATAACGGTTTTACTGCGATTTCTTTTATCTTTAAACCATATTTCTTTCTCGGGCAATTTCTGTTTTCTGCGTTTCTATTGATATCACTTTTCTCATTTCTGCGTCAACGCAATTACGATAACGAAATCGAGCACCACGACAAATTTGAAATTAACTCTTATTCACTTGAATGTTTGCCACTCCACCCACAGATCGTAAGTGGTCTACAATTGTTCGCTGAGCAACAACTGATTTCGCTTTCATGTTTCCAGTACAACAAGATTTTTATTTGCTGAAACACTTCGTTCAACGGATGTTTGCCCGTAGGAAAAGAGAAGGTACTATTTTCACCACCCTCCGCAAATTCTCATGGGCACGAGATGTATTCCGATACAAACGGTAAAACCAGGGCTGTCGTGCCTGAACGCAAGCAATTTTGGATGGCTGGAACCAAAACATTTCAGATGGTGGAGCCGGAGCCTGAAATTTGGGTTCCCGTTCAACAGAAATAGTTTGTGGAGCAAGCGAGTTGTACAAATAATACAATGTTTTTTAGTTTTTCATGAACCAAATCGTTCTGGAGTCAGAGCCAAAAAATTTTTATGCCTGGAGGTGGAGCCCAAAATTTGAGTTCCGGCTCCACAGCCCTGGGTAAAACCAACGTGATTCAACCCTGTTCCGCATTCAAATTATGCAGTGACTTCTTTCTTTTCATCCAAAAAGCTCTTATACCCTGTTAGTATTTTGTCACCTTCACTCGGCTTTATTCTTCCTGCATTGCTTAGAACTTGCTGATATTTCATTAACTGGTCCACATATACACTGGAATCTTCATTATTTTGGGTTGACTTAAGCAATAAGCATTGCGCACCAGCTTGTAATTTAATAGAGACGTTTGTAGCAACTTTTTAACAACAGCAATAAGAAACCGTTTTTGTTTGTCTTTATAGAGAGATAGGACAATTTTTTGTGCAAGTTCAAATGTTTCAACTGTTGCTCATCAACAAATCCAGCATTGTCTGCTGAAGAATCTTTGTGATAATTTGTTGCTTGAGAAAATTCCTTGCGATAGTTACTTTTGAACAATGTGATTGGAATCGTTAGCTGCTTCATCGTGTAGCTTTTAATGAACCGTTCCAATAGTTGTTTCTTTGGTCTAAATAATCATAACATAAAAATGGGACCATAGGAGCAGCTGTCTGATACTTGGTTAAAAAACATTGGTGAAGTTCTGCAATCGACAAGCATATAAGCATATAATTGACACGCATATCAGGCTCGGTTATAAACAGAAAATCCTTGGACGCCTGCTGCACAGCTGCAAAAGAAATGTTCTTTAGTCTTGAAGTTTTTGTTAGCTTCAACAAGAGTTTAATGACACCCAGGTCAAACACAGGCACCATAGTAGTACACACGATGAAAGCAAAATTACCAATCTTATCAAAAATATCAGAATAAATTATGAGAATGCATGTCAAAAGATCAGTCTGGAAAATTATTTCTTTTTCCCATACTAACAGACCATTCAGACTTTTCCAGGCCGGAAAATGACCTTACTTTTTCCAGACTCCACAGGAACCCTGTGGAAGAATTATGAGGGAAAAGGGACCAAAACATCGTTCGCCCTATGCCCCTAGAAGAAGAGTGATAGCGCATAATGTGTCCTTCCTTTTTCAGGTAAAATAATTGCTGCATGTCTGCATACGCAGAAGACTCAATGCAAGGCGTCAGAAATGTGCCTGCCGCAACATCTTTTCGTTGCAGTCCTTGCTGTCACAAACCTCTGATGATTACTTTGTCCCAGTTGCTTCAATTTGCACTCACTTAACTATGACAGCCACCCATGGTAAATATTTCTGGCACTCGTTTTCAAGCGAATGTGGCGAAAGATCAATCTGCTGGTACCACCGCCCAAACTTTGGGCGTCAGTTGATATATTGCAGTAATTGTCTTCTATTGTTATTAGAAACTGTTTTGGAGCCCACCTTATCTGCCAGCATACAGAACAAGGCATAACATTTTAGATATCCTTTTCATAGTTCTTGAACCCTTACATATTATGCAGTTCACCTAATTGCCCATTTTCTTGGTCAACTGTGTGATAAATTCACTGAAAAAAAGTCATACTTTTTGCACCATATTGCTGTGTTAGTTGATCAAGTCATGCATATCTTTTTCTTTTGTTTGTGCTTATTCTCTGTGTTGCCGCTGTTTTGTTTTCATGCTGTTGCAGGGCGCTGAAGATGAGCAACCACCACCTTTGACTAATCAGTGGCCGTAACATCCAGATGGTTGCCTGGATATTCAGTCAGCCTTGTTGCCATCATTCAAATTGCCCTGCACAAACTGCTTTCAAGCTTATGTTTGCATGGATGTGAAAGTGTTTGGTAACCCAGACGTTTCATTTTGACTAAGTTTACATTTTCTCCATCTAATCCAGTTCCTCGCGGAACTGCTGCACCCCAGAAAATGAAGCCTGTTGTGACCCAGCACCCCCTGAGCAACTGTGTGGATCATCCTGCAAACACCCTTCTTTGACTGCATTGCTTGTTATCTTTTTTCACATGGCCTTTTCATTAACTGCAATGTGTTCCATTGTTAGCTTTTCTGGGGGCACCTGACATGATAACAATTTATTTTTTCGGTGTGCTGATGCACTGTTTATTTTGGAAATGAAAATATATTATACATCCCCTTATCACCAACAAACTACTGCTTATCTAAGGTCATGAATCTTGGGCAGTGACTGAAGGAGTGCTATCATAATTGTAAGCGACAAATATAAGATTTTTGCAAAGAGTTCATTGCGTGATACTTTGCAACAAAGTGCGCAGCCATGAAATTCGTAAATCTCTGAATGTCAAGCATTCGAGCAATTCTTTGAATGAAAGAAGCCCAGCTGCGTTGGTTCAGACACGTGACCAAGAAAGTCTTCAGCGAGACAAGTCTTGCTGGCTACACCTATGGGAAAACAACCCAGGTGTCTTCCAAGGACCAGGTGGAGTGACTACATCACCAACCTGGCATGGCCCCGTCTTAGTGTAACAGAGCTATCAGAGGTTGCTGAAAAACGTGAGGTATTTCAAGACATCCCAGGGCTGCTGTCACTTTGACTCTCCTGAGAGGAAAAGTATGTGTTCGAAGTGAACAAAAAAGACGAAGACAAAATAATTACAAAGTAAAATAGTAATTATGTTCCTGTCAAGTAAGAACGGACATACTTTTTCAGACAAACCTACAAAATAAGGGCACATCAAGAAGTAAGGACAGCGTTACAGCAATGATACTCGTACAGCCACAATATAATGATAAAGTTTTTGACTATATTTTAACAAGATGTCAAGACTGAGGACATGTAAGTTACCTGAAATAAATTTCCTATTGCAAAAGTTTCAGATTGATCTGAACCTGTTGCCTTTGTGAAGACTAGTTACTTAAAAGTTTCCTTATTATCAATGTTGCTCAAGCAAATTTACCTTCTACCGAGCCAGGGACTGCTGATGACATCCAAGAAACACTCAAATCAATGATACCTGTTTGTGGTCGTTGCATCGACAACGTCGCAAAATCTGCAGGTTGATTGAGAATATCCTGAAACAATTTTTAACTGCCGCTGTAAACTGGAGCGCTCCACTGACACCTGACAACCTATGATGAAAATTCAAAAATATATTTGCACTCTTCACCTAAATTCAATGTGCGACATTTCCTAATGTTTAAAGCAACTGATCTTTCATATGATGTCGGTAGCATATGATTTTTGTTTGATACCTCTCCTGTCAAAAAAACAATTCACCTAATTTGAGCGTGGCGCCAGTATTGCAGACCAAAGCGCAAAGACAAAAGCATACTTTTTTTGTTTTGTTCTTTGTTTTAGACAACCTCATCTAAAATGTATCACTGAGCCTCCAGGTATGTTTGTTCTGGATCAATGAACCTTGCTTATGCAGCACATCCTGTGGTAACTTTTGTGTTACCGAACTTTGTTATTCTGAACCTTGTTTTCAATGCAGAAGTATCAAACAAACTTAGTTTTCAACTTATTTTTTAAATGACTGTTGTGGTATAATCACATATTGTCTACCAATCAAAGGCTCCGATGACAACAATCATGATAATCATCACCCAACAATCTCAAGTTAGGAATGAAAATAACTTTTTTACGGAATATTTTAATTGCATTGAATTATGTTCATAACAACATTGTTCATAAATCTAACATTAAATATAACATACAAAGTCAGCATACATTTGAACAGCTACTCTTGTCTTGACTGATATGCAATAAAGTTTTCCAATAGAACTAGCTTAAATCATGATCCCAAAGCATGAAAACAAAGGTCTTAACCATAGCACCAAAAAAGATTCATAAGTACCTAAGTGTGTGTGTCAAAAAACAACCACCTTTATTCAAGTAAATATTTCCAAATAACATGGTGTAGACAGGACAGCTAACACACTTTAAAGCATCAGTGGCCAGTGAATTACCTGTCCTGTCTGCACTATGTTATTTTGAAAAGGTTGGGATTAGTATTATTAGTATTACTTGAATAAAGGTGGTTGTTCTTTGACTGGTCTTCACACCTCCACATGCAGCAAAGTACAACTCATGCACACATGTCACTAACAAGGAACACATGCATAGGTGAAAGAACACAAACAAAGATACATGGCAATAGCAAAGTACACATACATTGGGTAGTACTAACGTGGTTACTTTGATACCTAGTGCTGCTGCGACAAGGTCGAAAACAGACCAATTCACATGATATACAAGTAGATCTGGACTTGTATTCACTGTAACTTGCACAAAAATAAGTATAGCCTTCAAAAACAATGTCTCTAGATTTATGAAAGCACTGAATCCAGTGTGCCAGCAAGGGTAATGCTAACAATGTCAGATAGTATTAACTCTTTTATTTGACAATGCATGCAATTCGGGAAAAAGGCAGTGGTTACCTGGTTAACAGCTTCTCCGTTGTCCATTCTTGTTTAGTTGTAATTTAATGAAAAATGGCCCGCTTGGTTAAAATATTGTCTTCTTATTCTAGGATGGGTATCGATTTTTCAAAAGGATCATTGCCACAAACAGGTAACCACATGTACACAAATTACTTGCAGTACCATACCTAAATTGTTGACCCAATGCTTATCTGCAATGAAGAAATTTTAATATTGTGGTATGTTGGAAGAAATAAACAACAACCAAGAATAAAAAGACACTATTAATCATTTATGGGTCACAAAGACACAACTGTGGCTTGGACATTGTCCAGTCATAACTTACCATATGATAGAGCTAGAGAGCTATTCAAACCCTCTGAAGAAGCAGAAAGTCTTCTAGCTTCAATTTAAAAAAATCCAGGCACATTTGGGTTTGAATTTATGGTGTGACGTCATGACTGGAGGAGGTCAAGGGATTTTGGGATGATGTCATCTGGGCTTAAGAAAAAAAGTTCAAGTGGCGATTTACTTGTTTTTTCTTTCAAAATGAATCAGGTGAAAATCTGCGTCTTTACAGACATTGGTTGGCCATCTATGTTAATGGTTGGCAAATCATGGCCAAAAAATAAATCATTAACTAATTAATGTCCTAGATCAGGGATGGACAATAACAAGCCCTTGGGCTACATGTGGCCTAACCCAGCATTGTCAGTGACCCACAGAAGCATTCTGAAAAAATCTTCAAATCTGAAATATTTCGTAAAGTGTGTGAGGTTACATTTGTCTCATTGAATTGCTTGCGCTAGGTAAAGTGTATTTGCTGAAGAACAATACTAATAAATACCTTTTCTGTGTAGCTTTATTTTTTGTTATATTTATCTATTTTACAGTCAAATTAGAACGTATGGCACTTCGCTAAACCCGGCCTTCTCAAATTACTCACCCTTACCCTAGGGCGAAGGTGAATAACATGCAGCTGTATGCAGGCTTCAACATACATTTGTGCAGCCATGCACATATAATTTCGAAAAGTAAAACATATGTTATGCGCATTCATTAAAATTTAATGAAGTATAACTGCATTAAGTAAAACAACCCATGCATTATTTAAAACCTGTTTTTTTTCAGTTATTTTTTTGTTATAGACCGAAACGTTTTTGAAATGACTGAAAAAATCAAGTCATTTCAGTCAGAATGTTTAAAAACATAGGCTAAAAAACACTTTTGTGGCAAATTTTAATACTACTTTGAGATAAATGACCGAAATGTTTCAGTGACCAAAATGTCTCAGATAAAAATGACCAAAATGTTTCGGCAAAAAAAAAACAGTTTCCAACTATTTTGTCTGCTGTATGAGGATACTTAATAGAAAGATGGTCATACAGACATATGGAAGCCGAACAGAAACAATGCAAAAAATAAAAATATAGTACAATCACTGGCGGCTGTTAATTCATAAAAAATATAATGCGGCCAGCAACAGTGAAAAGAATGTGCACCCTTGCCTTAGAGAAATAAGTTTTTATAAATAAAAACACAAAGCAAAAAAACTTTTATCATTGTTTTTAATGTTGAAATTATAGATATAATCAATATTACTGTTTCATACTTCATAGCACGATGACTATTTTTTGTGTTTACATTTATTGTAACAATGGAAAAAATGAGAGCGTGTCTATGGTAACTTACAACTGTTGAAGCTTAACATCATCATTATTTGACATTGAACAACTTTGTGCAAGGCGAGATTAAGGGGGAACAACGGGGACAATTGCTTTGGGACCCCTACTCTGAAGGCCCCCAGTGATGACAATTATTTTTTAAAAATAAAATACTCGTTTGAAAATTGTCATGATTCAGAAATGACACAAGAATACAATTCTATATTTCGATGTTGCATTAAGTACCGTTAATGATTTCTCTACAAGTTTGACTTTCTGCCAGTTTTGGTAATCACTAGTGAATATAAATATAAATTCTCCGTTTTATTCAATGCAAAGATGTTTCAATTTTGCATGCATCTTTTACCTAATAATCATTCTTTTGGCATGGGTATGATTATCTACTCATGCATCATGACTACTATACAAATGTCACGAAAATGATGCTATTTACATGCTAAAGCTAGTCCTGCTGTGGTTGCTGTTTAGTATCAATGATACTGTTTCTTGTGCCATCTGGAGGTAGCCGCAGTCGAACAGTGACCTTTGTTTAAACACAAATGGTAGCATATGGTGGAAACCAACTTTCTTCCAATGGCTACTATTGTTGCGTTACATCATAAACATAAGCATATGAATCTAGTCAAGCCATTTACACCACATGTTATTGTGTGGTCAGTCAGAAAAGGTTACAGTGAGCAATTCATAGAACAAAAGAGCAGAAAAGGGATTGCAGTGTTTTGCTCAGGGGTTCCTAACCTTCTCGATCATGTACCCCTTGAGCATTTCCACAGATGAGCATGTACCCCTAAAATTTCTTATGACAAAAATACTGAGAAAAATTATTAAAGATCCACTGAATTTTTAATAGAACTTTATCTAAAAGTTAATTTAAAATTTGTTCAACATTTTCACAAATATTTTATCATGACTAATCATAGATACATTTAGCAACAGGCATATAATGATTTTTGAAAATAATATATGTAATACATATATACATATAAATATATGGAAATAAATATAATATAAATGTTTTTCCCTTCTATTGCTAACCTTTAATATATCCCTTCAAAAAGGCAAATATATCCCTAGGGGTACATGTACCCTAGGTTAGGAACTCCTGGCTTAGCTAGTGCAATGCTGAAATCTATAATGCCATCAGGAACTAAAAAGCGCAGTTTCTAACGAGAAAAAGTGCAAGGGTCTAGCAAAGCAAGCAAAAACTCCATGACTGAATTGCTTTTTTCCAGCAAACTCGTTGCCACGATTGATGTTTTAACATCAGATTTGATGTTTTCAGGGAACTTTCTGATGTTTGATGCTTCGTCGACAAATCTGATGTTGGCTCAGCTTTTGTTTTTCACATTTCCTTTTCTTCAAGATGAAAGTAAGTTTTTTAAAGTTTCTTTTATCAAACTCTCACCCTCGTGTGTGCTTGGTTATCGTTCCAAACTGAAAAAGTTTCCTTTGCTGCATTTGTGCATTGAGAATAACATTTTACGATACGACACTTCACTCTTTCTGATGCAATGAAGTTCATTGTGCTTTGGTGGGTATTGGTAATAGAAGCATTTAGCTTATATGTAACTGTAACGTACAAATCTGATGTTGAAGAAGGCAACAATCTGACGTCTCGAGACTAACCCCACTGGCAACACTGCCAGCAAAACTTTCAAGCAGCAACATTAAAGCAGTGGCGTTAAACAAGAGTACCTTAAAATGTAGGTGAAAATTACGACATAAGCTTCGAAGCACTTTTCACATTCAGCCTAGCCATATTGACATGTTATTTTTTTCAGTGTTTTTGTTTGCAATCTCTGGTTTCTGCTTATTGTTCAGCTACCTTATCCTTTAATCCTGGGCCCCCTACCCTTTAATCCGGCCTTGAATCTGTGCCAAGAACCAGATTATTCTTTTTCAACTTAACTGTTGAAGCAATGCCTACCTTGAGAAGCTGATAAACATCAGTAATGACCACTTTGCCTATGGAACAGCTGAGGTGGACTATGGACATGATGGGAAAGTGTAGATCCTGTAGTGGTACAGCAATTTTATAAATTAAAAAGCAAAGATCAAAGACATTTATAAAGGTAGTATATATTTTGCCTCATTAGGCAAAAGCACTGCAGGAGCTATTTTGCCTTTAGCCAAATGCAATTGGTTGAAGTGGTCACATGACTGCTAGGTAGCCAACAACCACATAATTCAGCTCATGGTTAGGCTTATTCACCATGAACAGAACACAGGCTTAGATTTCCTTTATATAATAGTGCAGTAAACATAATAATGACAGATTTGTCATGGCAATTATCTTTGCACTATGCTGGTTTTATTCTATGATTTTCTTGGTTACAGTTTCAGGTTGTTTAGAGCATTAGGTGTCTTAGGTTTAGCGTCTTAAGTTAAAGGTCTTAGGTTAAGGGTCTTAGGTTTAGCGTCTTAGTTTTAAGATTTTAGGTTCAGAGTTTTGCTGCAAATAAAGCTTCAGCTTAGAAATCACACAATGCAGACAAGAAGCCACTAACAGCTTGCCAGCACTGAAACCATGACAGCACTCAACCATGCATGTTGGACTGAGCTGTTACAGAGTTCACAATCAACTTAGCAGGTCATGCAGTCTGAACTTGTCATGTGACCATTTCAACCAAATGTATTAGGCTAAAGACAAAGTAGGTCCAGCAGTGCTTTTGCCTTATGATGCAAAATAAACACTGCCATTTATAAATCAAGACAAAACTATCATTGTACTAGAGACATCTTTAAATTCAAATTCATTAAATTTTGTAAATGGGTACCTGCCTCATTGCTGTTAAGCTATATATGATGAATACCTGATGCATCTAAGTGAGATACCAATGCTGTGTAATGAACTATGTCTTCAAACCACAAAGTTGTCTCAATTCTGGACTTGTGATGACATTTCCAAACATGAGGAAAACATGAATTGTAAGAATGACAGTGCCACACAGTAACATTTACTGACAGCCCACCAAACAGCTAGTAAGAGATGGCCTTCACAAACACCTCTGCTGTAGGAACTTATCCAATGTGACAACAACATGTGCAATAGCCAAACATACATCGTCGTGTTAGAATACTAGAAAACTATACAGCAATATAGTATTTCTCACTCAAAATGGCAGCAAATGAAGTTACATCACATAGCACATCATCCAGCCATCAGATTCCTGGCCAGAATATGGCAGTGATTAAGAAACAATGTGCTGCCAGAAATATTTACATTTGCTGAAAAGACAAGAATGAGCCCCAAAGTGAACCTTCATTTGACAAAATGAAATGTGCAAAGATATTGAGAGCTTTTACAAGTTCTTTGCAGGACTGCTCCTCCAGAAAGTTCTAGGAATTGGTTTATCAATTTATACAGGTTTGCAACACAAGCAAACCAAATTAGCTAATAAGGTTTATATTTTCTATTGTGTTAGCCAAACCGAATATGGGTTTAGCTTCTAGAATATTTGAAATATTGACATAAATATTAATTTCAAACAACCTAGCTAAGAAGGCTTGTCAACAATATGTAAGTATGCTAGCAACAGGCTGAGTTGGCTGGTTTAGGCTTGCACATGTACAACAAACTTGTTTCATACAAATTATGAAGTCATGGCATATTGTACAATATACCACTGAATGGCCACTTATTGTAAGTTATTTATTTACTAAATTATAACTTGAGGTTCGAAATTGAAAGAAATGCAGGTTATAGCTAAACTTCCCCTTTCATAAGCTGGGTCATAATCTCTTACTATTATAAGTTGTGTCGCATTGATATATATGCACCGAATTTACGTTTGAAGCTGTGATCCACAAAGTATTTCACTATAGTGATAAAAGTGATGGTGCTGGTTATATAATCAACGTGTCTTTCTTGCAACAACCATCTCCCAACTATTTGAACATTGCATTCACCATTTGTTATTATCACTGAAAACCACTTAGGTTTTAGGCACTGTCTATTTTGCTTCATAAGGCAAAAGCACTACTGGAGCTATTTTGCCTTTGCAGAACACAAATGGTTAAAGTAGTCACATGACATGTTCAGAACGCATGATGTGCTTAGTTGACCATTATGTCTGTACGTCTGTAATGGCTTAGTCTGATGGACAAGTGTTGTCATCCATGGCTTCAATGATGGCAAGCTGTTTGTAGCTTCTTGTCTGCATTGCGTGAACTGTAGGCTAAATCCTAACCTTAACCCATTGTGTCTGTGTCTATCATACTTGTCACATGACTACTTCAACCAATTGTGTTCGACTAAAGGTGAGGCAAAATAGACACTACCTTGGTTTTAAACCACAACATGGGATGGACATGTCTATTTTTACTCAAACATGTTATACCATATTATGTAAACAAAGACACCTAGGTAGTCTTTTCAGTATAATTTGATGGATCTAAAGCATGAATGCACAACCTGCATACGTGGCCTATTTATAATGTAATAATGTACGTGGCCTGCACATGTAATTTGAAATGTCATTGAGTGACCATGCATTAATTGAAACTCTTTGTCAACTGTATCAGGATACTTAGTAGAAATATGGCCAAACAGACATGCAGGTACAGGCTACACTCAGTGTTTGGAAGCACAACAGAAGCAATGCAAAAAAATTAAAATATCTTAAACCCATCAACGGCCATAATTCATAAAAATTAAACGTATTGGTGATAGCAATTGTGAACATGTTGGGCACCCCTAATCTAAGGCATTTATCAGAACAACCCACTAGCTTACCTATTGTCTACAAAATGAAACAAGTGAAATAAATGTCCCTGTTTGCATAGTAAGACTGCTTATGAGTTGGTATAAGAATCAGAACATGCAGGTGAAGTTGGAGTACTTGTCTTTCATACCCCTTCACTGTATGGTAAAACAATGTGGAGTTCAGAATTTGTATCTACTTACTCTTAACCTTGATGAGATTTCAGTCCAGCTGGGCATACGAAGAGAAGGATGAACTGTTGGATATGTGGTTGTGAAACATCTACTGTTTGCTGACAATATGTGTGTTTGGTCCCAGCCTGTGGTCTTCAACACCTTTTGAATACTTGTGGGTATGCTGTTGAACATGAAATTGAATTTTTCTAAAGCGATGACTACACTGAAATATGTTTTGATATTTTTCTATAGATAAACAAGTGAGGCTTGTACATAGGTCAGAGAAAAAAGTGACAATTAGTGGTGATGGGGCAGAGAGCAATACAGCAACCATGACATTACACAACAAAGGCACTTACCAAAAGCAAAAAACAATGTTTATCCACATGAACTGTGTAGAAGTAACATAATTACCCATGGACCATAATGGACATATCACAGTTGCATGCATGTCCGACCATGCACATAGCATTCCCAAATTAGGTTGAAGAGACAAGGGTACAAACAGATCACAAACATTTTACCAATAAACAGTAATCCAATAAATGTTGAGTACATGAAAAACAAAGTAAGGTTAGCTGATGAGTAGAGCATATAAATAGTTATAGAAACGATAACATTTCATTCATGTTGCTACGACATATCCACCTACTGCACATCTGACATCTGAGTCATAGCATTCACATAATTCTCTGTAACTAAACTTCACAGCTAGTTGCTAGCATAGGAATTTGACTGAAGTCAATGTCAGTGAGATCCTGGAGGTGAATGAAGATTTCTAAATATCAAATATTATAGTTTTGTAGTTTCCTTCTCTTTTTCATGTTGTTGGTAAATCTGTGAAACCGACTGTCTGGAATATGCTGATATGTTAAAGAATGTGTACTCACAGATATTCCCCACTCCTAGTCCTAGTTCCCAGAAATATCCAACATTGTCACAGGTATTGGCTTTTCTTTCAAATTCATTTTAATTGATTAGCAGAAGCATGGGTTCCGTCTGAACATCTCTACAGATCTCCATCGTTATCTGTGCCTCAGAGCCTCCCACTAGGTTTGAGTTGTGCCTCATTGAAATGTAACCGCCCAGTTTGCATATGAGGCTGTGATCCACAGAGTCTGTCTCTCCATATAAGCATAGTGAGTGGGTATGTCCTTTATCAAATATCTTACATCCATATCTCATGCAGGTGACATCCATGAATTTTTGTTTGCTTAGTGCTTGGGTAGCCAAACTTTTTAACCCGAGGGTCAAATTCGTGACTGCTTAGCCATTGGATCAGATACTGTGCAATTCACATGACAGGCAGCAGCCAATGTTGTTGCACTGCTGTCCACAGTTGGAAATATAGTGCTGTATTTGGTGGGCCAGATTAAACTGGTTGGTGAGCCAGATGTGACCCGTAGTTTGGCCACCCCCTTAGTGCATAGCCCATAGTTTTAATTAGCAGGGCTGAGAGCCAAGAACATACCCATTTTTCCATTGCTGCGTTTGTCTTGTGTTGTTGTGCCTCCTCAGTGACCAGTTCTTTAAGAAGGTTGTCATGACAATTGTGGTATGCTGTGTCCTTCTCTTGTCGTATTTTTCTTTTCATTAGTCTAAGATAATCAATGTAGTTTTCCCCCTTAAGAAGTTTGAACAGCATGTTATACAATATGTTTCCCTGAATGACAGAAGTTTTAAGTTTGCCAAACAACCGAAAGTATTACTTTAATTCATGCTTTACTTACTGATAGGTGACAATGACACTCGCTGGCAAGTGAACTCACTTTATTGTGCAGCCAACATCTCAATCTGGGGCACCTTTGGCTTTGCTTAAAGGTAGTGTCTACTTTACCAGACATATTCTGGTGGCAACAAAGCGGCTAAAGCTATTGTGGCGCCAGTCGAAGATTCGGTCTTGTGGCATGACACAATACCAAAAAAAGTCACTTTATTGTCAGGAAAGCGCTGTCCTGGCTTGTGGTGGTGTAACGGTTATGTGTTACGACTACTATGTCTATGGTTTTCAGTTCGACTCTCACCTTGCCGACTTTAGTTTTGCTTAGTCAGTGTTAGGTTAGTGTTAGCTTAGCATTAGGTTAGCGTTAAGGTTAGCGTTAGGTTAGCGTTACTGTTAGCTTAGTGTTAGCTTAGGGTTAGTATTACTATTAGCTTTGGGTTAAGGCTATGGTTAGGGTTAAGGCTAGGCTGTAAGTTTATCTTTTAGTTACATTGATTTACTTCGTTTCTACCAAGCCTTTTGATTTTGCTGCTGCCATCCTGGCGACAAAATAGATAGACACTCACTGCCTTGCTTAACATGCTCTACTGCAGTTGAAAACACTGTTTCGTGCCTTTTGCATTCTAATGTATGCCTCCTTATTGATAGTCTGGTGTTTAACGCCTTCGCGTTACCTAGATACAGCACTGACGTCCTTCAACTTGTTATTCAATTTCGGTTCGACATAGCTGATGTACATATGTGTTGTGTAGGCTAACACTTCTGGATGACGATGGCGAAATGCAGTAGATTTCGATGTTTTGTTACACTGTTCGCTTTATCTCATTACTTACTGCAGTGCAGACTACGTGAAGCGTTATGTTTTAAGCGTTTCTGACTTTCTGTACTCTTGTTTCCATGCAACTACTGTGCCATGAGCCATGTGCCAATTTGCCAAACACGTGAATAAATAAACAATCGCGAAGTACCACGTGATGACAGCAGACAAACGAGCACATTTACAGATAGGATACAGAACCAGGGAAAGCCCCATGGTATTTCACCAGGATTGCCAGTTGCTGGAGATGGCACGGGCCGCTAACAGTCCAGTCTTCGGGCCGTCCGCTACGGTTTTGAAACAGTCCGCTAGCAATTTTTTTAGCGATGACGTCATTCCGGGCCGCTACGGGCCGCTACAGTCTGCTCGCCAAAATTTTTTGTTTTTTGCAAAGTTTCATAATCTAACAAAGAATATTTTTTGCTGCTGTTCTCTCCATTTTACCGTTCTGCCAACGTTCCGTTTCACTTGTTTCCATGCAAATCAGTGAACCATGTTAGGAA
>Ga0210059_1005448_pt1 | contig 20503 bp, 13 predicted proteins | sample Ectturendosymbi2_FD_188042 | JGI IMG/M metagenome (GOLD analysis project Ga0210059, IMG submission 188042) | Ecteinascidia turbinata endosymbiont from Florida, USA - Sample 2 (SPAdes) (version 2) | ecosystem: Host-associated > Tunicates > Ascidians > Unclassified | place: Key West, Florida...
CCTACTGAGTCCCTCACTGCAGCAATGTTTTCTTCTGTCCTTGCACTCTTTCTCCTGCCTGAATAAGTTCCCCCTGTGGCTTTAGAACATAAGTTCATTACAGTCCCATGCTCTCTGAACTTCGTAAACCAACTAACAATCGTTGATTTTGGTGGAAAGTTGCGACAATGGAAACGTTTTCGAAACTGAATCTGTACACTCTGGTATGATTTTGTTGCAAAATAGGTCTCCAGGGAGAATATCTTCTGCTGATTTGTCCAAGACATTTTTGGGGCAACTATAGCTGCAAACGATCATCCACAGATTCACCTATCTTGTCCTGCAACAGAAAAGACATTCGTTAAAAATTGGGTTTTTTATCGAACAAAATATGGGTACGCATCTTTTTGGGTCACCCTGTATTACCTTTCCCAATTTTAATGTTGTGGGGATAACCTCCAAGTATAATTTTAACATTTGTTTTACTGTGGTTTTCCTGTGACAATATTGACAGTTACTGAGTGGTTTGGGCCAGAAATTCAAATCTCAGAAGGTGGATACTATTGGGTGTTTTCCACCTATAGCTTAAAACAGTAAACGATTTGTTGCCTTTGCTCTAATCAATTGCCATCGTATCAAACAATTTACAAAACAATTTAGTCTACATACCACTGCAACAAACCTGAACCTACCGGAGCCATAAATTTGGCAAAAGTTGAACTTCATCGGAAGCAATTTTGAGACCATTAAAGCAGCTAACACCAGCATTGAACAATTAAACTTGATCAATATGCCTTAGGTACTTATAAAACGTTTGCAATACATTTTTTCCTAGCATTTAGCAGCATATCAAAATGCTTCCAATGGACAAAATAACAGTCATTGCTGCAGGATCCTGTTCGTGCCTGGGTGGACCAACTCAAAGAATCAAGCTTTCGAAGAACCTCTGAACCATGGAGAGTTTGGAATCTCATTCCAAGACCAAATGTTATGTAAAAGTTCAGTCTAGGACCATATTTTTGCACCGTTTCCAGACAAATAACATCATGACCAGTGTCCCAAAACACAATTAAAAAAAACAACATAAATTTACATCTGCTGAGAGCAACAGTGCTAAATTAAAATTGTACCAAAACATCAACAAGGTCAAATTCAAAACAGAGATCAAAGGCCATTCTTCCCCAACATGTTTATTCATGAAAAGTAGCTATAGAAATTAAATCCATGGACAATTTCCCATAAAATGACACTAATTTCTTCAAAATCTATCCAATGGTTACTGAGATACGCCATTTAGAAATTAGGTGGTACCCCTTTTTTCGGCAAAAGTTTAAAATTTAAAAGGCTGATATCTTAAACTATTGGTCCAATTTAGATGAAATAAATTTTTGTGTTTTCATGCACAACCTACCTGCCTACCAAATTTGAAGTAAGTTGGTGATGATAATATATGCACCGTTGAGTGATCTGACATGGAATTTTTTTTTCACTGAAACATTTTGGTCATTTTCAGTGTGATATATTTTGTTTGTTCACTGAAACATTTCGATCATTTGTCTCACAGTTATATTAAAACTTAAGTTTTTTAGCGTATATTTTTAAACATCCTGACCGAAATGACAGTTTTTTTTGGACATTTCAAAAATGTTTTGGTCTATGACAGAAAAAAACACATGGAATGGCCCAAAGTCTTATCCACTGCTGTTTGACAAATGTCATTATCTTCAGCTAACATTCCAAGACATGCATTTGGCTGTAGCACTTTCATTGAAATGTCCCTTACCTAATCAGTAGGGCAATCAATTTTTTGACCTAAAAACTAAAAATTTTGACTTAATAATTTGCAAATTTTGACTTTATTTTGACATATCAATTTTCTGCATTTTCAGTAGAAATACGGAATGCAAAGCATATTCATATTCTGTATTAGAAAACAAACTGATAGGTTTATTGTGTTGAAATGAAACAAAATGCAATTGGTCTGCAAAATCTGGTATAGCATGTTTCAAAAATGCCGGGATAGTTTCAATTTCATGAAACAAACCTCGCTGATGCTTTGCACTGCGGCGATGTGCTTCCACCATAAACATTTGTTACTTTTCACAAAGCAGTCACAGAATTTGCAAAATAATGCACCCGTAGGTGACTGGTAAGGTAAACTCGAAAGCATATTCATGCAGTATACTTTGAACTTTTGAAGAATTTGGTTGTTTAACCTTAGGCACAGTATATTGATAAATACATTAATAACTGCAGTAGAGTGAAATCTGATAATATCATAAAGTTAAAACACTACATATGCATAATGGATTGAGCATTTGCTAAACCAAATACTGTGAGACCAGGCAGGTTTCTTGCCATGCCTAGTCTACTTAATGTTCAATTATCCAGTTGTGGGCTAAGCAATACTATTACGTCAAAAGTCACAACAAACCCATTAATATTTCAGAATTGCAACTAAACTTGCAAAAACATGTCAAAATATGTGGTTGTAGTTTCAATAAAGTATCGATAATGAGAAAAAAACACTGCTGCAAGAAAATTTTGACCTTACGATAAATTTTGACTTTATTTAACCTAACAACTTTTGAGTGGCTCATGGTATCAGCGTGAAATTTGGTTTGTGATCGTTTCATAAACTTAAAAGGCAGAAAAATTTTGACCTTCTTTACTTTTGGTTGCCCTACTTATCAGTTAGAAACTGAAGAGCTCTTACAATTATATTTAAAAAGCCTCCCACTCATGCATTTTATAAATCAATGTACTCGGAAGTTATCGCAGTACTACATTATAATAATCATGTTGGCATCATTCATACATGTGTCTTATATGCTTGTGTTTCATCAAAGTAAATGTATTAGCACGATCAAGTGTATACCCTGCCACATGTATATCCTGTTCTTTCATGTATTTGTGCATTCCTTGTTGCTGTGATGCATGCTTAAAGTTTAGCGCATTTGCATGTAGGAGTGAAGACGTTACACAATGTAATTATCAAAATTGTTTTATGGTAATGCATTCTGGCTAACCATTTTTTGTGCCTGTGTGTTGTTTGATTGTGCTTAGCGTATGGACCATGTCTCTGAAAAATGAATTATTATTTAATGCTTGTTTCATTTATCAACATTTTTACTACTTACGTTTGTAAAGTTAGTTGCCAAAGAGTCTACATGATTTGATGTAAGTCATTTTATATAAAATATGCACTTCTTATCAAACTGCATTTGACACTACACAAACTGATTTTGCAGCTCACTGGTATTTTTGTTTTTCTGCAAGTGAATCTTCTATTGAACAAGTTTGCCCACCCCTGATCTTAAGTAAACGATATGGCCTATCTAAAGCTTTCGCAAATCAAGGTCCAAGTATCCTAACATGCTGCTAGGCATTTTAGCATGCATAATATTTATCTGATCTAAAAATCATCCACAATATTGTTGCAACCTCTCCGGTGGTGTTGCGTTGAATGTGTGATTCACCATGAACAGGATGTGCGTGAAGAACAACACCATACATATATGTGGCACGAACAAGCAATAATAGAGTGATCGAGGTGTGTAATCTCTGATGATACGAGCATGTGAACGATTGAATGTAATGACTAGCATACGCGGAGAGTGCCTTAGAAGCAACTCGTTGAGGCAGACTACCCTACAAATCCAGCAATGTTTCTCATTATCCACGCAGTTCCATCTGTTACAGGCACGTAGTGGCGAACTGATTTCACCTGTGTTTAATCTGGTGTTACCAATTCAGGGCAAAAATTTTTAGCTGGGTTTCAGGTAGCTGAGAAAAAAAAAATTGTTTTTTTCTGGTTTTGAAATGAATGCTATTTTGATTGATAAAACTCAATATCATTGTGAAATAACTACTGTTGATCCCTGCACAATTTATAAGCGAATTATTATTTAAGTTAAGCACAGTTTTTTAATTCAAGCAGTTCACATGAAATAGCCTGTTCGCACCTGTCTTTGCGCAGACATAACTCTGCCACCGGTTGCGCTAGAGAGCTGTTCAAATGCTCAAAAGACTCAGCAAGTCTTGTAGTTAGCAATGAATCTGCTTGAGGTCATAAGTGGAATAGTTTCAGGTCACCTCGTCCCACTTCATCTGACACTGGGCCCAAATTGCTAGATAGTACAGTAGTATTTCGCTCAAGATTTTATTGGAAACTAGGCTAAAGTCCAAATTTTTTGATACTTTAGATGATTTGCTGGCGTTTCGGGCTCAAAAGTTATGATCTAAAGTAAATGAAATAATTGATCAATCCACTAATTAGAGAATTGATCAATTTGTTTATTTTAGATCATAACTTTTGAACCAGAAAAACTAGAAAGTTGATCAAAAGACTCAGACTCGAGCCTAGTTTCCTATGAAGACTTCAACGAAATACTTTGGTCTAGCGGTTGGGCCCTAGGCTAGGTGACATGAGCCAAAATGCAAAAAACCTAACTTACTTATGACATCACTCAAAAAAAAACCTACAAAATTTTTTTCATTGCAGACTAGAAGACCTGCTAAATCTTGAGAGTTTGAACAGCTCTCTAGTGCAATTGGCGGAGGAGCTATAGCATTGGTAAGGCAACCGAAAACTGCTGGTTTTGGGCCGATTTCAAAGTATGGATATATAGTACCCCAGCAGTCAAGGTTTAATGATGTTTGTAACACTGACACATCACAATCAAGCACACTGTTGTCATTCAGTCTGTCTCTAAGTTTTGTGACAAAAAGTATCGTGGCTGAAAAAGTCCTCTCTGGTTCCATCGATGTGGTGTTGCTTGTAAGTAAAGCATGGTACAAGTTTTCAAGGTTATCAGGTCTCTTTTTGTAGCCTCTAAAAGGCCAATTTCCTTCATCACAATTTGTGATCGGATCTCTTCCTGTGCTAGAACAATTTTGTGGTCTTCACTCTCATAGATTATGTGTTTTGATTTGAAGAGGTTGATTAAACTTTCAGTGCTTGAACCACCTCCTTTGGTGTAACAGAGCACAAATTGCACTTTAGTGTTTGTTGAGCCTTATTGTATAAGAAATGGCTCTAAGCTTCTGATTTTCTTTGATTAATAACATCTTTGAACTGAGTGTGTATGATTAAAGATCTAGTTGAAGTCACTTCTAAAGGAAAGCTAAATATTTTGTAGAAAGTTATTGCAAACTGAAAAGGATTGAATCGAGTTTGCGAAGAACCACAGCTTGTATATGAACTAATACATAACAGCTTATAAATTACGTAACTAGTAACTACGAAACTATGGCATAGCTTTGAAGAACTATCTCACATGGTAGTTATTTGATTAGGTTAGCGAAAAGATTAAAGTTCGTGTAAACACCTATTATGGGAACGGCGACATCTTATCTGTCTAAGGATGTTATAAATGGACCAGCAACAAACGTATGGTGGTCAACAAGCAAAACCCACACCTTGTACCTCATGATAATAGTTTTAAGTTCAAATGTGCTAATTTGGCCGTTACACGGGCCAGTCTAAAACTTCACTGTTATCAGTATTATTATTATTTGAGGCAACAGCAATTACATGTTGTTAAAATATCCACGTTTGGTAGTTGAAAAAAAGGGTTTTGGGTAGTAGAAAATAGCCAAAAAACCTGGGTTTCAGGTTCGGGAAAACATGGCTTGGAAAAACTAGTTTAATTGTCCTGTGTTTCACCTGGTCACTGAATTTCATATGTTTTCTTTCTAAATTCAAAAGAGTTTGTTTCAATAATTCTATTTGACAGATATTGGCGCTCTTCCTAGCATCTACCCAGTACCCGGTCTACCATAATTGTTGTTCCCCTTTGTACTGTACATCAATGAAGTTCCTGATTAGGTTTTCAGCGATTCCATTGTCTCATACAGTTTTGACTAAACTAATCTGTTTTTGTTACCTCATGTAGCACGCACTAAAACCGCTGTTCAGTGAAGTTCCAGTTAGTGATATTTTCGGTTCTTAAGAGAAAAGCTCAAATTCCGTCATTCGAAATGTGAGTTTCTCAAACTTAAATATATTGTTTGGTATAAACCATGTTGACAATTAATTTCTGTTGAAGTTTGCTGCTTGAATTGTGAGAACAAAGGTTTGTGCTGATCATCTTCTGTACTGTAGGGAATACTAGGCTGCAGTCCTGTTGATTGTGCAGAATTTGTGAGGTGCAGATTAGGCAAAAGGTTGTCAGACACATGCTCAAAAAATCGTGAGTGCTAGCTCACCACAGCTTCCAATTGAGGCTAGCCCCATACCATCTTCCAACAACTATTAGTGTGCCATTCAACGTGGTACATTTAATAGCATCATGTACCTCATTTGCTGTAGTATACTCGTATAATTACTCTACCACCTTGTGACACCTGCATTAAGTAACGAGTACCTGGTTTGTCAACATACAACGATGTGCATTTGGAGCTCAGTTTTTTGATGACATTTGCCAGTGTGCGCATCATGTTCAATTAATAAGGTAGCATCCTTTCTTCCATCAATGAACTTAAAACCAACAGTGTCTAGACAAATGTGCATGACCAGGAGGTCCTGCCAAATATAATGGAAGGCCCTAGCGGACAAGGATGTAAAAAAGATCTCTGCTGACAGCATGCAGTCCTTGTTCCAAGAGCTCGCAGAATGCACAGTGGATGTGGAGTGGCAGCTGTTCAAAGCAGCTACAGCTTCATCTGCTGTTCAGCTATGCAGACAGAAATGACTCAGTGCGGTGAATAATGGCAAAAGTAACACTGCAATGGAACCAAGAGGTGAATATGCCATTTATGCAAAGGAAGTAAACTACGAAATCTGGCTTCGGAAAGTACCTCCTTTGCATTTATGGTATACTTAGGCATTAAAGGTATCAGAAGAGTTGATTTTAGCCTAGTTTCTAATAAAAACGTCATCGAAATACTACCATCTATCGGTTTGGGCTCAGGGCCAGATGAAGTGGGCCAAAGTGGCCTAAAAGTACTCCACTTATGATGTCACTCACAAAATATCTGAAACCCATAACTAAAAAAATATTTTTCATTGCAAACTAGAAGACTTGTCGAGTCTTTTGAGCGTTTGAACAGCTGTCTAGCGCATTCGGTGCAGGAGTTATGCCTCCGCAAAGCCTCGTGCGAACCGTTTGAATTAACCTGGCTGCGAAGGTGTTAATGAAACATTTCTGTGTCTTGTAACAACTGGCACAACACACAGTCTTCAGGTCTGCAATAAAAAATAATTTTTGGTTTTGGGTTTCAGGTTTTTTGTGAGTAACGTCGTAAGTGAGGCTGGTTTTGGGCCATTTTGGCTCATGCTACCTGGACTAGGACCCAACTGCTAGACAAAAGTATTTTGCTCAGGTTTTCATTGGGCACTAGACCAGTATCCGAGTCTTTTGAACCTTTGATTGACTTTCTAGCGTTTCTGGTTCAAAAGTTTGGCTAAAATAAACAAAATAATTCTCTAATTAGTGGATCATTTATTTTGTTATTTTTTGGTCATAACTTTTGAACCCAAAACCTAGCAAGTTATCGAAAGTATCAAAAGACTCAGATTTTAGCCTAGTTTCCAATAAAAACTTGAGCGAAATACTACCATCTAGCGGTTTTAGCCAAGGGACAGATGAAGTGGGTCAAAAAGGCTTAAAACTACTCCACTTATGACATCATTCACAAAAAATCTGAAACCCAAAACAAAAAAATTTTGTCATTGGAGACTTGAAGACTTGTCGAGTCTTTTGAGGGTTTGAACAGCTCCTTAGAGCAATCAACAGTAGATTTATGCCCATCCAAACATACATGCAAACTTCTGGATTTAGGCTGAATTCATACCGGCTTCGAAGGTGTTAATAAGCACCCCTTCTGACACATTCATGCAAAATACCAGCTAAAAATATTCGCAGATGACAAAGATGCAAAGATTTTTATGTCAGCGCACTAAATTCACAAAAACGATACACAAAATTTAAATATGAACACTGTAAATTTCAACCAGCAATAACCTTGCCAATACTGGTCCAATTAAAAAAATTAGTGTTATGAAATCAGAATGATGAGATCTCTCTGCTTATGAAATTTCATGGATTTTGCTCATGGTCAGATACACAGCTCTGAATAACTTGACATGGAATGACCCCTCAGCGTCAGCAGTATCATAGAGTAATGACCATCACAGATATTGCTACTTTACAATGCATATTAACCAATTCACAAGATTTTGTAATGTACTGTTATTGGATGTTTTCATCTGTCATGGCTAATGCAGTCCTTAACTTTAATTCAAGCAAATCCACAAACAGGCAAACATGTGTACCTTGTGTAGGCCTATGTGTCTGCGTTCAGATCTTGTGATTGGGTAAACAATGCACGACTCTTACTAACAGATAACATCACTGCGATAAAGAACCATACATCATCGAATTCTGTGCAAGGCTGGGTCACTAAAACAGCCAACCACCACAGAATGTACGCTGATTTGTTCGCAGGCAGTCATCTGCTTACTGCACAAAACCTGAGAGTAAATGTTACATCGTAGACCGGTTTATTGGGATGATTGCGCAGCAGTCTGATTATTATTACACACTGCTTGTTGTAGTCAGAGGCTGTGCACCATAAGAACACGACAGAGAATTTGCGTTAATCAATCAGAGATGAAGTAGCAACTTTGGTTTCTGAACACTCCCTGCCGAACAATAGCATTGCGACTTCTATGATTGGAATTTTGGCAATATGATACATTGGCAATATTTGCCATATCAGTCAGTATATATCAGCATGCTGATGCATCGGTTGAGCTCTATTTCCTATTGCAATAGTTGATCTATGAGGAGTTGTTGTTCTTGGAGCTGGTACACTGTGTGAAAAATGTTGCAGATCAATGATCTAACTGATTTTGGCATGCAGTTCTGTTAAATGAATTGGTGTTGCAGCTTAGATAAGAAATCATATGGTGATTATAAACCTAGAGCTTTCTTATTGAAAAGTGTTGTAGACTGTTGTGGTGGTGGTATTGATGACTGCAGGACATATGCTACAACTGTGATGTTGGAGGATGCAACAGTTGACTTAACATGGATTCAGCTGAAAACTCATCCATTTGCTGCAACGGTTTTACTGTGCCATGCAACTGTCACCTTCCCTCATGTGACAAAAGACTAGGTCTTCAAACAACTGTTCCTATGCTGTCATATTTTCATTTTCCGTATTCAGCTTGCAGTGTTGCAAGAATTGCTCATTCTTCGACCAGAAACTGGACGAATACAAATGAGTCTAGCACACACATGTGCCTAAGCAGTGGGTATCATTGTGGCATAACAAAAGAAAGAGAAATCTTTCACTTTAGTGCGATATGTCAAGCTGATGATGAATCATCATTTGCACCTCACAGTTCTTACCCTGGAAGGAACTCCTATTATAAATGCTGTTGTGGTTTGCATCAAGTTAGAACAGTTCAGAGAATAAAAAGGATTTGCAAATACAGGAACCAGGCAAAGTCATTTCGTAAATGCTGCACAAACACTTTTTATCAAAATTTAGTGCAGTCTGATTTGTTCAATAAATCCTTGAAACTGTTTGCTTTTTTTTATCACATTAGACTGGCTGATGGGTGGCATTCGCCAGTCAGATGGTTGCACATGTGGATATTGTTGATATTTCTGAGCAACTTTCATCTGCCAGTTTATTCGCAGCTGCTCAGTAATAGCAAAGTTATTCTTAACAACTGCACCAAAAGCAACATTCCCATTTGCAGTCCAAGTGGCCGGTTGTTTTGTGAAGATGGTTCTGTGAATGTGCAGAAGCTCAGTGACTATGAGGCATTTTCGCAACAGTATTTGTACTCCAGTTGCGACACATGTATCTGTAGCAATCTCACCTGTCCTGAGGATTTTTGTTGTGTTTTGAGAACAGATCAAAAGGCCTATTTGGGATTTAGAGCATTTTATCACACCATGGAAAATTATGCATTTCCACAAAACTACTCCATCAGATCTGATAAAGAAAAATGCCTGGTATGGAAATTTTCTCTGTTGTATATTTGCCTTGTTGTTTGTTTGTTGAATACACTGTGTAGTGAATGAATTGTTAGCTCCCAAGACTAGCTTTGCCTGTAACTGAATCAGCTACATCAAATTTTCAAGAAACTTCCACATCAGCCACTTTTCTAAAGTTCTACAATGACTCGTGTTTGAACTGTGTGTTACTAAAGGTTTAATATAGATTCGGCAGAAATGTAATAAATCATGGTTAGTAACAACTAGTTGCATTATTCTGGAGATGTTACTTCCTCTTCACTCTTCAATGAGTAATTTTATCTCTTAAAATATATTCTTTAGTCTCCCTAGAGAATTTCCCTGACATTTCAAACATTGCTGTTGCTTTGCTGCATCATTACTTGACCTGATTGATCAATTTCAATTTTTGACAGAATGAATATTTGGAAAGAGGTCCAGCAAGGAAATACTGTATTTCAAATATCAAGTTTTCTAATTTGTTTAAAAAGGGAGACAGCCGAAAAAGTCCAGTTGTTGCAAAAATTTATCTGATCAGAGTTCAGCAGCTTGATCTTGTTCAGCAAATGATCCATTTCTTTAACAAAGGGAAAGGGTTCACAGCAAGAAAGTTGTGGCGTATGGGACCAACAGTGTTGTATAAAGTTGTGCCAATAAATAAAAATGTTTTGGATTGTTGATTTCAAGTATGCAGTATTTAATGTTCAACACTGGACATAATCCACTATCATTTACATCAGTGGTTACCAAACTTGTTTGAGCCGTTACACAATCAAGGTAATGATTATGTCTTAATTACCCTCAGTATTTAACAGTGATCTCTCATAATATATAACAGGGGTGCCCAACCAGTCGATCGCGATCTACGGGTCGATCTTTAAATGCCTGGCAGTCGATCGCAGGTGATTTTATGCATGTATAAGGGTTTGCCGAACTAGAAATGAATAATTATGCATATGTACATGTTTCAAAGCTTTGCCAGATTAGTAGATCGCCAGAGACTGAAAAATGTGAAGGTAGATCCTATGTCAGTGAAGGTTGGGCATCCCTGATATATGACAACATTGTGGTTTTGGTTCCACATTATCCCAAGAATTGCATATTACCCCAGAGGGGTAATTTACCCCCAGTTTGGGAACCACTGATTTACATGAAAGGTAATGTCTTCTGTGACAACAACAGTGCTGTGGCACATGTAGACTATGGTTTCTTAGCTAAGTTCAGGTTAAACTGCGAACTCAAACTTTGACTAGATGCATGCAATTGTTGTGCAACAAGTGATCCACTCTACATCAGTTAATCTACCTGATATGGCAGTGCATTTGGCAATTTCTTGAATATATTGTTGCTGCAGAAAATTGCAATACATGTGAAACAACTCATCATGGATTTATGCTGCAGACTGTGTGTAAAATGGTTTGTAATGTATGTATAGCTATAAGCTGGATTTTTTCGTTCATTGCCTGGTCATAGACTGAAATGATTTTGAAATGACCGAAAAAAATTAAGTCATCTCAGTCAGAATGTCTGAAAATATAGGCTGATAAACACTGCTATGGCAAATTTTAATACAACTGTGGACAAATGACCGAAATGTTTCAGTGACCAAGATGTCTCATCAAAAATGGCTGAAGGGTCTCAGCGAAAAAAAACAGGCTAGAAGAAAATAGCTTAATGCTATAGCTATATTGATTTTAGCATTAAAAGTCCTTATAGTAGCAATAGTGTGGATATTGATTGTCTGATAATGTAACTAGTAAAGCTCCAAAAGTGGAGGGTTTTTCAATTGAGGTATGTGAAGACCTGTTAAAAATCCATTAATTGGTTGCTGTTGGTTTACAATTTCCTGATTGTAACTTTTTTTAACTTGAGCAAATCCCCAACTACTTCTAAATTTGATTTTTGTTTTTCAAGCAACAGACAAAAGATTTTTAGCACTGAAAAGCATTTCACCTTGTTTCTGCCTTATTTTTTGACCGTGCTTATTTTGACCATGTCAAATTAGTCTCTTAACTCTTTGGCATCCGGCTGCTTCCGGGGATTTTCGGAAAAAAAACGCCTAAACGCACGTGGCTTTGCGCGGGAATTTCACCAGTCTGGTATGCTCTACAGACCTGGTAAAAGTCTCAAAAGACACGGCAAGTCTTCTAGTCGGCACTCAAAAAAAATTTTTTGCTGGGGGGGTGCGGTTTTTTTGTGAGTGACATCATAAGTGGAGGACTTTTAGGCCACTTTGCCTGGCCCTGGGCGCCAACCAGTAGGTGGTAGTATTTTGCTGAAGTTTTTACTGGAAACTGGGCCACAATCCGAGTCTTTTGATACTTTGGATGTTCTGCTGGGATTTCGGGTTCAAAAGTTGTGATGTAAGTTAGTAAAAATATTTGACTAATTAGATAATTAATTAATTTGTTTATTTTAGATCATAACTTTTGAACCAGAAATGCTAGAAAGTCGATCAAAGGCTCAAAAGACTCGGACTCGTGCCTAGTTTCCAATGAAAACTTCAGCAAAACACTGGCCTAGCGGTTGGGCCCTAGGCCAGGCAACATGAGCCAAAATGACCCCAAAACTACTTCACTTATGACGTCAGTCACAAAAAATCCACACCCCCCAACCAAAAAATTTTTTTCGAGTGCAATCTAGTAGACTTGCCAAGCCATTTGAGCCCTTGAACAGCTCTCTAGCGCAATCGGCGGAGGAGCTAGGGCGTTGGTAAGGCAACCGAAAACATGCCGTTTTTTAGGCCGAAATCGAAGTACGAATATATCGTAGACCGGTCTCAAAGTGTTAATATGATTGTTTTATGGTAAAAGTACACTTTGTTGGTGCATTACAGATTCACCAAAGCTTGATGCCTTGTTTTCAGTTTCCAATCTTTAAACAGCATCTAATTTTTCTAAATTGTTAGTTGCTCGATTAAAAAAAAAGTTTGAAGTAAAAGTGGATGACCACATGTTGATCATATGTTACTGAGGACATAATGAGGAATATATAATGTGTGTCAATTTTTGGGGTAGAACTGTTTTTGTACGAAGTAAAAATAGTGTATTTTCTATTTTGTGATCCCAGCAATGTCAGGATCTAATCTGTTAACGTTATTTCCAACTAAAGCATTTGGAATTTTATCATCAATTTATAATTTACAGTCCCACACATCCATGAAACAATGGTTAACTGTTGTTGAAAATATGCTTGCTGAAACTTGAACATAGATATAAGATAAGTTTTGTTTTGATTCTAATGTTAAGAAAGTCGTTCTGTAAAGGAACAGGCTTGTTATCACAATACTATAAGTGGATTATATCCACTATCCAGACTATGTGTTTCTTTTAATTTGTGTTATTTTATTGACATTGTATTCAGTATTTTTGCAGCCTCAGAAGTCTTATCAAAAACATTTTCATTCATTGTATTTAATTATTATAGTTGTTACCTCATTGCGTTAAACTTAGAAGTTCTTTATTCTTTTGAAATTAAGCAAAATTTACTTTACAGAGCTATAGTTCATTGCAAAAGCTTTTGTCATGCACCTGGACTTGTACTCACTATATTCTTAACTCATTTATTATTCAAGAGGCAACTCATTTGATTATTAAGCACGTTCATTTGACATGCCTTGACTTAGTATTGTGTGGGTGTACAGTGTATATTGCTAGTTTAGTTTAGCTGAAACTGTTTGTTGAGGCTGCGAACAATTAGGCATAAATAAAACGTTTACAACTGTTAGGCATTTTCTCTCTATCAAATGAATTAAAAACGAAGCAATGTTTGGAGTAAAAATCTATTTTGAAATGATGTGTCTTGGAGTATGTGAATTAAACGTATGATTTAGATTAAAGAATTAATTCAATCTGTCTAAAGGTATGCTTGCAAGCTGGTTCGTTTCAACAATCTTAAGTATTTTTTATTTAGGTTTGAGAGTTATGCATCTTTTTTTCACCTATGCATCTAATTATTGTTACTAATGAGAAATTAGACATGCTCATAGAATAACCTTTAAGTGTTAATGTCATTTTTTGCGTTATAACTGTATCTGCCAGCTTCAAACACTACCACAACATCATTGGAAAGATTTGATACCACTACTACTGCCACAGAGAACATTTTGCCATGAAGTTAGCAGAGTCACAGCAGTTTAGCAGTTTATCTTTTTAGTTTAATTTTAAAGCGGAATAAACCTGTTTTTGTCTAGGTCGCCTACAAGAAGTGGATATGTTCGTTTTTTAATTCAAACATCTCCAGGCAAGATTCTTCTCTCTGTCTGACTGTGGAATCGCTTTGTCCTTTCTTTCGCATACACAACAAAACAAAATTACGAGGCGGCCAGTCGTCTTTCATCTGCCAAGGTGCGCATTGTTTTGGTAAATTTTATTCTCATGTTTATTCACGCGTGCCAGATACCAACGAGCACATCTTGCTTGGCATCGATGCACGCGTGTTTCTGCAAAGGCAGCGTCGTCACGCTTTTCCTGACGCGCAAATGTAAGAGGCGTTTGTGACGTGTTGTGTCGGCGCCTGTATTTTTTCGGTCACAGACCGAAACGTTTTTGAAATGACCGCAAAAGATTACCGGTAGGTCATTTCGGTCAGAATGTTTAAAAATATAGGCTAAAAAACACTGTTATGGCGAGTCTAGCTGTGAGACAAATGACCGAAATGTTTCAGCAAAAACAAACAGGCTCCATTTCATCCAGAGCGCCCAAATATCGTCGACAACAAGTCAGGATGTTGCGCTTTAAAACATGCTTGAAGTTGCACTTGCTCTGAAAGGATGTTGTCGAAGCTTCTAAATTCTAGTGAATACAGATTCTAGTGGATCTAGACTAAACATGTCTTCCGCTTGAGAACACAGCTTTCGTTTTCTTCTCCGAGGCAGGATAAACGTAAGACGTGTCTTGCTCCGAGTCAACGCGACGTTATTGCCATCGGAGGACAGCACTCACCGGCAACACAGCGTCGTGAAGGACTCAGTGTGCAGTGTGCACACCGGGTGTCTGTTCATAACAGACCACGTTCATAACAGACCACGTTCGTAACAGACCACATTCGTAACGTCGTAACACATCGCGATCGTAACACATCGCGATCGTAACACATCGCGATCGTAACACATCGCGATCGTAACACATCGCGTTCGTAACACATCGCGTTCGTAACACATCGCGTTCGTAACAGACCACGTTACATCATACACCACGTTCGTCAAAGACCCGTTATGAACGTGGTGTGTTGTGAACAGGTCCGTTTTGAAAGGAAACTGACGTTCTCTTCTCCGACTCTTCGTTGTGATAGCGTCGTTTCTTTGTTGTACAGGTTATAACGATCACCACGGCGACACCAGCAATCACGTCAAGCGCTCGAAAGATCGATCGCTTCCGTTCGAAACGCGCCCGGTCACGCATGCGCACTCGAACACCGACGTTACGCGCCGAACCGTACGTCACGACGCAACTGACCGTCGCGTCCATCGTCACGCTTCAGCGGCGGCTGAGAGCGATTCGAGCGTGACGACCACTGTCTGGCGCAACGGCGCACAGTCCAGTACGATCGGAGCAGCGAGGCGTGTCGTGTCCGTCTTTTTCGCCGCTTGCAACGCGCTCATGCTTTCACGCCCTTGTTGAATCGGCGGCGCCTTTTCGCTCTTTTGATATCGATGCCTCCGGGATCTCTTTTTCCCGATACAGATTGAAACCTGACTGGCCGGTGTGGTGTGTTATTTAAAAAAAAAAATTTCTATAGCCGATCAGCTGGGATTGTGCTAACCACTCCAACCTGCGCCTTGCGGGATAGTTGCTCGTGCATCGCGCGGCTTTGCGCTTTGATTCTTTACTCTGGGCGATAATTATTTTCTCCTGCGTCTCGCGTCCTTCAGCGACCAGCAGCTTAGCGGGCTTTTGTCAAACAAGGCACATCTCTGCGAAATAAGAAGTCCGGCTTACAAAAGTTCTTTCCTGATCGGTTACTATGTTAAGAGCCGCCGCAGGAAAAATTGACTTCTAACGATTTGTCCAAGGCTGTGTTTTTCTGCAACCGTAAATCACGCTGTCGGCACACTGCTTTTGGAATTCGCGACGTCACGTGCTGTGAGTTATTTAATTGGCAGACAGTCCAGTTGGTTATGACTTGGCGCAATGTACTTTTCTGCTTTCGATAAGAGAGTGCCTGCAATGAATAGCAATTCTCATTCGGGGCGGGATATCGGGAAACATTATGCGAATCATCGAAAGCCAAAATAGCCTTTCGGTAATTAAAAGTAGGTAGCGATTGCAGACTGTGCAATCAGGCGTTTGATTGGTCAGATTTAACGCAGGGCTGACTGCCGAACAAAAACCTACACACCACCGGTGGTGCGAAATAAAACAAATAAAGCTGCGGTTGGTCGCGCGTGGCAGGCAATCGATTGACCCCGTACAGGCGTGAAGCGGCCTTCCACAAACTTTGTGTCGTCCTCTGCAAGCCTTCGCGCTCCTCGCCCATTGTTGAGGCATTAAGAAATTAGACTTGGCTACGGCTGCTGTTCAAGCGCTCGAAGAAGCCCATCGCGCTCGGGCGCAGTCGCTCGGCTGTCCTGGATTAAGTTTTGATCGATTCTTACCAAACGCGCCCGCGGTTCTTTATCGCAGGCCTGCGTCTCAGGTACAGTGCGTTATCGCTGCTGCAGCAGCGCCTTGACCAGGCAAACATCGGCAGCAATCCAATGCGCGCGCGCGCTGCTGGGACGACGGGTGGAGTGCCAGCTGCCGCTGCAACAACTCAACGCGCACCGTATCTTTAGTTTCGAACACTCCTCATCCAGCGGGATCGCGAAATTCTCGCAGATTTTCGATTAGACTCGGACTCGTTGGAGAAAATGTCTCGAGCTTAAATGGAACAATAAAGTCATTTTTTGGAAACATGGAATTGGAATATCACGGCGCAGTCATCGTTTGCTTTAAGCAATAAGAGCAGTGTGGTTCCCTGTTTCACACCTTCCTAGATCTAAACTGCACGGACCGGTCTGTAGACGTTTCAGAGCAAATGCAAAGAGCTTGAGTCTAAAGACGCGCCATGCGTTGGGAGTGGCAGAACCTTGATCGGTTTGAAACTAGTCTTTTTTCTGAGCAACGGTATGGTTTATTCATGCATTTTTGTGACTCAAAACACGAATGCAGCAAGAGGAAAAACGATAACATCAAAGATCACAAATTTCATGTTGACCAGAATATAAAAACATGAGAATTTTCAAAGTTTAATGATCGTTTTCTAACATGTTGAATCATAAAGGGTTGACAAAAGACCACCTGGGTCAAGTTCTCAGCCAGCCCTCTTGCTAGCGCAAACCAATATTTAAATGACGATTCGCAAGTACTGTGGTACAAAAAGTTAGAAAAAGTGCATCGAATCAAGTCCGTTAAAATAAGAAACAAAAGTGGGGGGAAAAGCATGTATATACAAATTATACATTATGCAAAGGGACTGGGTTGAACAACTGCAGAGGTAAATGATAAGAGGGAAAAAGGGATGCATCAACACTGTATTACAGAAAGTGACAAGCATATAAAACAAAAATCAACAGGAATTCTGGCAAGACAGCCAGATTTTTCTATGTTGTTTTCGAAATGAATAAGGCGAAAAGATTTCAAATTTTCAGGAATATCAGACCGTATTTTGGGACCAATGTATTTAAAGAATGGTGATCCAGAGACGTATTCATTCTGGATAAATAGCATTATTGCAAAGAAGCAAGTCTTGTTTGATATTTGTGGACTGATGCACTATCAGTGAAGTAGTTATCAAAGTGATCACGTAATCCACCTTTAAATGAAGGGAAGGAAAATAACAGTGCAGTACGCGAACAGCAGAAGCTTGGAGATGGGTTTTGAAAAAATGCCCGTGAACAGTTGTGCCGCGAAAATGACTCTCTATAACCTAAAGCTCTGGGTTCTCTCCACATCAGTGCAAAACTAATATAGATTTGCATTGTAACGCGCAGGTTCTCGCCTTTTCTGCTCCAGTAGCCTACTGGCACCAGTGCAAAAATGTCTCCTTTTTTACTAGGTGAAAGTCGTCGTAGTTGACGCATCAAGTGGAACAACAAAGCATTTTTTGGGGCACTTACTGCCTATACAATCACGTTCAACTCACCTCAAGGGATCAAAACACCAACACCCTACAAATAATTTCTGGTATTTGACCTTTTCAACGCACGTTGCATTTTGCAATACAATGAGTAATGGCAGAAGCACAAAATACATATTTCTCCGAGTTGGAACACAATATAGGTTTTCACCAGTCATTTTCTTATTGGCTAAAAAATTTTGAAGTCAGTGAGGTTGGTTGTAAAGTAGGCTATATTGCAACATGTTTTCTGACAGAACACATTCCTCTAAGTCTAATCTCATTTAATGTAACACTTTTGGCATGCACTATCTGAGCACAATAACTGCATCTGAAAAGTATCTCTCATTGACTCACCTTGCATTCATCTCAAAGCATGAAAAGACCATTAAATGTACAGGGTGTGTAAAATTCATGTTCTTTAAAATATAAGAAAACATAGCAGTAGGCCTACTAATCCATAATTCGGTAAACATGCACAGCGGAAGCTACATGGAAAAGCAGACACTAACAAAATGTTTAAAAGTTTTACTCCACGATAGTAAATTAATAAGATATAGGCTACAGTATTTGTTTGCTGCTTTCCGTCTTACGGTAAACCTGACAATTTTCATAGACATCAGAACTGCTACCAGGTAGTTCGTTATTGATGCATTTTTCTGTTCTTCGACATCCTCTTAAAAATCAACCACACTTGAACTAGTAATCTTGCTAAAAGATTTTATTTATTCTACTGCGTTTTAGTGATTCTCTTTGGGTGATGCAGTTTCAAGGTCTTTCCCAATGCCAACCAACTCATGCATACTACCTGTGGTTGTGAGGCAGAAGTCGCCAATGTGGTTACCGCGCACCCCAGGTCGCCCGCAGGCCTGTTTTAAAAATGGCATTAACATGGTCAGTTTGTTCACACAGATGAATATCATTAATTCTATTAAAAATGACATAATTAAAGACAAGCTGAGCAAGTTTTTTATTTCAGAACTGTGTATCAAACTGGTAGGCCTAGTCCTTCGCACCAAGAACTAGCTCTCAGTTTCAAAAAGATTGGTGACCACTGGCTTAAGGGAACAACGTGATTCGTAACTTGTAATTTGTGAAAAGAAGAAAGAAACGTTAATAACACACTTATTACCACACCATTTTTAACTTACCTAACACACTTATTTTTGACGCTGCTTTAAATGGATTTTCCTATTTTTTCGAAAAAAGAAATTTGCTGCTTATTCGCTTTGGAAGTGAATCAAAGCAACAAGTCTCAACTTTTTTGAAAGACTGCAATCAGTTAGGAAATGTTTTCCCACGATGAAATAAATTTGGTTCTTGCATTAAGCTGCGGCAGCTTTCTTCGAAACACCCCAGTACAGGGGCGCAGCCAGCTCTTCATTTCGGGGGGGGCAATTTTCATGAAATTTTATTCGATGACGTCATCGTACTTATCCAACCGTGGTACAACTTTTTCGTAAAAGGTCACATATAATAATAATGCATTTTTTTCTGCACAACGCTGGTTAATAAAAACAGAACGTTTTGCAACAGCGTTGGAGGCTGAATCACCAGTGTCAAGCGAAATTTCTGACTTCACGCCAAACGCGCATGCGCAGAACAACATTCTACACATAAAAAACGCTGAGAAAACTGATGATTAGGGCTTAGGGTGTGGTGTTTAGGTAAGTGTGTTGGGTTAGGTTTATTTTACAGTTAGAAAAAGAAAAATAATTGAAGTCTAAAATTAAGTTCAATATTTTTCATTGGTTATACTTATTCCCGTACTGTAGCTTGTTGTGGCCATATGATATCTAACCAAACAGTTTTAATCTACACAACACACATCAAAAAGTAATCGCCAAACTTTATTCCTAACTCTGAGAAGCAAAACAACTGACAAAAATTAATAGATCAGAAATTTCGTAAAGGTCAGAAATTTCGCTTGACACCGGGCTACAGAAACTTACTTAACAGAACGTTTTGTTACGGCGTTGGGAGGCCGAGCCTCAGGTTCACTTGGTACAACACTACTGCAGAGTGGGTCGCTAATCCCTAAACTGGTCAAGGCCAGGTTAAGTACAAATGCATTGTGACGTGCACATCCTCAAACGAAAAACACTGTAATTTTCGAGCACTCAGTCACAAAGCAAAATGCGGTTGTATTGTTCAAAGAATAAGGACGAATATCAACAATCTGACTGCGTCAAAGCAGGCAACCATGCGTTATTAGACCTTCTGCATCTTTCGAGAAAAAAGTACATATTTTTTCTTAACACTTTGAGAACCGGGGTACGATATATTCGTACTTTGATTTCAGCCTAAAACAGCAGTTTTCGGTTGCCTTACCAACGCCCTAGCTCCTCGGTCGATTGCGCTAGAGAGCTGTTCAAGGGCTCAACCGGATCGGCCAGCCTAGTAGATTACACTTGAAAAAAAATTTTTTGGTTGGGGGGTGCGGATTTTTTGTG
>Ga0210059_1005450_pt1 | contig 20499 bp, 10 predicted proteins | sample Ectturendosymbi2_FD_188042 | JGI IMG/M metagenome (GOLD analysis project Ga0210059, IMG submission 188042) | Ecteinascidia turbinata endosymbiont from Florida, USA - Sample 2 (SPAdes) (version 2) | ecosystem: Host-associated > Tunicates > Ascidians > Unclassified | place: Key West, Florida...
ATGTGCGTTTTCGGACGGAGTCGAAAAGCAGAAATGCTGTCTAGGACCAGGTGATATAAAAACTGTCATAACTTTTCTTCTCTACAATTTTTTAATTCCAAACTTGGCAGGGTGCTTTGTAGCAGCTATAACAACCGTTACTGTGATTTTTACATTTTTCCCATTGTTGGAATAGGCGCAATAAAGTTTCAAAGTCAAAAAACAGGCAATCCACCCTTGTTTTCGGGTGTTTTTTCTCTCCAAAAGAAGTGGAAAAAAAATTTTATTTAGATTTTCATAAACTACACAATATGACTAACGTTTTTGTGCAGAATGTGTGTTTCTATCGTGCAAGGACGTGTGGCCTAGTGGTTAGAGCGCTCGCTTCATGTCTGGTAGGTCGTCGTTCGTATGGTTCAAATCTCGGCCGGGTCGTGCCAAGACCTTAAAAATTGGAACTTGCTTCAGTTTGGCCAAGCGCTCGGCATAATGACTGTAGCAGGGAAATTCTGCATCCAATGCGGATGCAATCTTCGTCGGAGTCCGGTCGTGTTGCCTACTGCCTTCCCATCGGAATAACATCGTCGAAGACCAAGTGTGTGCGGTTGAGAAATGGGCTATCTCTTCAACGCCCTAAACAAATCTCTGCCCGGGCGATCGTCGATGGACAATTCTTGTGTTGTGCATTTTCTGTACTCGCAATTACGTTGTATAAGAACTTTCCGCAAAATGTTCTCGTCGTTCTGATCGCCGCGAAAGCGACGGCATGGGCCATGTATCGTGCAATTGCGAGTACCTTGTTTTAAAAAGGCAATTTTCCATCCAGAGCCTTTTTAAAACAACGCCTTGGCACATCAAGCGCCAGCGCGAAAACCATACCGGCGTTCTAGCATCAGACAGCAGCCACGAATATACCGTGGACGGCGGTCAAGTAGTTCATTGTGACTCGAGTCGAGTAAATCGGTAAAAAACGTGACTCGAGCATGGGCGTAGCCAGGGGCCCATGCCTCCCCAAAATTTTTAGCATATCTAGTAATTTTGTGTTTTGAGAGGCGGTATCCCAAACAAAATACTGTTGCTCGCCTAAAATCAAGCATTTCGCCCCAAAAAAATTTTGGGCTGGCTACGCCACTGACTCGAGTCATTGACTCGAGTCACGCCATCACTGCTTCATGCTGCTCTGCAACTGCGCACGTTGCTTTCACCTTTCATGTTTTCAGTCGAGGTGAGCGTTTATAGATTTGTAAGGAAAATCACTCAACTTACGTTTTTACTCCGTACAATTCAAATGCTTAAAATGCCACTGTAGCTCTTCCAGTTGAAATGCCCATGTACTGTAGCTCTTCCGTTGATTCTGTTTGAATAAAAGCTGAAGATGCCTGCTCAGTAAGCGAAAAAAGCACTCCGCAAATATCACAGCGTCTGATTCTAGGCTGCGAAGCGATTCCTTTGAATAGATCCGATATCCTTCCTTTCATGTTTTGCGGATGAAATTAGCCGCTGGGGGCAGCGGTGCACTGCAAAACCACAAATAGAGTTAACTTTTTATTTTTATTTTCGTGTTTGTCTCAGGCACAAGGTCCATATCACATCCGTTACACCAGAGGTGAGGAACCTATTTATTATCACGGGCCTCGTGAATTGTGTAATATTGCTGGCGGACCGCAAAAGTTCATTAATTTTATCCGTGAAATTTATTTTTATCTCCCGAAACAAAGTAAGGAGAGAAAAGTGTGAGGAGCGAGAGAGCCTCCTTTTGACTTACTGTTAAGTATCTGTTTATCATGGAGTTTCGTTTTAACGTGGCATTGTTTTCTAACTTGGGCAAAATTCTGATGCGGGCCATATTAAATGTTATTTGGTCCGTGTACCGCAGATTCCCCACCACCGAACGAACATAAGGATACAAGAATGCTTATACATAACGCATCACAAGGTAGTCTAGGAGTTATTCAATACACGCAGTCGATACTGAAGAGGAACGAAAACTGAAGCGAGGCACCAGCAGCTACTGCATCCGGTCATCGATATGCAGAAGCGTTACTTATATTAAAATAAACGTAGTATTTTTAATGCACTAGGCTCCGGTATATTCTACATTTCTTTCTCATTGACTTTCAGTATTTCTGCTTTTGAAATTTCAGCCTCTGGATAATTACGAGGTGCACATTTTGTCAGATATTAGCGCGTGTTAGATGACTGTAAGAAATGAAACTTGCAAATTAGCTTAGTTATTACATAGAAGTGAAGCATGCATTATAGTGTGCAGTACGGTTCAACACACTCAATCATAAAGCCCGCCGTCAATGAAGAAAAGATGTTTTGAGTCACAGTCATTTCCTGAGGAAGTGGAAGTTTTCTGAATTGGATACCCGAATCTTGCGCAAGTGAGCAACGCCATAAGCGTAGCCAGGGGGGGAGCCCATGGGGACATGCCCCCTAATTTTTAACACATATAGCATTTTGTGCTTTGAGAAACGGCATCCCAAACAAAATAGCGTTAATAGCCTACAATCAAATATTTTGGCCCCCCAAAAAATTTTCGCCTGGCTACGTCGCTGAGCAATGCTCAAAGTTATTGTCGTTTCGTTTGCTGGAGATAAATGAAATAAGAGTGGGATGTCCAACAGAAACATTTTTGCCTGGTAACTGCTGAGTGCGACAGTAATGATTACATTAGGTCTTATTTTTGCGTTGGATATACATGACGCAGGGAGCGCTTATGAAAGATAGTAAGTTAACAAGAAATAATTAACTGCATCTCTAGCGCTCCTTTCAGTTAATTTTTGAGCTTGAGATTTCAGCGAAAGCAGTGGACACAGGAAACAACAAACTGTAATCCCCCCTTTTCAGTGGTGGCGATGCAGATTAATTCCAACACTGCTTGATCAAACTTATCTCTGAATTTTGTTAATTATTATTTTTATTTCAAACAAACTACCAATCGTGACCATATCATGAGAAAAATTAATACAATTTGCTTACGTTTTGGCCACATCAAACCAACAAATTTGAGTCATCAAAACTATCAAGCCATGCGTAAATATTTATGATTTAGTCGGCAGCACTAAAGTTTCACTTGAATTTCTCTTAACCAGATCTTCTGGAACGTTGTCATGAGTCACAGATTTCAGACAAAACAAAAGGTTGTATATATATAATTTTTATGTCATTCTGCTTAAGAGCAATTGCAGCAGCAAAATTCCTATGATATTTATGTAAGTTTCAGTTTCATCCTTGCTATAGCGAAGATTCTGCATCAAGAAAAGTGTCTTTATCAACAAAAATGCTATTGAGGTATCGTTGAACGAAGAAACATAGACGTCCCAGTTCCGAGAAGTTTCTTTGGAACTCACTTGTAATCAAGGTTTTCGTACGCAACTCGCAGATCCAGGAAATATTAAATAAGCCATGCACTTCACGCCCGAGGATTTTTGGCGTGAACCTCGGCGTAAGCATTCACGAAAATTCTGAAACTTATAATTTAATGACTTTCAGGGGCTGCTTTGGTTCTCAATGCATATGGATCTATGCTCTTTTGCGTGTGAGAGAATTGAATCCATAGTCTTAAAGAGCTTGGTAATACATCAAAATATCACCTAATCAAACAAATACGCGCGCTCTTCACAACCAGAAACTTTAAAAGTTTTCAATTGTTGATTTGGATCTTCCCATACATGTCAGGGTAAATTCTTTGTTTCGAATTGTGGCAATCAATTTGCTGATTTGATTTCTGTTCGTTTTTTGGTTGACAAATAAATCTTCTGCAGGATAACTGGACTGGGACTAAGTAAACACAAATTTTGCAAGCTTGTAACGCCAAGCAAAAATTATGGCATATTGGATGAACTCCGATTTTTTATTATATTTCAAGAGGTTTTGGGTTGAAAGAAGAAATGCCGCTTCAGAAATTTTGTATAATCATCAAGGTGGACAGAATGACTATGAACCAGAGCAATCTGTTTTCGCAAGGTCGCGATCTCTAGATTTTTTGCATGGCTTTCGTATTGCTTCCTGCTGTGACATTCCACCCGAGGCAAAAATACCGCCTGTAGTGCACAGTTTGCGTTTCTCTTCTCAACTCACGCTGGAGAATCACGTGACATTGGCAGCTGCGCCGCACCCATACCAGATTGTGCTGTCTGGTTGTCAGGTGGAGGCAATCGTGCACCGGCTGTACTCTCTTGCGGAGTTAAACGGTTTTCTGATACGCAGTGTGCGTTTCAAATGTGGCGGCAGAGAAGGAATCGTTCACCACATGTAAGGTTGGACTTGAGCTGGGAAAACGTGGCATGCAAAAACATCTACAAATTGCTGTAGCCTGTGTGAAGCAAAAAATGTAGCAAGCGCATTATTTGTATGAGGCATTGCTAGAATATTATGAAATAACGCAGTTTGAATCGCGGCCAGACAATTGTTGCATGAAATTTAAATTAAGAGCCGAAGTGTCATCAGGGTTTTAAGGTAAGTGCCTTGCCGTTTTAGTTCCAGCAGAGTTGTCAGTATTAATAAGATTGTGTTCTTTAACACATCACTTCGACTCGCGGAATAAATGCACTGATTCCTTGATTGTAAACATAACGCCAGAAAAAAAACTTATTCAATCAGAGCAGTCGATGTAATTGTGTACCCAGACTCCTAGGCTCAATGTTTCTGTAAAAGCATGTTGTTGCTAAAGAAGTCGTCTTGCAACTTATCTTGGGTGGTTGTATTATTGTTTAAAATAAGCTATAAAGATGTATGTGAAAGCCACGTTATCGTAGAACGCAGAAGATTTGAAATAATTTTCTGGGTGTCCCACAAAAAGTTGTGCTGTACGTTCATGTAGATACGATTGCAAGCATAAAGATGATGTATATCGAAAAAAAGCCCAAGGTCGCTTATATTACCGCAACAACGTTGTCCAAACTAGGATTCCATCTTTCTCACAGCAGTTTAAGCATGAAATGTGCAGTGACGTGGACGGCAACCTTTGCGTGATGGTAACACCCATTGCAGAGACGTTTCCGTTCTAATCGCAGAGTATGCGAACCACCAAAAATCTAAATTTTATTGTTAAAGATTCGTAAAACAGCGATTCAGCATTCGCACTGAAAATGCATATACGTGATAGAAGTTGCGCTCAAAAAGTTGCAGTAATCGAACAAAAAAACTAAATAAAAAAAATCAACACTTACTGTAAAAACAACGTTGAACAAAGGCGGGTGATAAAAGCTTGATCGCAACTAACACGAAGCTAGTGAAAGCAATCTTTTACAAGAACAGGGCATTCATACGATTGCCTTTAACTCACGACCAAGTATACTACGTTTCTATATTTTGCACATCTCAGAAGGTGATCGATGCTGGATCGGAGCATAGAGAGTTTAGGAAAACAAAGTATCGAACCCGTCTGACAACACTGACATCGATCAAATAAAGATAAAACATTTTTTAGGATTTTTTAAGATGCTTCATGAAGATAAAAACTGTAACACCGAAGCGAGTAAAAACGTGCAACATTTTCGCCAAAAAATTTCAGAAGCTGTTTCAGTTTTGTGTGTGACGCATCTTAAAAGGTTCGACGTATTGCATGAGCGAACCGTTACTGTTGCATCCGTGTTTTTCTACTCTCAGCTTCAGCGTGGTATACCAAAACGTGCAGCATTTTCAGTAATGAAAGCAAGACTCAGTTAACATGGGGTCGGGGAGGGGCCGCTGGGGTATTTTTCCGAAATTTTTCTAGGGGGCCAAAAGTGGTGAAATTTGTTTTTCCCACTCAAAACTAAGAAAAACTTTTTTGGTGAAATTTTCAAGATCCAGGGGCCCCTGCCCCTCCTTCCGACGACCATGTCGGTTAACCTAAAAAGGTGAGACTGATTTTAGAATTTCAATGTGTTTTTAAAGATTACAATGACCTTGAACTCACTCTATTTGTTTCACCGTAAGAGGTATCAACATCCAAAAAGATTGTCCATGTTACGTTCTTAGAATTCAGTCACCCAGCACTACGGTAAATGGCAAACCAAGTCTTTAAATAACTAGCAACTTGCATGTTTGGGCTAGCAAAGGCTGTACAAAGCTTTCCTCGTCGATAAAATAGTCGTAGACGTACAATCCTGCAAAAATAGTGGTCTAGTGCTACAGCAGCAGTCACAAAACGAATTTGTAATTTGCAAATTAGCTCGGCATAATCGTGTTTTGAGTTTTCTATCAACAGAAAAGATGGTTATGGACACACAGCAGAGGGCAATTAGCAGATTGATCGCAGAATATTACGGAAATTGACTGATCTACGTATTGTTCTATTCGACTCGGCTAATGAGCAGAAGCATTGAAAAAGCCATCATGCAAAGAGGTAACCAACTGTCAGTGAAAACACGAACAAATGAAAACACAATGGCAAGAGAACTGATACATTTAAATAAAAATTGTCACTGTCATATAGCATTGCAGAAAGATTCATGAAGTTTATTAAAAAATTGCGTATTGGCGTTAAAGTTTTTGAGAAAGAAGTAAACTTTTGCGGCTTGCAGGCTTCATGACCATGCGGAAAAGGCTTTTCAGTTGGGAGTAGAAAATGGAACATTTCACCTAAGAACTTTGCAGCACACAATGGTTGCTGACTGCAACGTAAGCTTAAACAGTTACATACACCACAAAGTAAAATACGCCCTTAGGGGAAAACTGTTAAAGCTGCTATTTGAAAAAGTTACTAGAGAGCTACTGGGTTCTCAAACGGTATTGTGCAAAACACTGTTTAGACAAGGTTATTAACAACAACGCATGACTTCTCTAGCGATTAACTATCGTTCAGGCAGTCATTTAAGTAATAAAAATGCGCAATACTACCAACCAAGCCAAGTTTCTCAATTTTAAGCGACGATATGTAGTTAATATATTGTCTTCCACCGACACTCGGTAAAGTAAATAAAATATGACCAATCTGTCACTCGCATAAAATTAGTTGAGTGCATCGCAATTTGATCCGCTAAATTTTATCAACTGTTTCAGCGTGAAATATTTCTCCATCGAAATCGGCATAAAAGGTTTTCTAGAAATTGTGAAACATCGAAAATGCGATTAGCAACAAACTACTCACAATTTGCATGTTATTAGAATCAGACCTGGTTTTGCTTGCTTTAAATGTCAAAAATTTAGCAAGTTGTTAGTATTTCTCTCAGACAGATTTTTATTCCATGCTGAAATCCAAATGGATGGTGTACGGAAGTAGAAAAATTAAATTTGTATGCATGTCTGCAAAAGTTTGGAAATGTTTTAGTCCAGCCAGATAGTGTGGATGCTCGTTAAGTATTTCGCATTTGGACAGCCTTCGCTTTGTGCCGTTTTATGATAAGCATAAGGAATTACCTCTGACACTGCGCAAATGTAGCTTTATCCAAGTTACGTCAGTGTAGAATCATCACTTCTAGCGTGCAGTACAGTCCCGTCGCCACGGTGGGCTTTTGTGGGCAAAGCTCCAAGCCCCCCAAATTGAAATATGAAACAATATACATAAGTAGAGTTTTTGTCAATTTTTAATATGTCAGCCCCCTTGCACAAACGTAAAGGCCCCTACTGAAGACTTTTCTGGCCACGGTTCTGGTGCAGTGGAAAACAACAATGAAGTGAGCTTTTTTTGCATGGCAATTGAATTGGAAGCGGTTGCCATTGCTTTCGCAGCCAAGACGGATTCGTCAATTAAGGAAAACATCTTCGTTATAACCAAATGAGTTGTCCTCTTGAGTGTATACATTCGACTGCAGTAACATCAAACGGCCATCCACAGTTGCCGAATGTTTGTTCCAAAACTAGGCGTTCGATATGGCATTCCTTTCATTCCCGATAAACCGATTGCTGGCAATGGGCGATTGCCAAAAAGTATGACAGGAGCTTGTGACACTTCAGCATTTGAAAACAACTTCTTGCACTGTTAGCTAAAAAAGGTGACAACGAACAAAAAGCTTTCCGGTTTTATTACCTAAGTTTAAACACCGTAGCTCTGTTGGCATGTCTCGTAAATCTGTTCAAGTAAGATTCCGTGTTGCAAACTATTGGCACAATTGCTGGATGTCACTTCCAGGAAAATAAGTTACAAACTGATAATCGCGAAATATCAACTTCCTGAAGGTTTAATTGCAAGAAAGGTAACGTTTCTGATGTACTGAAATTTAATAAACTTATTTTCAAGCCCAACGTGCCAGGAGACATGATTTAGTAGTGCTTGTGTAAAACAAGCTTGCAGGGAGCAAGATTTTTTATTCAGACAGAAACAAGTCATGAGGTGGTCGACAGCAAGCTTAACAAAGTCAAATTTATCCCCAATCGCATGTATCTTTTAAGCTTTGTGTGTGTAGAAGACCATCGATGATATCTCAAGAGTCTATATCAGGAGTCACCAACCTTTTTGAAACTGAGCTATTTCTTAGTACAGATTCATGCGAAGGGCTACCAGCTTGATGCACACAATTCTGAAATAAAAATTGCTCAATTTGCCTTCAAATATGTTATCATTAAATTAAACATACAGTATTCGTCAGTGTGAAGACACTAATTATGTTTATGCTATTTTCAGAATAGGCCTGAGGGCGACTCACGTGGTCCGTACGGGCGACCTGGTGCCCGTGGGCACCGTGTTGGTGACCCCTGGTCTATATTATACTTGCTATGTACTCCGAAGTGTCATGGGTGATCTGCGGTAGCATAACTCCGCTTACTGTCCCGTGGGCCAAGCGGTTACTTTCATGGTGAATGCTGCTGCATTGATATAGTAAGTCAAAGGCAAAACCGTGCATGAAGCTTTACCTTGCACCCATTCATTAACGCCGAAAACATGGCTGAACAAGCAGCAGGTACCATTTTTTTCAAGTCTTCAATATGACCCGACCGAGGACCCAGTCTTACCAGGTTAACGGCGCTTGCAGCGTGCTCAACCGACTGTACCACTTAGCCTTTTTGTTTTGGACTCATGTGAATGTGAAGAAAACATTTCCTTGGCAGCAACACGAGGAGCTCGTTTAACGCATCACACAGAGCGCTTATAAAGCAACCGACGGAGTGACAGCGCATTAAACAATTCAGACTCTGCAAATATTCTCGTGAAAAGCAAAGAGGAACAAGCAGCCAGTGGCATCTCACTTACCTGACGCATATAAAAACGCAGACGAAAAATTCACAAACCGGATGTTTCGTGGCGTCTTTATCGAAAAGACAACTTGTCACTTTCCTGAAAATGAATCTCGTATCTCGTAATCCCTTTCATGGCGTAAATGTCAAAAGTGGTCTTTAACGAATTTAAAGTAGAATTTGCGACAACGTAACGCAGTAGTCTAGTAAGAATTTTTGATTAGTGGTAAGAATTAGGGGGGTTACGGTGGCGATGACGCGGTGCTACCTAAATCGGAAGAAATGCTACAAATTGTATTTATTTAAAGAAAAGTAAAAAAATATTCCGCTGTTTTCTAAACTCAATTTACTCAAACAAACACGTTGATGTTTGCGAGAGACCTGCTTGTTCTTTTGGGGTTGTGGCTGTGACCCCCTAGCTAAGCCTGTGAACATAAGTATACCATACCTTAACTACCAATGTATGCACACTGGTGCCAACTCCTTTTACGTGTTCAGAGGTTTGAAAGCCATTTTTATTGGAAATATTGGGTGGTAGTTTCTATTTGAAGTGATAGCTTAATTATTTATTCAGTTAGTGTTCCAAAACACTGAATGCAGTTGCACAAATCAAAGTCGGTAATGCTGAATATTTTCGAACCAAGTAGTCAAAGTTGAGGTGAAGTTCAACTACACATAGTTTCTTAAACATAACAATTTTGTGACTTTTGCCAGACGTTTTGCAGCAGCAGCAGACACAGTTTTGGTGAGAGGCCGCGTTTGTTATTTCCGTGAAATCTGATCCTTGATCTCGCGATTGAGAACCGGCTGTCACTGCTAATCTCAACCTCCAATTTCGACCTCCGCCGTTGAATTATTCGACAGTGTTCACATCAAATAAAGTTGGTGTAATCGTGCAAAACAGCTTTATGGTTGCCCGTTCGCGCCATATGAAAATTATTATATTAAGAAAAAATTACTCTAAAAATATAATTACTTTTTACAAAACTGTTTTGCAAAAATTAACTTCTCTGAAACTGAAAAAAAATTATCAAATTACTTTTGACGATTTTTTTGCTTGCGTCCAACTGGGCCACCGATGTATGTATTTCCCGTGAAAATTTGCGGGTGAACCATGTCGTAATAAATTACCACTAACCTTGTTTCTTCTGTGGTATATTGCAGTGGCGTATCTAGGATATGGCAGGCATAGCACGTGCCATGAGCGCCACTTTGACGGGCGGCGCAAAAATGGCTTGGCAAAAATTAAAATATTTATTTACAGTTTCTTGAACCTCTATTTTGCGCCCCATGCATTCATATACTGCAAATCTGCATCAAAACCGCGCCCTTAAGTTAAGGATTAAGTCGGGCGTATTACGCCAACACCACTATGCATTATGACAAAACTGTGGTATTGTGACATAACATGAGGTTCAAGACATCGTGACAGAACAGCGCTCGCGTGCCATATCTATGAGACGGTTTGAGACCTCGCCCTTCTCACGCTATAAGAAACGGTAAGTCAGTCCGTACTGCTGCATTTCAGGCAAGAATATATTGGTCAGAATCTTGCTGAGGAGTTGAAGTCAGTTGCTGTGAGAATCTGACTGTTACGCAAATACTGCTGTTGAGGTCGTACAGATTTACAAATTATTTAAACTGCAGCAGCCCACTCCGACTTTACAAAACTTCGATGGCCACTAGTGTGCGATAAATAGGCTGAATACAATGCCCCAATCCAGAGACTACAGTAGAGAACATTAGTTAGTCCTCGAAAAATTAGCAGTTATTGTATCGTTACCGTGCCAATTGAGCAAACAATGTTTATTCATGAAAGATATTTGTGAGCCTTGTTTAGAGCTAGCTTTTTCTGTCCGAATTTGGCTTTCTGTTCGATGTCCATTAATGCCTTGTGGAAAGGTCCTGACTGTGAAAACTAAAATCTACGTGTGACAATCTAGGAGCTGTGCACAGTTCAGATGTAAGCGGCAAGCAATTATACGAGAAGATTCTAGGTTGCAAAATGCTGGTTTCAAGTCGTGCAACTTAAAATTATCGTGTTCTGAAGGCCTGACATTCGTCGAATTGCTTTGCAAGTAACACTGACCATGACAGTATGTATTGCAAGCTGCGAACGATTTTTCAGTAAAACAAACTGGTTCTTTCATACCTCCGAGTCTCATTGACTAACATTAAGTCAAGGAAGGTTGTGTGATCTAGCTTTGATAAGAATAGAAAGGTACAAAACAGCGAAAGCTTACTTTGATGAAATCATAGACGACTTTGCTTCCATAAAAGCACGGAAAGTGTTATAATTAACATTTTTGTGTAATTTAACCGGAAAAGGCTGGATATATTAATGTTTCGATGGAATTGTGTTTTTCGAACACAAGTGACACATGACTTGCATTTTATTGTGCAATTCAAATTAAATGTGTCCCATTTCAAAAGAAATGGGCGTGTGTAGTTGCAATATGTTGTTTGATTTTTTTGTAGGATATACAATTTTGTTAGGCAACACCATGTAGACCTATGACTGCGTTAACGATATTATACGAACATTTTGATATTCATCATATTAAAAATGAGTATAGAAGTATGTTGTAGTCGTTTGGATAATTTATATTTTATTTGCCGAAAAGTTAAAGTATAAAGACAATTTTTTCCGTTATAAAAAAATTGTTTTCTTCACGGTTTATGTTTCGTAAAAATTGTGCCTACATCTAATCTTCACATTGTTAGAAAGAGCGGACATTTAAATTTTGCCATGGGCGCCACTTTGCATAGATACGCTACTGGTATATTGCTTTGCATTTTTTCGACGAAGTCTGATAACGTTTATAAAAATCTACTAACCTAAGCAGTAACATACTGACCTAAACACAACAAACCATTGGAAAATGGTAAGGAATTCTTTTAATCGTGTCAGAGTTTTAAACCTATCCAATTCTACGAACAACTATCATTCTGATGCGAACCTCGCATAATTGGAGAACAAGGTCTGCTGCAAACATTATTACAAAAGCAAGAATGTTGACCTTTCCTAGTGCTTGTGCATTATAATTCCATGGTACACCTGTGAACTGCAAGATTGTTTCACTTTCTGCCATGCATTTTGTAATTCCGCTTACTGTAACAACAGCTATAATTTAAAATCGACTTCAACAAAGGTTATTATAAAAGACATTAGACTTCGTTGAGAGAATCAAGGAAACATATCCCAGAAAAAACAAGGGTGCCTACGTTTTATAAGATAAAACCGGCCGAAAATAACAATCATGGCAACATCTCAATTTTCCAGATGGTTCATTTGCAAATTATTATGGGAAACACTTAGTTGACGGAGTTCAGCACAGCAAAGAAAAACCACGGCATTTTTTTCAGTTTCCTGGAATTTGTTCATTGAAATCACTATTTCAAAAGATAAAAAAACAATTTGAGTCATACTTTTTAATATAGCAAAATCTTTAGATGGCGCGAACGGGCCATAGCAAATAATTGTCTGTCATAGCAATAATTGTCAGCGCGTTTGAGGTTCCCAAACCATGCGGTGTGTTCTGTTAAAAGGAATCCTTCAGGAGGTAAATCACAATGATGACTGATGACTGCGAATGGTTATGACCGGAGGTAGCTAACAAGGTTTAGTTCTAAAATAATTTACGAAATTTCAGTGAAAATTGATAAATTCTGCTTCCCCGAAATATTTTGTTTCTAAAGTGCTCTCTGGCAATTGCTCTGGCCGACGAAATACAAAACAATTATTTCCTTTCATATTGGCTTGCAGAAAACAACGAATGTCATGCCTTTAGATGTTGAACCAGCAACTCCTTTCTATTTCTAATTTGATATACATAGTCGCCCGTCATCAAAAAAGTAAAAGCAATAATATGGCCAAAGCCATAACGCTTCATCGTCAGTTAAAATTTTTTCTAATTTTGAGAATTCATTACGTTGCAAAGAACCTTTGAAAAACACTATAACCCTGAGCGTCCATAGTCCCAACTGCACAGCTGCTTGTGCATTTCCCCAGACAGGCTTGGTACGTGTTCAAAAATGGCCTTTTTGTTGTGGTGATAACCGCCATGGAGTCAAATACACTAACATTAGCAAGATACAGAAAGCTGTTTACCTTGCTCAAGCAGTTACGCTCGAGCAGACTCGAGAGCATCGTAAAATTCGACTCGAGAGCACCTCAGTTGTATATCACAGCGCAGTCACCGGTAATCATTTGGACAGGGCTGCGCGCACTTGCTAGCGTCGCTAGTCGTGAAGTCGCTTAGTCCTCCGTAATTGAGTGGAACAATTACGTGAGAGTCCTTCAGACAGCGCGTACGAGTGGCAATCGGAATTGCAAAGAAGCGGATCACTCGCACACTTCTTGGCAACAACTTTACTGGAATTGTGATACCATCGTTTTCATCTGAATCTCCATAGTCAAATGTAGCAAGCTTCGCCGCAGTTCGACCTGAACTGTGCGTGGTCATCCCGTTTGTTCGCCTTGGGCGCTTTTTTCAGCGCACATGTATGGCAGCATCAGCATATCGTATGAAAACCAGGCTGCAGACCGTCATTATGCTTTCATTACGAGAAGTCGGTTGAGCTCACAAAGTATACGCTTGACAAACCGTGTGCTGCAATGTATAAACTTTTCTTTGTCAATCAGATGCAGGAGTGTTTATGAATACATGATGCTATGAACAACAGGCTTGGACAGGATTTGTTCTTAGCTAGCGAACCGAGGTGAAAAACAAGCAGAATAACAGAATCCAGTAGTGTAGGAGCTGAGGGTATGAGGTGCAAATTTGTGCTCTCCCAAAAATTTTGATTTTTTTAAATTTTGGGCAAAATCTTAATTTAAGCAAAGGAGTTTTAACAATATTAATGAAATTATACTTGTTCAAAAGTTTGTGTAATCGAAAACACATTAAAATATATAAAATTGTAACTTTGTGCTTTAGTTGTGAAAGTTGATGAGTAACTGACTCACTTAAGTTTGGTGTTTTAATAATTGTAAATCGAGGGGATCCAGTATACTGCAGGGAACCTACTTGATATTAGCAGTCCATGCCAGAGAATTACAGAAGAGCTTTTTTTAATTTTGAAGTGCAGTGTTTGGATGAACACATTTTGTCATACAGATCGTTGAATGATGCTAATATGTGCAGTTAAACAGAATATCATATGAGACTCTCGGCATAGTCATAATATAAATCATATGATACATGCCACATATATCACATGTATGTCGTAAGAGAAAGATAAAGCTTCAGGTCTAGCACAGCTTGACCTGAAGTTCCTTGCTGACAGCAACAGCTGGAATGCGAATGGAAAACCTCAACTGTGAGGCAGATGCTCAAAGAATATTGAACCTGCTGGCGTCTGACAATGTTCTTTCACAGCCTAGCGTATTTTTTAAGTTGGGTTAGGAACCAAATTCCAAGCACCAAATTTACTGTATTCAAGTCAGGCAACAAGGTAAAGGAAAATAGAATGTACCAACAGCTACAGAAAATTTATAGGAGAAAGTTTGTCGCACAGTTTTCGGGTAAATTTGGGCAAAATATCATTTCACCCAAAAAAATCATAACAGAATCACATAAAGGAGAAAATTAGCAAACGTAGAGGCACTTTTGTTCAAAAGAAGTTTTTAGGCCTTATAGAAATCGGTACAAGCGTTTAGGTAACTGTTGTCTGACTCGAAAACAATTATTCTGGCACATTCGTAAATAAGGCGGGTAATGTTCTATGCAAATCTGACTTGCCTCGCAGAATCCTAGACCTGTTGCAAAATTTATCCAAGAGAATAAAGGACTATTAGCAAATTGACATGCCGTTGTGGAACTGCAGACAGAGGACTTCAAGATGTATATTTGCTACTACTAGAAACACGCGCAAAATTATGACCTCGCCGGTAAACCTGCACCGCTGTCAGTTGATACCTCACTGACAAAGACAGGTCCGGGAGAGAAGTTGCCCGAACTACTTCCCCCTTTCAGTACATGACCCTCTTTCTGAGACCGTCACCCTGTTGACACACAATATACTTCAGACGTTCTAACATATCAGAAGCTCCTTTCCCGAATGCCCTCAAACTTCTTTCTTTAAAGAAAAGGCCGGAAAGCATGAAGTCGTCACAAGGTAACAAAATGAATCAAGTACAACTAAATAGTTTACTTGTCGATCGTTTTCCATCCTCGTAAAATGATTTTTCTACACGCAGTGAAACAGGCATCGTGGACAGTTTTATTTTCTTGGTATTTAAATAATGTTGCGCACATCGGATCCTTCATCTCTTGTCGATTTGCATGCCACATAACAGCATAAGGCAACCTTTTTCTTCATATCAAACATTTCTGCCTATGATCAAATGGAAAAGCGTATAGCGCAGTGGTGGACTTTTCAGATAAGAGGTCACAAAATATTTTTTTGCCAAATTGAGGACCAAACAAGTTTTGAAAGAAACTTACGCAAGTCATCACAAGAGCCGCGAGTCGGCGACTGATCCACAGTTCATGAAATACTGGCTGTGAGGGCAGCACAAGGTAAAACAATCCTATCTGTGATTGGTCTATTGTAGCGGCACCGCTACACTGGATAAACAAAGGGAAAACCCGCCACGCCAAGCTTCTCTTATTTCTCGATATTGGTTAAAGTATTGAAAAGATTAGACAGGCCGCATGAAATGGCTTAACGGGGCGGATTTGGCACGCGGGCTGTAGTTTGCCCACCACTGTATAGCGTAAGGTAAAGACAAGGTTTTCTACTCGAAGATTTGTTCTTGCCGCATCCACTGCACACTTGAAAAATCAAGAATGCCTGCTATCAGATTGTAAATTAGAAATTTAGCGTTATGTCCTCACTACAGAGTAAGGTTAAATGGAACCGATATGCTACGTCGCGGTCACTTTTCCTCACTGCTAAACATTTGTGTTTGAAAGTGCGTGAATACAGAGGTGTGGGTTGTCGCCGGTTCGAATGAACGCGTTTCGCATGTGAACGTGTTTATTACAAAGCGTTTATCAAGCGGCATATGTCATGTTTTGCCTTGGCGCACCATTCTGCAGCAAAAAAATTGAAGAACTTTCAGACTGCTTTAACGAGTGATTGAATGAAAATGAGACAAAGTTCTTGAGCAATTCATTAACCACATCTATAGTGTTTTTTATCTTGTGTCCCATCAAGAAACCACGCTAGAGCAGGGTGCTCAACTCTTTTTCTGAGGGCCACGTGAGCTACTACACAGCAGTTCGAGGCCCGGCATGAATTCCCGGTCCGAAATAAAAGAATTCCAAAATATGAATGTTGTTTAATTATGGAAGTGCATTTATTAAAAGGAATGGTGTACTTCCTATTGATTTTAGCATAGTGGGAAAATGTGGGTTCAGATGGGTATACCTCCAAATTGCAGCAACATATCATCTAAGATTAGGCCAGGCTGCAGGGCAGTAATACTTTGTCACTGACATTAACGTGGTCTTACGTATTGTCATTGTTTCGCGTATGTTACATTGTACCAAACCAACAAATTTTGCGTAAATATTTCATATTTTCATTACTGAAAAGTGTCTTTGCGGGCCGGATGAAGTGGCTTCGCTGGCCGGGGTTGGCCCGCGGGCTTAGTCTGGAGGTCCTGTCTACTAGAGCATTGATTCCAAAATATTTGGTTAAACATTTCAAACTACCTTACATGGGCATGGTCTTGACAGGTATTTGTTATAAGTAGTGATTTCGTAAGTGAATATCATGTGTGTCAATGTGGAAAACGAACTATGCTCTGAAACAAGCAATGCAAGGACGAGCAGTGCATCCGCTGCTCGATATTTTCATCAAATGTAGATTACATTGTAGGGAAGGCGTATTGCACACTCGGTTTGGTGCCTCCTTGGGAAATTAATTTATCCACATTGCTATACTGCGATTGCTCACAACCGAAAACTGAAGTAGCCACCGATTACTTTGTTTTGAGACGCGGCTCCCAGCCATACGTGGCTGCTGGGCCGATTCCAAAAACAGTTGTTACTGATCCTCTGAAAAAGCCGAGGTAGTGTGACCGTCTCATCACGCAACCATATTCTGCCATCTTAATATAAAGTTTCGGACAAATACAACGCGGTATGTTTGCTAGAGTTCGCAATTCGATGAGTAGCGCATTCCATTCATGATATCATAGCTTCGTGTGGAAATAGATTTCCAGTGTGCGCATCCTGGGTGTCAGCTAATAAATTGCCACAGACAAGATGAGTTCAGTTGCAAGTGGACACCTTAAGAATGATGTGGTTGGTTTGTCACTGGCATTTATCCAGTTATGCACACACTTAGCTGATCAATTGCTATATCGTTTCACATAACTTTCACTACTTGTCAAAAAAATGAAATATACAACAAATTTCGTCAAAAATAGTAACCGCTATTTTAAACTGCTTGTTTCTAATCTGACTTTCGCGATCAAATAAAATTTGTGGCGTAATCAAGCCGGTAAAATGCAGTGTTTTGTGAGAATGATTTATTATCCCTGTTATTCCTACAGTATTTTCACAGGAAAACGTCTAGATGTTTAAATCACGGTTTGATTGTATGCAGCCACCTACAACAATCCACCAAAAGACTTTGAATATTTGCGGTAAAGTTTAGTCTTTGTGCGTTTAGGAAAGCTAATTTTTAGAAATTTCGTCTTTCTTCGGCCAGTTCATCTGTAATCTGTACAACCACCTCCTGTACCTATTAATGCAGTCAATATTTGGAAGTTAGCGCTCATGTTTCAAAGGCTGCTGTGTGAAAATTGTCTTGAATGCAATCCGTGCTATGGCTGAGAAGGTATGTCAAACCAACTTTGCGTTCAAAAACGTTCTCTGCACAGCACGGACGAAGGCAATGTGGAACCAGAAACATAAGCTAAGCAGTTAAAGCATTGCGCGTGCCTGTCTCGTTACTCATCGCAAACTTGTATAGAGTTATCTTAATTGGTTCCAAGTATTCCCCAGAAAGTATTTTGCGGCACCAACTTTACACCGCCCAACGTCCATTTGCGTTACTGCGCAGCTCCCACAAATGAGCGGGGTTACCAGCCCGTGGTCTAGTGGTGAGTGCGTCCACTTCGGTGCTGGTAGGTCGAGAGTTCGACTCTCGGCAGGGTCTTACCAAGACCTTGGTACTGTAGCCTTCTTACCAGGCGCACGGTGTGCGGAAGAGCTGCAGGGAACACACCCAGAACACAAAAACAAACCGAGTGCAATGAGTGCAAACCAGAAATTGTACAAACTCAAACAAACCGAGTGCAAACCAGAGACTGTACAAACTAAGTCGCGCAATGAGTGCAAACCAGAAATTGTACGAACTCAGTCGTGGCGCTACAAGACCATTGTAGTTATACAAACCACCATCTCAAAAAATGAGCTTGGCACAGGGGAATGAGGAATTGAAAGCGGAATGCAATTCGGGATCTCCTAATTCTTCAAACCATAGGCCAGGATGTTCTGGGTCCATGTATTGGTTCAGCGTCGGCTAACTTCTAGGTTGAATGTTAAGCTGGTCTTGTGACAAGTGGCTCTTATGAGTGACATATGCAGCTGATATAAAGGATGGAGAAAACTCCTTTTTCTGTATCCCGACGTTGCGGTGAACACTCCGCACAAAAGTCCTGGATTTCGTTTTGCCCTTGAGCTGAACTTATGTATTTTTCAGGTTTGCGTGGTACTGTAACATATTTGATTTGTTAGATATTTGCGCAGTTTTGGTTAACACTTCCATCTTCGGCCAGAAGTAACGATAACGTTTCAAGATTTGACGTGAGGCGCTGGCTCATTTGTACAGAAAGTAGAAAAACATGGGATCGATTTGCGGAAAAAACGCAGCGAAGGAAGAAGCAGCAAAGGAAGCGGCCAAAGAAAATCAAGACGACCAGCAGCAAGACCAAGCTAAAGCAAACGCCCAGCAGGAGGCAAACGGCACTACCGCCGACGGCGAACAGAAAGCTGACAGTGCGGAGGGCGATCAAAAACATGAAGATGACGCGAACAAAATGTCCAGTGATATCGTCAACGACGCTGTTGTGGAAGCTAGTCAGCAGCAACAGCAACAAGACGCTTAGATACATGACAAAGCCATCCCCAACTGTTAACAGTATTTTGATCTGAATTTTCGCTATCAATGGCAAGGCAGCGACGCATATGATGCGCATAGAAACAATTTCATTTGCTAAACGTACAGAAGCACTGCGCCAAATGCGTTGATTTAGCGTTGTTCACCGGATTTTGTAAACACTAGCATCGTCCGAAGTAGGGACCTTCTAGCTTGCGTCGCTTAACATTTTACTGTTCTTTTTTTGTTTTTTTTTGTTTGATAGAAGTACCTGTCTGCCACAATTTACGAAAAGAGTTTATATAAAACTGTTGGCCGAGTAATGGGTTACTAACCCTAAGTGCGAATCCACCGTTACAAGCACTCAAGGCAGTCACTTCGCAAATAAACGAAATACCAGTCAGCTTAGCAAGCAATGCTGGATGCTCGATTTTTGTGGTAGAGGCCTCGCCCAAGCGGGTGACGTCACGTAAATGCAATTAATCTCACGGCAAAGCATCACTGTAATTGGTCTGTGTGTTCGTGGTTATTGTGCGCGCTCTGCATTCGAATCACGAAGCTTTCAGGAGCGCCGCCTTCCGGTAGTGACTGCCTTCAATTGATTTTGACCGAACCCGTGTATGCGCTACATGCAATGGTTTTCCTTTGTGGGGTGTTGATGGATGGCTCCGCAGCAATTCAATATTGTTAGTCGCATTTCCAATTGTGGTGTCGCGAGAAGGCTATAAATGCAGCCCGCCACGGTCTCCTCGGCGAAAAACTTCGCCACTTGCCCTATTGCGACACAGCGCGCCGTGCTTTTCTCGTCAGAGGATTGTTTGTCACCCTCTCTAACGCACAGCGGAAATCATGTTCTGACTGTCTCGTTCAAATAAACGGGAGTTGTTCTTTTCTGCTCTGGCGACTAATTTGCACGAAACCAGGAAAGCTGATGCAGCTTAAATTCCGCCGAAAAAGATAAAGCGTCAGCCCTCTGTTAGTGGCCCTCAGGCTACTGCACTGTTTTCTTGCCTTTCCAGTTCGTTGCAGAGAAAGAATCGTTGTTCGCTTTTGACATTAGAACGAATAGCGTTTGCAGTGCACTTGAAACCAAGAGTAATTTTTATAACTCCCAGCAGACACAGCAACAGAGGATCGTGATTCAAACACAAAGAATGTGGGCAATAGTGCACGTGGGCAGCAAACACGAAAACAGCCACTGGACTGCAATGCGAAAACTTCCTCTACCTTAGTGATGGCAAAAAAGCAGTGGCAAGCGAACACCTTGCTTGACAATTTTTCATCACGCAGGAACATGGCCAGAAATTTAAATGCTGCACGATTAGTCTCAACTTTGTTTGTCACGCAATTCAATAG
>Ga0210059_1005451_pt1 | contig 20498 bp, 11 predicted proteins | sample Ectturendosymbi2_FD_188042 | JGI IMG/M metagenome (GOLD analysis project Ga0210059, IMG submission 188042) | Ecteinascidia turbinata endosymbiont from Florida, USA - Sample 2 (SPAdes) (version 2) | ecosystem: Host-associated > Tunicates > Ascidians > Unclassified | place: Key West, Florida...
AGGAAGGTATTTCTTTGGATTGATAACATGCATCGAGCAAACTGCCCCTTCCACCTTCACTAACCATTTTGAAAGCAAACGAACTTGCTGAACAATTATATCAAATAGTGAACTTTAGCAATATAATTTTTCGTGGTTAACATTTTTTATGACCAGTTGTCACGTTTGATTTGCTGTAAATACCAATAAATTGCTGAAAAAGTTGAATCCAGATTTTCTCATAACTTTGTGCGAACTTAACTGGGATGCGAACTTAACTTAGATATTACTGAACATATGTGTTTGCCAACTCAGTCTAAAAAGCTTTTCGCATTTTACTGAAGATGTAACAAGTTTTTCCAAAACCTTGCGTTCTAGAATTTTGCTCAAAGCATTGTTATGGCGTAATAATGTATGACAATCAAAGCGCTTTGAAGAAACCTTAAACGGTTACGGTACGCTATGCAATTTAGCTTGATATTTGTTAGGCTAAGCCGAGTGTCTTAACCTTTTTCTACCTCAGCACCTCTTTTGGCAATGCCTAAGCAGTTCAACACCCCTACAATTGGCTAACACTTGGTTACTATAAGGATAAAGTAAAGGCAAACGTATTCCTTTTACCTTTTGCCGCCACATATGTGTCCTTCCCCAGCACCCCCTGAAATCGATTTCAGCACCCCCTGGGGGGGCACCCCATGTTAAGAAACCCTGGGCTAAGGTCAGGTTGTTGCAAGTGCTGTTTTTATTGATATGTGTTGAAGACAGTTTTCTAGGTTGTGTTTTTTGTAAGAACAGAGTAGTAGTACCGTGCTGGCAGATACTAACTTTATGCGATCATTTTAACTAGTAATGTGCCCTTGTAAATCGTAAGCTGCTGGTTTTGATAGTCATGCTTGTCAGCAAGTTCATAGATGAGACAGAGCCCAGGCTCTGTTAGAGTCCAGGTTCTGTTGGAAGCGGAAGCGGAAGCGCAAGCGGTTGACGAAATAGCCGCTTCCACATCCCTGGTGTATAGCAGGGGTTCTTAAGTAATTTTTATTTGTTTCAAGCCCCCCTGACTGTAAAAACAGATGTATTTATTGGTAAATTTATTGATCAAACTTTCCATATGGTAGGGCGCGTAAGGGCTCGCGCCACCCTGGAAATTTATTGACGCCCCCCTGAGGTGGCGCGCCCCGGCTAAGAACCACTGGTGCATAATATCAATGATCCCGTAACTTCTTCTGCCGTCCTGAGCAGTACTCCGCAATCTTTCTTCACTCACGGCACACTTAACAACTTCCCAGAATTTTGCGGCACACCTCGACCACTATGCAAAAAATACACTTCATGGTTTATTGTTTGTGTAAACTTCAATTCTGACCTCAAAAAAACACCACAAATGTTCAGTGGAAGTTTAGCTAGGGCTTAAGTTAGCGAACTGTGGTGCTCATATTTTCAGATAAAGTTATTCCGCGGCAAACCTACCTAGCATCGTCTCGAGGCACACCGGTGTGCCGCGTCACGCCGGTTGTGGAGCACTGGTCTAGAGCAGGTGTGAGCACATGTGGCCCTCCACAACGTTTTCAGTGGCCTGGACAAGCATTCAGGAAAATCGTTAAATCTGAAATTTCCTCCAACTTCTCACAGTAAATGTTAGTGCTGTGGCTATAAATCGAAACTTGCTTCTACTTCCATAAGAAGGTACGGCCCTCCGTTAACGCGGCCTTCTAAGTGGACCCCGAGCAAAATTAATTGCCCACCCCTGGTCTAGAGGTAGCTGAGCCGAACCACTCTTTGTTTCGTCATAAAGCGTAACGTATGGTGGAAAAGCACTTTTCTTCCGATAGCTACTATCGTTGTGTCACATCAAAAACGTATAATGCTAGCCAAGCCATTTACACCACATGCTATTGCGTAGACTGTCAGAAAAGGTTTTAAAGAGTAGAAAACATGATTGCAGTTTTAGCTAGCGCGGTGCCGAAATTTGTAATGCCTTCAGGAGTTAAAAAGCGCAAAGTTTCTAAGGAGGAAATGCGCAAGAATCTGGCAGTGTTAGCTAAAATCCCGCGACTGAACCGTTTGTTTTTTTCAGCAAAACTTTCAAGCAGCAACGTTAAACCAGTGTGGGGTTAACCAGAGCACCTGAAAATGTAGGTGAAAATCACGACATACACTTCGAAGCACCTTTCACACTCAGCCTGGTTGCATGGGCGTCCGCAGGGGGGGGGGCAAAACGGGCATTTGCCCCTCCCTGGAAATTGGGACTAAGAAGGAAAAATTTCTGGAAAACGTGAAATCAGCAGTTCGATTCCGATTAGTTGGGGTTATTCCGGCAATGACAGTTTTTTTGCCGATATGACACTCACACTCCACAAGAGTCAGGTTCACTGTTTTGGTAACATGCAGTTATGAGCTTGCCGTCCACTATATTCGCTTATTTGCCTGCAGAGGCAGGTTCAGGGTTGGCAGGTAGTCATAAGCAAAAAAGGCCAGATGCAACCCTTTGAAAAAGGCAAATAGCACCAAAAAAGCCAAATACAAGATAAATACACAATGACACCTTTAAAATACCCAAACGCTCTTTTGAAAGGCAATATATGGATATTTTATACATAAAAAGAATAAAGCTCACTCCATTAATCAACTTCTACAAACTTTTGGTCTTGCTTAAGAGTAACCTGTAAGTACAAACCTAAAAGCATGAAACAACAAAACAAAAAATTATGAACTCTCGTGCAGAGCTTCCAATAAAAATTTAATAATCTGTGTGCAGAAACAGTGTCTAGAAAACTGCCAATGCCCAGAAATCTGCCAAATCGATATAAAAAATCTAACTGGCTAAAAAGGCCAAAAAAAGCCAAATTTCGTTTGGCCTTTTTTCAAAAATGAAAAAAGCCAAACGAGTTGAAAAAAAGCCCAAAATTACAAATTTGGCCTCAAAAATGCCAAACTGGCAACCCCGGGCAGGTTGCGAAACTCGCGAGCGAATTGTTCTACTATTGGCCTTTGTTGCGTAACAATAACATGGCAACAAATCTTCGAACATGCACTTCGAGTCACCATAGTATGGGATTTTCCGCATGTAAATACTGAACGCAGACATCTTGGTAGGTAATGTAGAGAGACAGTGACTGCTGATAGCCATACGTCACGTAGGTTTACCAATGGTGGGCGAACTGCTGGCCGCCGACATATTTTGTGTGGCTCTTCTAGATGTATAGCAATATCTCAAATTGATAGAGAGTTGTTGTCTCATATTTAACGTTTGTTTCATTTATCAATGTGTTGACACAAGTTCGTGAAGTTAGTCACCAGCAGTGAGTGGCCCTGCAAGAAACTTTTACACTGAGAAAATGTTTGTGCGCATGCAATTTCACAACCATGTAGACACACAACCAGTGAAACGTTTCGAAAGGACTACGCGATGTATATACGATATCAAATTTGGAATGTTGCAAGTGCGCAAGAATGAGATTTCACTGTGCAAATTATCTGGTAGTTCTGCGCAGTTGCGCAGTTGCGCACCTAGGAACAGTGGTCACCAGGGAGTCTGCGCGATTTGACAGCAACGACAGTGAATCTTAATCGCAAGTTAGGCTCCTTAATTAGAATGAATGTTTTTCACGAAGAGGCAATTGTAGACCACAACAAATTGTAAGACTGCTGGAGGAGTTCCAAGCCAGATTTGACATTTCCAAGAGTCAAAACCATGCTTTGCATTCCTTGTAAATCCATTCAAGGTTAATGTATCGGTAATGGCTGTCTAGTTCGCTAACCATTTGCTACAAACTTGTCTGCTGTAAAAATAAAACTGACCGAAATGCATTAGTCAATGCCACTCAACACATAATTTTTGGCGACAGGTTCCAGAAAGTAAATACCCAGAATTTAAAATATCAGTGTATGACTCATTTCTGTGTATAGCGCAACATATTGCTGTGAATCTTTTTTTTGTGTCATGAAGTTCGTAAAATCAAACCATCGTGCAACCCTGAAAAATGAACACTTGGAAGAATTAATTTACACACAACGTACTGTCCAGATTGTCGAGGATTAGAAAATCAAATAAAAACTTCATACTGACAATTACTGTACATCAAGGTGAATCTTGCGTATTTGTATTGACACTACAAACTGGTTTTGCGGCTCTCTGGTGCTTTTGGTTTTCTGGAAATGACTCTTCTGCTGAACAAGTTTTCCCATACCTGATTGATACTATGTGTAAAAAACGTGAGTAAAAGAGAAGCATTGCTGCCAACAAAACACATTCTTTGCAACCAATGCTGCCTCTAAAGGTGCGCAAATGCACAGTACCATCACCACCTGCGCAGTGAAATCTAATCTCGCGCACTTGCAACATTTCAAATCAATGGAAAAGCACGATAACAAGAAGCTATTTGAATTAAATGTGTAGTTTGTACGTATTTTCATAAGATTTCACACTTATTCTAAAAATTCACAAAGTTTAAGATTCACTCAGTGTAAAATTTTCTTACAAAGAAAACACTGCATGCAACTGTTTTCGTAACGTTGAACATTTTCATTTTTGTATATGTCCATTTGCGTTGCATAGCCAGCAACCTGAAAAAGACAAGCAAAATGTCGACGTTGTTCCTCCCTGGAAAAACATCTGCGGGCGCCCATGCCTGGCTGGCCATATTGGCACGTTATTTTTCCAGTGTTTTTTTGTATTTCTGGTTTCTGCTTATTGTTCGGGTGAATGTTGTTTCTTGCCGAGTCACTCTCTAGCCTGTGAAATATTTTTTCATAGTAAGAATACACTCTAGTGTTTAAACTATCCTCTCGCAGCTAACTGTAGGTACAGGTGAGTAAGTACGTTCTCGACTACCGGAAAAAGCAAGCGAAAACTTTGCGAGTCGGCGAAAACGTAATTTTTACAAAATATGAAGTCATGAAATACGTCATAGGGACCCTACAGTGAAAATTGCCCCGGGGCCCGTTAACCTTTAATCCGGCTCTGGAGGCAAGGATTCAATAGAGACAATCAGATGTACATATCAAGCCAAGTTAAATCAGCACTAAGAAAACTCAGACACTGAGAGAAGGCAAGGATCGTGACTATGTATTATTCATGTCAGATGTATCTGTATTGCACAAGTCGTGTGTTGCACATCTGGCTAAATGGACCACTATATTTGCTGAACTTAAATGCTTTGACTAGGTTCCTCCGTTTGCAAACAAGTAATTGGGAAAATGATGAACTATGTGAGTAGTATTTGCTTGAGAGAAACCTTTCCATTGATGAAGCTAAACTGTTTGACCAATGCCAAAACGTGTTTGACTTCGTGCAAAAAGAGCATCAGTCAAATGCAATTTATTGTAAAGTGATGTGATCGAACATGAAAGATGAACAAATATTTTGAAACTTGCAATACCATTGAATGCTTCAGCGAACTGATAATGATTGCACAGTTTTACTTCAGCGTTATGGCTCATTACGCTAATGTGGAACGATTTTTTCCGTGATACAGCCACAAACCTAAAAGAAAGAGAAATCTTTCTAATTGTACCAGTTTCTACTCTATTAAAGCTGGTGTGCAATTTAAAACATCTTTCATGCAAGTAGTTTCATAATTATGTTACAGAAGATTTTACATTTTAAAGAAATTTAAGGAAACTGCAAAATATCCATGAGCTAAATAGGACAAGTAAATAAGGATTTTGTTTTGTGTGTTTTGACTGAAACATCGTTCACACTGGACGTCTTACTTCAATGCTTAAAACTTATCAATAGGCCTAATTGTTATTTGACTTGTTCAGTGTAGATAATACACTCAAGTAAGTGACAGTCGTAAGTTGTCCTTTCTTTTTGCAATGAAAATGTGGCAGCTTTATTGAGCTTATTAATGTATAAACACGGACAGAAGGGTATCGTCATCTCAACAAGTGTAGAGCTTATCCGTAGTTCTAAAAGAAGTAAAAAAGCAAAAGAGGCAAACGAAAGAAGTTGCAGCCAAGTCAAGAAACATTCAAGTGACTATGTTACAGTGGCAGTGAAGTCCAGCGGAGATTTCTGCGGAACCTGTGAAAGGACAGAAAATCGAAGAACATGTTGTTACAGACTTCGATCTACGTAACGATGAAAATAACGTAGTAACCAGCAGTGCAGTAGCAGAAGAACGTCAAGATGTATCATCGAAAAACACGATAGATGAGATGGCTGACGTTATCACTGGAGGCAACGATATCGGTCTCTGGGCCCTCTGACCAGCCAATATACCGGATAAAATGTGGGAATATGGGCTGAAATTTGAAACAGGTACTTTTTGACAATGTGATGAAACGTCATTTTTGAAACATGATGTTCCACAACACAGAAAAGACAGAAACGTGTCACGGAATGTGCCACAAGTCTTATTTGTCGCCAGAACCACAACGGCGAAGTAGTTGACAGAGGCTGGCTTTGTTTTTCCCCTTCACAAACTTGTGTTAAATGTTTCACTTGTAGACTGATGTGCGCGGATACGACGAAATGTGCGCGTTTCCTTATTAAGAAGGAATCTTCGACTGGAAACACACTCTCGAGCGCCTGAGGAGCCACGAGCATTTAATGGAACATATGGATGCCACGATTACATTTAGTCGCAGATGTAATTAATCACTATGAAGAATAAATACAGAACTAGCCAGTCAGGTCAATCAATGCGAACAATATCGGAAATCGCCTCTGCCTGCAACGTTTGCTTTCTGTCGTAAAATTTATTGCTGAGCGATGACTGGCGTGTAGAGATGATCAAAATGTTGGATCGTCCAGAAAGTTTTTCCAAAAGACTTTCAAAACGTTTTTCAAGCAAATATTTAAAAAAGATGATGCTTCTAGCGACTGGTTTTGCAACAGTTTCACAAGTCACTAATCATTGTCAAATACCATGTTGCATCATAAAGTTTCGTTACAGTTGAGTTAACAAATATGACGTCACAAGATTACGTCATAAATATCATAAATATTGATGATATGTGGAAATACCATGGACTTCATCGATCATCCCCTACATTAACATTTTGTATCCGCACATGGGGCCTCCCACCACGCCTGGGACTCAGGCCCCCACTATCTAAATCCGGCGCTGCACCAACTTTCTTTTTTGAGAAGCCAAATAAAACTAGATCTTTTCTTCGAACATCTTTTCAACGCAGTCTGCTAAAACACGCTGGTGAGTTTTTTTGTTCTGCGTAATGCCGACTTTGTAATGTTCAGAATTGCCTCAGAACTGTCTTGAGAATAAGTTTTGCTCATACGAGTTATACACAGAGAGCAAGTAATGCGTCATGGCTGATCAGCTACTCTGATGTGCTGCAAGGCTTTGCGGCCTTTCTGTGTTTTTTTTTAACGAACAAGATAGTTACAAAATATACTGTTCTGCAATTCAACGAAAAATATTATGCACAGATAGATGGGGTAGCAATGGGCTCACCGATTGCACCTTTAATGGCAGATATATTTATGAACTGGTTAATTGATAACGTTAATAAGATTGGATGCTCCCCTCTAATAATTTGCCGTTATGTAGATGATATTTTCTGTACGTTTGATTCCAAAGAGAAGATGGATCAGTTCTTCTATAATTTAAACAAAGTGCATTCAAACGTAAGCTTTTCAAAAGAGGTGGAAGCAGACGGACAATTGGCATATTTGGATGTCTTATTGACAAAAACTGAGACCGGGATTGAATCAACTACCTACAGCAAGGATGGCCAGCCTGTGGCGCATTGGATGCTTAGAAGTGGCGCATTGAATCCTTTTGATGACATGAAAGTAAGCCACTCCTCATTAATTTCAGTGATTTTATTTTTCTTGCACGTCCTTTCTAGCAATGCTATATTTCTTTTAGATCAATCTGGCTTGAGAGTAGTTAAAAATATAAGTATAGTTTTCTTCGCGTGTGGGAATGTAGTCCAGCAAATAGCGTTGTGACGTTTTAACAACTCTTACAAAACAATAGTGGTCTATTGCGTTTGCCAGTCCCTTCTTGCCGTGATGGCGATATTGCACGCGATGTACCGAGTGCGGAGCTGGAGGAAGGTCGGTAGTTGAGCACTGTTGTTAAGCTTATTAGCCTGCCACGTATAAAGTGAGAAGATACGAAAATCAACGTATAAAAGTGAGAAGGTATGAAGATGTGTTCTTGCGTTTGTGTGCAGTGTGGACGAAACCGCTATATTCAGCTTGAAGCTTGTCAAAACGTTCGGAATATACTGTACTTGTTTGTAGGACCACTTCATACGAAGCTGACTCACGCGATTCCAGTTACTAGGTCTTGAGGAGGTTTTCGGTAGCCAGGGGCGGATCCAGCCAGTAAGGTTAGGGGGAGTAATATTTGGTAGTCAAGGCTCATTAACAGCTTCTCTACTATAAGAGAGGTGAAGCATACTTCACGACATTGCTGTGACAAACGACAATGTACGACAAAATGGCCGTATATCGCGAATATTGTGTTTCAAATTGTACAAAAGCCTGATGAATAAAGTTACTCTCTTAGGTTTCATGGGGCGATCGCCCAATCTCCCGCACCTGATGCCAGCCAAATTGTGCCCGGGAAAGTAACAATATGGTTTTTATAACAAACTACGATCAACTACGAAAGATGAAATCCCTTACTGCAGTTTTCCAATAACGGGTGTAATGGTTTGATATGCGTATCTTAGTTCAGTTGTGTGACGTTGTGGTGTCAGGCGTCTGCCCCAGCAGTGAGTCACCATGGCATTTGCCAGTTTAGAAACCTCGGTAGGAGTTACAAAAAGTTTAATGAGCAACACCCAAAGTGCCAAGAAACGCTTTTAGATCGCGACCCTGCATTATGATGATGTAGCAAAGCTGAAATACATTTTTCATAAACAAACGCTTTTCATGTTTTTGCAGTTAATTTGCCCTTCACAGTGAAAAAGAAAATGGGCAAAAGAAAAGCAGGAAGTGATAGCAAGCGTCAATCCAATGAACTGTGGGAGAATGAATTCTTATTCATTGCTACTCCTTCAGGAAAACCAATGTGCATAGTTTGTGAAAGCATTCTCTCCGATTACAGAAGTTATGATCCTAGCAGACACTACAAGAAACACCAAGCTGAAATAGAAGAAAAACAGAAGTTAGTGCTTGGCTCTGAGTTACCGAAAGAGTATGTGGTTAAGAAAAAAGAGGATATAACCAAGAGGCAAAGTTTGTTTGTAAAGAAAAGTTGTGATAATTTAGCAATGCTCGAAGTATCCCACGAAATTGCTTTCGTGTTGGCTAAAAAGCACAAGCCTTTCTCTGACGGTGAAGAAATTGTTAAGCCCTGTCTCCAAAAATTTGCACAACGTGTTGGTGATAAAAGTTTCGAAAGAAAAGTAAGTGAAGTCGCTTTGTCAAAGCAGACAATTACAAGACGCATCGAGGATCTTTCTCATGACGTATGTGAGCAAGTGAAAGACCGTGTGCATGCATGTTCTTTTTTTTCATTAGCCTTGGACGAATCTGCTGACATATGTGATGTGGCTCAGTTAGGCATTTTTGTAAGAGGAATTGATGATAATTTTAACGTCTTTGAAGAACTTATTGGCTTTGAGTCACTCCATAGAAAAACAAGAGGATCAGACATATTTGAGAGAGTAAAGTCGTGTCTAGAAAATCAGCAATTAGATTTAAGTAAACTTTTAAGTGTCTGTACTGACGGAGCACCGTCAATGATTGGTAAAGCTGCTGTGGCTGTAGCCTTGCTTGAAAGGATTTTAGGTCGCACTCTCCTAAAATATCATTGCATTATTCACCAAGAGTCTCTTTGTGGAAAAGTTTTGAATTTGCAGCATGCTACGATACCAGTTGTAAAATGTGTGAACAAAATTAGAGCAAGAGGATTAAACAGACGACAATTCAGAGAATATTGTGAAATGCTTGATGAGGAATATGGTGATCTCATCCTTCACTGTGAGGTGCGTTGGCTTTCTAGAGGACAAGTTCTAAAATGATTTTGGAAGATGAAACACATTGTGCGTGATTTTTTTGAAGAGAAAGATGAACTGCCCGAGGAAAGGGCCCTTTTTCGTAATGAGAACTGGTTGTTAGATTTAGCATTTTTAGTTGATATTACCAGCCGTCTCAATTACCTCAATTTGAAACTGCATGGCAAAGACAAACTGTTTCCTAGCTTCGTAAATGATGTCAGTGCCTTCAAGGTGAAGTTGAAACTGTTTATCTGTCAGTTAGAAAAAAAGCATTTGAGCCAATTGCCACATTAAAAGAACAAAGTGAATGTGTTGAAAATATTGTCAACTTTGCAAAATATATTGAAAAAAATCAAATTACTTCAAGAGGCCTTTGATAGTCGTTTCAATGATTTTTCTGAAGAAGAAGACCGCATGCTTGCATTTATAAATCCATTTTCACTTAGTGAATATAACATTCTAAAGAGGCCTAGTAATATGCAAATGAAACTTATTGAACTAAAATCAAATTCAGTATTGAAAATGAAATTTGATGAACTTTCCTCAGTCCCAAGTGCGTCGGAAATGATTGGTTTTTGGCGATCATTACCATGTGAACATTTTCCAGAAATGAGAAAATTTGCCCAGAGTTATGCCTGCCTCTTCGGAACTACGTACAGATGCGAGCAGTCATTTTCTTCTATGAAAATGATCAAAAGCAAACTGAGGTCGCGACTGTCCGATTCCAACTTGAAGAACTGTCTGTTGCTTTCAGTTACGAATTTAACTCCTAATATTACTGGTTTGGTGAAAGCAAAGCAGAGTCAAAAGTCATTTATGTTTATCTTGACTGTGTATAAAATTATTTTTATTTAAAACTGCCAATTGCGTTCATATATTAGTATTAGTCCTTTCTGAAACAATTAATTAAAATGATCAATGGAAATTAAAAAGTGTTGTGTGGGATCCTTTCCTCTACAACTGCTACATCTGTCATCATTATTAAATAAATTACGCAAGGCTTGTTTACAGGCCCATAACCAGCTTGGGACAACAGGAGGGGCGAAAAGTTTTTTGAGAGGGACCCACGTTTTTATATCTATGTCCAGTAGTTTCAAACTGTATCCAACACATTTTTCCAGGGGAGCGAAAAATTTGCCGCGCTCCCCTGGTTACGGGCCTGCTTTTTCATGTGTGTTATATAACATAAAGCATATATTTTTCAAATAAATATATGTTATTATAACTTCAAAATACGTCCACATTACCACACGTTTCGAAAGACTGAAAGGAGGTGAATGTTTGTGTGGCGCATCTGAATTAAGCGTGATAAAAATTGGCGCATGTAATCAAAAGGTTGGCCACCCCTGGCATAGCCTATAGACCTACAGTATGTTAAGCATTATTAGCAAACTAACCTACGTACTTCAAATTAAAACGATAACTGCAGCGTTTAATGTGAACGTGAACGGAAGCGTTTTCTTAAACTGTAAAAATTGCAATTTTTGTAAAATTCCAAAAAATAATGCATTTTTTGTAAAAATAATGTAAAATTCTACTTTTACATGTTGTATATCAATTTCTGAAGTGAACATTTTTCCGTACGACCTTATGGTATTTGCTTTTCTACGGTAGTATTGCCTATATGAACACTAGAGCACAAGTAATAATTTCTTGAGTGCTACATTCTCTTCAGTTTGCAACAAACATTTTCTAGCTCATCTGAACTCTTGAAAAATTTTCTCACTACATTCTGGACCACTAAGACTGGTTGAGAGATCTTAGTGGTCCCGGTTGATTCGCTGGCCCTTTCTTGAGCCAGTTATAGTCCGCTGACGAAATAATGTGTCTGTTCAATGCAGCTCGCGTGATTGTGAAAGGTTCGCTTGTCTCTGCAATGTCACAGTCGTCCTGTCCATTTCTACGATTTCCCTGCATTCTGCCTGCAATAGCTTACGGCAGTAGTTCAGACAACCCGACCTAAGCCAGTTACACGATTAATAGCCAAAATAAATGCTCATACAGATCATGTTTGGGACGACGGATGATGCTAATTATGACTAAACAAAGGAAGAGCGAAAACAGAGAGACAATGAGTGTTGTTAAGGCACAAGTAACAGTTTGCCCTTATATGAACTTCCCAGAAGGAACTGTCGTGGCAAGATTCACTGCTAGAGTCATAATAATTTGAGAAGTTCTTCGTTAGCTCTTTTCCCAGTTTCTGCAAACTAGCTTTTTTTGCAGCTACTGCAGATTATCTCTTTTCGCAGTTATTGCAAATTATTTGTTTTCAAAATACAGGCTCCAGGCACTGGTTTTGAAAATATCGGCTTGTTACCGCCCTCTGCTAAATTAGCAGTAAAATGCCGGCCATCTGACAATCCGACTGGCCGGCCGTCAAACCATCTGGTCTTATTTACTCCGGCATGCAATTAACAAGCGGCGCTCACAACAATGATTGACATGCCTAAGGTACAAATCCACCAACATCGCCTTTCTCCACAAAAGCTGCGTGACGTAATCACGAAAACGCTGTGGGGTTTTAGTAATTCGTGCGAGTTCGGCGTAACTCAGCCTGATTATTTAACACTCGAGGTCGCACCATATGTTGGCACCTGGCACGTTCGGTACATGAAGATCCCAAACACAAGAATCATACAGTGCGCAAAAAAGGTCGGTCACGACGGTAACAGTAACACCATCAACTTCTACTACATACGATCGAGGTGCAACCATTTTAATATTGTGCGGATGGGGGTTTGTTGCCCGGATGGTACATTCGTATCAGTTCACCAGGAATGAACTCCGGTAACGGCTTTGAAGTGCGATCATAGAAGCGTTTCATGCCATTGTACTTCTCTCACACCACGCATTTGGTACATTAAAAGTGACAAACTTAGGCAAACAAATTTTGATGAATACTTAGATAATTTTCTTATGAAGAAGGCGGGACAAAACCTTTTTAACTGTTGACTGTGTTGTGTTCAGCCTTACTTAATTCGATGTATGTAGCTTTTTATTTCTTTTTACGTATTTCAATAATGACAGCACAAGCGAAATTTAAACCAGTCCAGTCGCCACGGTAGGCATTGGTGAGCTCAGCCCTTCCAAATTTAAGTATGAAACACTATAAATCAATAAAGATTTTATCAAATTTTCAGAATGTCAAGTCCCTTGCGCAACTTTACATCTCCTATTCAAGACTTTCTGGTGACAGTTCTGGTTTTTAAACCTCACATCTTTTCACGCGAAGTTTTGTCGCGTTCGATTCTTGCCAGTCTGAAAAAGTAGGAAACACGCGAATCGTGAACCTAACAGTTACAATCACTTGGGTGCGTTTTACTTGACGTGTTTTGCTCCCGTGTGTGCGATTTTTACAGCCGTGGACCGTGGTAAGCGAGTTGCAACGTCGTCCTCACGTTGTGCTTTAAAGTCTTTATGCCGCCACACATACTATATAGGTGCAGTGTGTTTTTTTTTGTTTTTTTTTTAACACAAGAAGAAACCGATGTAGGCCATGTGTTTTGTCAAATATTTCAATTGTGGCGATTTCGGTTGGATTGCCTGTGGCAGTTAATAATCATGTTTTCGGCAGCCATGTGGGATTTCAACAATTCCGTGCAATTTAAGGCTTTTGCGTCGAAGGCAGCATCAAACGCAGTGATCGTGGGCACTCCAGTAATGATTTAGAATTTTTTTACTGACCGTGCTTTCAGTGCGCCATTTCGGCTTATTGCAAATTGATTAACGCTTTCCATTTTTTTCCTCGCAACAATGGGAGAGGGGGCGTCACAAGTGGATCAACCCAGGGCCTCGCATCAGTTAAATCCGGCCCTGGTAATAATGTTTTCATAACTGAACGATTGGATTGATTCTGGTTTCCTGCAATTTGTTTTGCATTTGTATTTCATTAAGAAATCTCTAAGTAATCGTTGTCAAATAATTAAATGACAATGACTTACCACCAAATTCCCATTGTTAAGCTGGTTCTAAAGATTTTAGTTGGAAACTACGAGTCTATTATGGGTATTTGCAGGACAATATTTATAATTCATTTGCACCATATGCAAATGCTGTTCATGTTGTGAATTAATATAAATTTTCGGAATGTCTAACCCCCCTGCACAAACATGAAGCCCCCAATGCAAGACTTTCTGGCGACGGTTCTGCCCAGGCCCGCAGACACGGGGGACATTCGGTGGCAGTTACCCCCAAATCTTGTATGTGCTCAGAAAATTTGTTTCAAACATATGATAAAAACAAAAATCTTTTCCTATTAGAAATGTATTTCCTCCCCCAAACCTTAAAACCTGGCTACGGGGCCCGAAAGGGCGACACAAAGCTAGGGAGGTCTGGGGACGTGCATCCCAGTTTACGTGCCTACTCTCGTTTCTGGGGAAAACCTCTGTTGTGTTTGTAGGTGCATGGTCCTCTTTGGGCTAAATACTTTCTGACTCATTACACCTGGCCATGCAGCAGGATTGTTTGTTAATCCAATAGTTCCGAACCTTTTTGAAATTTCGTGCTCGTAAGCCTCACCAGATGCGCTAGCCGACCAGCCTGGTCGATTTATTTATTCCCTCTTTGTCAGACTCAACATTTTTGAAATAACTTATTTTACTTCCCGTGCATAACGTTCCACTTTGATTATCTGGCATATCATCAGGCTGGCTGCCCATGTTGTCGCCATCTTCATTGTGGTAGGCTATAGCTCTTCTGGAGCTTTTTCTGTTTTGTGAGGTAGTTCTGTTAAATACTTGTCCAACCACCTTTCTCTATTCCTGCTTCCGCCTCTTTTGCTTTAGCTTTAGCCATCTTTGACTGCCAATTAAATATTTTCGGCCGAGGTCTGTTGGTCTTTAACTCATGGTATTTGGCTTAGTTACAGAAACAACGTATTCTTAACTAATAAGCCCAAGTTCGACCGTTAAAACCAAAACACAGTATAACACTTGATACACTTCACGCTTAGATAATGGTTACAGTGAAACCAGCTTAACCGAGAGCCGAAAAGCACAAACCGCTTATTAGAACATGTGTTCAATGCATCGGAAAAGTTAAAAAATTATTTTCACTTCTAGCACAAAGGAAAACTATAATTTGTTGACTAAATCTCAAAAACTAAGACATCAATCTGTGTGAGACTGATGCCATAATCCTTGTTTCGGTAGCACTTCATTATGCAACTCTCACCATAAGAACATCATGAGGAGGGCCTGCGAGAGGGGGGTACGAGAGATAGGCCTACATCGCACCCGGGCCCGAGAGGAACTGGGGCCCGCGGGGATGATGAAAGTACGCACGCTAAGTTTTTCTGTAATCAAACCGAAAATTACTAGTGTGCAAACTAGTTGCCAGTATCACAATTAATATATTTCTAATCCTTGGCATGGCAGCTTTTTCATATATATTCTAATTACTATAGAAACAAACTATACAAGTTTCAACGAGAAATCCAGAAGCTCGGGGGCACGACATCGGTCTTCGTACCCCCAGGTAAATTTTCTCTCGAAGGCCCTGATCATGAACCTTACTTCGCTTAAACGTAAAACCGTCACTCCTGTTGCTTTGCAAATGGCTTTACTGTTAATATTTCTTAAAGAAATTTTCTGTTAGATTTTAAGTAGTTTTTTGCGCGCCTGTAATAGTCATTCAGTTCGCAGAATTAAGACTAGGTTTATTTCAAATGTTTTCGTCAAACGCAGGTTGCCTCATTAGATCTATGCGAGAGGGAAATTAAATAAGACTGACTAGCAACACACATTTGCAATTAGGAACCGAACTTTCAGAAGACACGTAGTAGCCACTGTTGAAACAGCAATAACTATCCAACCGTATTGAACCGTAGTTTGTAGCAACTATTGAAACTTGACCTGCCAAATATGAAACGATTATATCCGCAGCAGAAAACAACTTCCTGCTTCAAACGTGCCCTCTCTGCCTTAATCAGCTGCTATTGAAAAAACTAGGCTATACATTACCGAAAAACAGAGATCATTGTTAAGATTAAAGAACGAATTATGATAATTATCATTGGCAACAGGCCCCACGCTTAAAAAAATTTGAGCTTCGCGCCTGCACTGCACAAACAGACTTCGATTGAAAGTGTAAGTTTGCGTAGGCTAGTGTTAGGCGTAGCGCGGGGACCCCTTTGGCGTGGGGCCCGATTGCAAGCGATCGGTCCAATCGGATAAAGCCTGGCCCTTGTCTCTAATTCTTGGCTGCTGCGAAAACTGCGAAAAGATTTCATTTGATCCATGGTTAAAAACTGTAAGTAGCATTTCAGTTTAATCGTTATGTACAGAATCATTGCTTTAAATCAGGCCTGCTGCACAGCTCAGAAAGCTCGAAGTGCCAAAATGATCAACATAAATTTTCTGCGGGCCGCAAAAGTCTACTCTATTTTATTTCGTTATTGATTTGGAAGATATTCTGGAACAATTAATTATTTGAAGAACAGGCTTTTGCAACATTTTCTCCAACCGAGAAAGCACTCGCGGGCCGCAAGAAAAGCTCCAAGGGGCCACATGCGGCCCGCGGTCCGTATGTTATGCAGGCCTGCTTCAAACGCACACAAACCTAAGCACAGCAAGACCTGAAACACTGTAACAGCAAGCAGTGGCGTACGCAGAAAATTTCCGAGGTGGGGGGCAAGTTTTGTCACAATCGTGTGACGTCACAAACCAACTTTAGGGGAAGTGCCGATGGCGCGACCATTCTAGGTGCCGATGGCACGACCAACTTGATTTTTATTTTATCTGGGCTCCATTTCAGTTGGTAAACTCTCGTCCCTTGTTTACTAATTAGACTGTCACCAAAATGATGAAATCTAACAGATATGTTGAAAATTTTAATTCGATGTGTCAACGTCGATGTGATAAGAAGTGTTGATATGGCCTTTCTTGGAGGTAAAAAAATGTAGAGAATATTGTTTGTGTCGTGACCGCGTCAATGCTGACGATCCATCTCTCGCTTCAACATTTATACATTTTGGGCTGCCAGCACCAGTGACTAATTTATATTAAATCCATCTTTGTCCAATCAGGTTTCCACTAGCTTTGATGAAGCGCATTGCCACAACAATCGAAGATCAGCTGACAATATCAACGAGTCTAAACGTGGAAAAAGTTGAAAAAGTGACAGACATTCGTAAATTGTAACTGCAAGCCGTCATTATGAACTGTAACAACACAAACAAGTAATTTAGTCATTTTTCCCCAGTGGAAAACAAGTATTAATTGCTGGTGGAAACCAACCCCGTAATCAGCTTGGACGCCAGGGGTGGCCAAGAGTTTTCTGAGAGTGGCAAAATTTTTTTAAAGTATGTGCAATAATTTTAAACTATGTCTAACACATTTTTATAGGTGGGGGGAGAAAAATTTTGCAGGGGGCTTCTCCTTACCTGGTTACGGGCCTGGTGGAAACGAGTCTTCTGTGAAACATCTTGGCCGCACACCAAGTCTGAGTGTACGAAGAAAAAATATCTAATTGGTGCTAGAACCATTGGCTGTTGCCATGATGAGTTTAGCGCTAGCTAAGCATGTGCGGTCAAGCTGGTTAATTAAAAACTGTCCATTTGGTACATCTGCAATCGACTTTTTTTCAATTCATAAAGACACCCGCCTTTCTACTCTGTCACATGCTTATTTCCAACACTTTTTTAAATGAAAGCGTCTGCGTGCAACAGTGGTTTTCAACCTGGTGTCGCGACCCCAGAGTGTTGTGAGCCATATTTGGAGGGGTCGAGAGTAGATATTTTATGTAAACAGCTATATCCGATTTGCCTTATTAGAGTTTTAGATGGGGGTCGTTGCGTTACTTTGGGTTGCTATGATGGGTCGCAGTACAAAAAAGGTTGAAAACCACCGGCGTGAAATGATGCGTTAGTTCTGAAAAAGGCGGGTGTGGTGTTGGAAGGCGGTTTTACCTTTAAATTTTGTAACTGCTCCGGTTTTTGATGCCGCTGATAAGCTGGTTGTGATGACGATTCCAAGAGCTTTCGTTTAAAAATCAAAGTGTGTGTTTTATTGTGGTAGAAATTGGCAGAATGTCGGCAATTTTTCTCTAAAGGTAGAATGAGAAAAGGTCATCCACATTTTTATCTACCACCAACATCATTGAAACCTATCAGTCTTTCTTTCTGATTTTGAACAAAAACACCTTTTCAACCAAAATTTCCACTTGTAATTGTTTAATTATACAACTCTCACTACACTGTCTGTCCTGATTTGTTTTCTTTGCCCTAAAAATTTACAAACACTCTCCTGACTCCACCGATGTTCACTAATTATGCTATGATATAAGAAGAGGAGGCTGTCGTCTTTTCAGATTCTTGTCTTGTACGCGTGTGGCTGGCCCTGCTCAGCATTTTCTCCAGCTCCTCTACCAACTAACGGCTTCATGACAAGGTCGTCACCAGATGGGTGCCGTTGTTTGCGGGCCTCCTATTTGCAGCTGGTTCTCCACGAATGGGTAAAGTTTGTTTTACACCGACTTTGCCTCCAAACAACCCTAACTTAACCACACGCCTGGTTGATGGCTCAGTGCGGTCGAACATATTGTACATGCTTGTGCAGTCGTCTTGGTCAAAAGTACGACACTCACCATAGCAGGATTTTTTCAAGGTTCCATCTTGGTGTTCTGTAACGAATGTGATGATCGCCTGCGATGCTTAGACTACTGGCTGATATTGTATCGATATTTTGACCGCCGCAGTTGGCGTATTGGCTTAACACGGGTTCTCTGGTTAAGATAACATTGTTACAGTTTTATTATCTGGACGTCCACGCACTCCGATTTTGGTGATACAGCTCTTTTTTTCAAACATTGCCATTTTTCCATCGTAACGATTTGATGTTTTTCTGCGGATTGCAGTTGGAATTCTTGCAATAATGGCTGTTTCATGAGTGTGTATTCGAACCGGAATATATTGAACTTAGCTGGCCAGGGTGTAAATTTGCTCTGCCGTACGTCACAAATTCAAACTTGGTTTCCGATGTTGGTACGACATTCAAAGAACCCAATGCCTGGCAAGATTTTGAAGTTCATACGTTGTGCCACCATCTTCAATTATCTGAACAAGACCTTTAAAGGAACGAAGAACTCAACAACTCTCACTACATTGCTGCAACCTTTCAGGTTCGAACAAACAAAACAGGGACACTACATTTAGACAAATTGGAAAACAAATTTATCTTCCGTGGACCAGTCATTGATAAACCACTGTACTTCACTACTTACAACAGGGCCAATAAAAAATACATTTTAGGAAATGAGACATTAGAATTTATTGCCGGAAACAAATTGTCTTTCATATAAAGCGAACCCTAAACGGTGTTAATAAACCACTGGTGTATCGCTCGCCAGCATTTGTTACCAAGAGTAACATACCTTGACATTGCCATGGACAACTTGAGGTATTTCGTTTTCCGAAACGAAAAGTTAATACCTCAGATAATTTTTTTAAGGTATATGAATCTCCTATCTATTGTAAAAGAAAGCTCGCTGAAGAAAGCGGAAACGACCTCACAGGTGTTCTCGAATTCGCGCAGCAACGCCCCAGTGTTGTAGGCTGATCGACTACCAAGTAAGTAATTAACACTGTCGGTCAGGTGACATTTTCCTCCCTTAAGACGACATCGGGGCTTGCGCTACAAAAGACTCTTTGTTCGTTGATAACCGGTCCACTGCGTTTTCGTTTACAAATGCAATAAGGAGCGTTGCGGATGGAGTATCTTGTATGCTCGTAGTCAAGGACACCTAACGCTCCATGATAAGACCACATGAAATATTGATTTTGCATCATTCGATACTCAATATTACCTGCAACTGTCTTGGGAAAGAACTCCCAGTTGCCAAGCGGTGACCTCATTCAGCTAGAAAAAATTCTTTCGGCCCTGTCTGTTGCGGCTCTAAGAGGCTTTGTTGAATGTACTTCAGTTCGACGAGCCATTTGGAAAATGGGTTTAGAGTCTCAGTCGTCTTTTCGTAGACTTGAGGCAGCCTGTGAACAATGAGAACCTCTTCAGGAATCGAATATAAACGCATCTGCAGCCATGACAGTCACTCGCGAAAACGTTCAACGTTATTCGGTTCTGTACAAGACCGTGAACACCTAAAGATGTAATCGAGAATACATGGCAAAATACATCGTTCACTTTTGTACAAATTTGAAAAGAAATGATTGTCTCTTGCTAGTATTCGCATTTGGATAAAAATCAAACGGAAAAGTTTAGACCATCTCAATCGATCGCAATTCAGCGGTATTCTTAAAAAGGTTTTACAACTGCAAGCCCATTAAGGTGGCAGTAGTGCGAGCGTTTTGCAGATGAAGTTGTTTTGAAATCCTAAGAATAAATCGGAGAATTTAATTGATGCTGCGAAAAGCATAAAAAAGAATTTAATTGATGAAAAGAAGAGAAAAGAAAAAAATAGATAGGTTTTGTAAAACGATGTTGCTCGTTTGACTTACGACTTTGGAAGTTGTTGGAACCTTACTGGAGCAACAGGCAATACCAAAAGTAAAGAATCAAGGCCTGAAGCGCCCATGAGACAGAGCGTTTATGTAGCAGATGCAATGCGAACTTCATGCATATTTTGAAAATTATTATCAAACGAAC
>Ga0210059_1005452_pt1 | contig 20495 bp, 16 predicted proteins | sample Ectturendosymbi2_FD_188042 | JGI IMG/M metagenome (GOLD analysis project Ga0210059, IMG submission 188042) | Ecteinascidia turbinata endosymbiont from Florida, USA - Sample 2 (SPAdes) (version 2) | ecosystem: Host-associated > Tunicates > Ascidians > Unclassified | place: Key West, Florida...
TGATTCACCACGAACGGGATGTGCGCGAAGAACAAAAATATATGTATGTGGCGCGAACAAGCAATAATAGAGTGATCTCGTCGGGTGATCTCTATTGTTGCTTGCTGCCACGGTGCGAAGCTTTGCGCACATGCCGCTCGGGATTTCCGATCGCAACAAAATGGTGCTGTGACCACGATGTGGAGGTTGTGCGGAGTTCAGCCTTCACACAAAGAACGTGCGATCGGTGTGGTTCGTTGTAAAAAGGAGGGGATGTTGTTGCAACCTCTCCGGTGGTGTTGCGTTGATTGTATGATTCACCACGAACGGGATGTGCGCGAAGAACAAAAATATATGTATGTGGCGCGAACAAGCAATAATAGAGTGATCTTGTCGGGTGATCTCTATTGTTGCTCGCTGCCACAGCGCGAAGCTTTGCGCATATGCCACTCGGGATATCCGATCGCAACAGTATCGAGGTTTTTACAATCGTTTGGCAGAAAAGTCTTACGAGCAAATATTGTCTTTTATCCAAAGTAGAAGTTTGTAACGTTACTAAAAATAAAGTTTTAAAACCGGTCAGTTCAATGAATATAGACTTTCTATTTGCCGGCTTAAATCTGAACATAATCATTAAAAAGAAAGGGGCAAGAAAAATGGACATTTTGTGGACGAGGCTTTTATATCAAGGGGTATTATATATTTAAATGTACAGACTCGGTTGTTGCTTGCCTCCCCCTATCAAAATTTCTAGCTACGCGCCTGGACATGACTAATGACATGATAGCACTGGCATCTAATTGGGGATATAGACTACGGCCCCCAAAATGCAACAGGAAAAAAGACCCACAGTTTTGGGCTATATCTTTTCTCCATTTACTTACTCTAACACAGTGGTTCTTAACCTTTTTTGTCTTATTTACCCTTTACCAACATAAAAAAAAGAATTTACCCCCAAGAATGTTTGACTTTTCTGGAAAGGGTCAGGCCAAGTTCCCCTGGAACTTACACTCAGATACATGAATTTTTGTGCTTACTGGAAACAATTTTAGGGTAGTGCTTGTACTACACTTTTCAGTCTCTGAGATAAAACTTTAATAAAATGGTCTTACAGGCAAGCATGAACGCTTTTAAAAAGTGGTAAGACGTGGTTCACTGATGTTGTTGAAATTCTAAAAACAGTTTCATACGAACCAGCATATCACTGAATCAAGGGGAAAAACGTTTAGAAGAAGGAATTCACAGCCATGTTTAAATTTTTCTTTTGTTGAAAAATGACAAACAATTTCAACCAGTCAGTCACTCGGTGAGACTTTTGTTCTTGTTTTCTACGCACAATATCTGATATTATGAAAACAGCGGTTGAAAGATATACTTCTATGTCATCCTTGGGAATCAATCAAGATCGATGTTGCTTTTATGGTTATTATTGAGGAGAACCCTGCCTCACCGACAAGCATTTTGAAACGGTGTAATAACTTCATATGCGGGCTTCGACTGCCTTGGAAACTCTTCGCCCAATCCGCATCACAATTTGGAAAAGACACAGTTGCAAGATATGAATTTGGGATAAAGTATTGGTTAACATCGAAGATCAATCAATTCATCCTCATGAAGCACTTTGAAAAGACGAGCCCGTGCCCAGATAAACTTCACATGTTTAGTTACGTGCTTCAAAACTACTTTCAAGTATTCTGGAAGGGTTTAAATTGCCAGTACATTTCGATGAAGAACGCAAGAGGTAGAAATGATGTGCGGTACCTGTTTGTTCACCAGACTTGTAATACCTGACTTCACGGAGTACAGAAGGGACGCCATCTGTACATAGCGAGCCAACGCGATTTCACGAGTTTATTTTGCTGAAAGAAATTGTTCACTTTTTTCTGATCATCAGTCCTTTCAATAGTCGTCTCTAAACTTTCGCACATGAAGAACTCAACCTCTCAGTTCAACTACATGTATATTAATACTTCCGTCGGGTCTGCCAGACCCGAACTCACTCCCTGTACAAAATCGAAAAAGTCGTGGATGACCGCAAGCGCACCTATCTACAAGTCACACAAAAAGATGAGGCTACTGAAGAGTTGAAAGCTCGCCGACGCGCGCTTACGTAGTTTCACGAGATTGAGCTCATTTGACCCGGGTCTGCCAGACCCACGATAGCATTCCAGGGATATATCGTCAGTAAACCAACAAATAGACCTACGTGCAGTTCGACACGTCAGTTGATTCATCTAGCTGAAGGGTGGCTCTTGCCTTATTACTTCGAATTTCATCTGCTACGTGATCTAAAATATCACAAGACAGAGCACTTATACGACAACGTATACTCTATTTTTTGATAAATGCATTTTCTTCAAGTTTCGTATTTTGTTCTATTTTCGATTATATTCATAGTGCACGGTTCGGTAAGTCACTCCCCAATGGTACGCGTTTTTTTTTCTTTTACCGTTGCAAAAACAACGCGACAGGATGCTTCCAATCCTAACGTGTCTTCAGAAGTGGACCCTGATATAGGCAGACTTCCTACAGCACGAAATTGAGCGCGATTGGTCGGCATAGACATGTGGTTGTCATGTACAGTACGTGTGTGGAATGTAGAGAAGCGAGCTTTCAAAATTTACAGCTTCATCGAACCGTTACCAGGCACGTTGGTAAAAAAGATACGCTGAGGTTTTTGAACATCATCTTTTATGATGAGATGGATCCGATGTTCACGTATGATTCCAGATAAGTTATCTCTTTCGACACAATAACTGAGAATGTTGAAACCTGCATTTGCTAACTTATGGATAACTCATTCACTAAAAAGACCAAAGAAGGTTGTCCACTGTCCATACTATCATAACCTTCGCCAGAATTTTTTCAATAGGGAGGGTTTATGTTTGTTCAGGGGGACTTGACATTCTGAAAATTTGATAAAAACTCCACCGATTTATAGAACTTCATAATTAAATTTGGGGGGGCTTGGAGATTTTTTTGGGGGGATCAGGCCCCAAAAGCCCCTCCCCCGTGGCGACAGGACTGCATAATATATCATGCTGCGAAAAGAAAGAGAAAGTGTCGATAGAGTCTGACCATTGTGAAAACAGTGAAATTATTGCACAATAGAGGATTTTTTAATTCGGAAGGAGCTACAATCTCTTTTTACGTACAAACTCCAAATAAAGTCGTGAACACAAACAACGTTACGCTCATGGCGTGCTCAGATGAATCTGGTATTGTACGTGTGTAAAGATGAACTAAAAAGAGAAAACTTAATCAGAACTCTGAACCATAATCCCAGGTGCAACATCTCTAGTTTGTGTAATATATCTGTAAACCTACTGCGCAGCAATGTTTTATGACGCATGACATTAAAACCTGTCATCGAGCTACGAGCAAAACACTGTTGGATATAACTTTGTGTTTTGTCCTTTAACTACTAGCCTAATAACCTTGGATATTACATTTTCTAAAAACTTATAAAAATGTATGTTGGGTATAATTTCTAATTCAGTAAATTTACCCTCTAGAAAGATGAAATTCGCTTTTGAGAGTAAATTTACCCCAGGTTAAGAATCACTGCTCTAAAACGAAAAGAAAAAGGTTAAACCCGAAGGCAACAATTACCTACAAACGACTTACCACAATTGGACAAAGGCTAAAGAACTACAAAGACCTTGCTTTAAGCAAGACACGAAAGCAAACCAAAGATGGTTCAAGACCATGCGAGCACTGTGCACTTTGTGCTTGCTATGGAAAAAATAACAAATCCATGGTACCAAACGTTTCACAGTTGCTGACCAAAAACAATGCTTTCCCGCTCAACCAACCCTTGACTTGCGCAAATTTTGGCATTTACGTCGTGACTTCTGTGATATGTCATGTCATGAAGAGGATGTTGGGCAAACTAGCGACAAATTTTCCAAAAGATGGTCAGCGCATCGCAGCAATTAGAACAAACATGATTGTAAAAGTGACAATGACAAGGACCAAATGACCAAATGGACCAAAATGACAAGGACCAAATGGCCTTGTCGCGGCACTATTCAGAGAATCACGGCACTGTAAACAAGCCACCTCTACACGAAGCATACATCGTTACTTTTGTCGAAAAACCAAGTTCTCACTCTCTTGATACCTGTGAAATTTAATGGTATCACCTACTTGACGCGCAAATTAACATTCAGAACATGATCCTTCTCCATGCGAAATAATTATTACGATGCTTCGCTTTGTGTTGTTGACTCATTCCAATGTTGTCTTCAGCTTTGTTCGCTTGCTTTTCTCTCAACACAGCTTGCTTACTCCCACCGCAGCGTTTAAAATATACTCGTGGTAGGTTTAAATGCGTGCCCCAGAGAATTGTTGCATACACATGGTTTACTAAATTTCTTTTTTCTGTTGTTAGTCATTTCACCACGAATTAGATTTATTTGGAGTAGTTTTCGGCCATTAGCTTCAACTAGTTAATTGCTTCAGTCATTAATTTTAGAGTAAAGGTCTATCTAATTTTATAGTCACTTTGGGCAAACGCTTTTTTGCCGCAACTGGTATTCTTGATGTCAGTCAGTTTGTATGATTTCTTAGCTTGTGTTATGATACATTGATTGTAGTCTTGAGTTTGGTTAGTTTTCTCTGATGCTACTTTAGCATTTCAACTTTTCACCCGTAAGCTTTGCTTGCAATTTTCAGGACTGAGGATGCGTAATTTTACGTGAAATCAATTTCCTATTAAAAATTTGCTGATCGATTCCTTGCTTACACCCATCGTGGAGAGTACTTACTTGAATATGGATATGATGCAAGTTTGAATCATCGCAAAAAGATGAAAGCAGAGCTCAGTCGACTGATTCCTCGAAAGCATTCAGAAACACTAATGCTTTTAAGTGTGGACAAACACGTTGCATAAATTAAAACATGTCAAAATTCAAACACATGCAAGCGGAACAAATGCAACGTTCAAAATTGAAAATCAAACTCACCTGCTGCTTCAACACATCCCTTTTTGAACGACAAAAATGACAGAAGTAGCACGAGAATCATTGACGTCAGATGCTTCGCAAACACCTTCGTTGTCATGATAACAGGAAAACACGCGTTGCATTCGCTGCAAGATTTTTTTATCTTATAAAAGTATTTTTTAGGTTATTTTTTGAAATATTATCTGCAAATACCACACTTGTTATTCAAAACCAAACTTAGGTTAAAATAAAATTAATTTACTTTTCACACCAACATTTTTTCTCGGGAAAGCCGCTCATGCGCGAGCAGACTTCATCAGACAAAAAACACTTCATTGTGTCCATCAATTTCTGATAGTTCTGCTGTTTGTACACCGAGCAGAGAACAAACCAGGTCATCTGGCGTCTATCGATTCACACCACCTGGTCCTTAGTCGGTGCCTGGGCCGCTTTCGCGTGGCTGCAGCCACCATGACTCCATTCGCGCCTGGGCGGAGGAGTGATTCGCCATTCAGGTTTTACGATTTTCATAGTTTGTCGCTTGCACGTGTGATAGAGCTCGGTTAGTCATTACCCCAAAATTCATGACCCAAGGTGAGGATCGCGAAAAAGATCAATTAAAACTGACAGCTACGGGGCAGAAGATTTTCCACCATCTCACATATTTCCAGTGTTGGAGCCACGACGATGCTATTCAGAGAGATGCCAATAGTCGTTTAGTTCCTCAACCAGTTCGTTCTCCTTCAGTTCCGTGTGACTGAAATGATGCTCCAGTTATCAATAAATAGCCTACGGCCAGATTACAGCTCCGGCACGGCTTCCAAGTCTCCATAAACAGAAGCACTCCTGCGCTGTCCCATCGCCTCCCCACCAACGTGGGACCTCCCTGTGGGTGGTTGGTGGGGAGGCTAGAGCGAATTTTTCGAGCGGTATGCTTTACTTCAACCCGAACTTTGCCTTGATGACGTGTACGATTGCATTGATGGTTTTTGCGCATTTCATTTAGGTATCTATCTAACGTTCCAGCGTTAGTGGAGAAACTGGTCGCGCCATTTGTGCAGCGACTTTTGCAATATCATGGTGCATCACGCATGCCCAGAGCCAGGTGTTACAGTTTGGGGGCAAAGTACATTTTTAGGTGAGTAAAAGTTTTGTTTTTGTTGTATATTTACAATAAATATAAAAAGATACAAATTAATACGATAAAAATTTTCTTGGACACAAAAAAACTGCGGGGAGACGCAAAAATTGTGAAAAGGCACTAACCCCTAACGAATCCCTGTGGCTACGGGCCTGATACCACGGGAATACATTGCTGCTGAAACACATTTGTGTAGGAGAGGCCTAGCGTTGTATCTTTCCACTGCAAGCGCACTCATGTAGCAGTCACTCACCTGACAAAGGGAAGCCATGTGTTGTGCTATCCCTTTTCTTTCATTGACAAGGACGAAATTTCCGTCCCTTCTGCCTCATAATATTTTTGTTTCGAACAACATTTTGGTTCCTTCTGCCCGGGCGCGTTCCCAGGTTAGATGGGGTCCGTGTACTTTTGCCATACATCTATTAGCATACACCAGTGATCCCCAAACTTTTGGGTAATGGGTCGAATTCGCGATCTTATCAGAGTCAGCGGGCCGGGGTATGTGAGTACCGTATTGAAAAAAACACATATATCTTTAGTCACGTTTGTAGGCTACATTGCCATTTTTCTCTTTGCTCAACATGTTTGCAATGTTACTTGTGATATTGCTTCTTTTATTGCATAATAGCAGGGACGCTGGAACAGCGGCAGGGCAGTGGGGCGGTGAAAACTTGAGGCCAATGGATACTTATAAAAAACAAAAAAATCATCACCAATTATGCTTGCTTCTGTTAAACAACAATGTTGACCTCAAAAATAATAAAAGAAACTGTAGAAAAATTTGTTTCAATTAGATATTGATACACCATGAAATTATCTATGATGCTGTTATGAAAAAAACACCTCCGCCCCGTTGCCGCGCTCTCCAGCGTCCCTACTTGCCGCTATCAGCAGTCAATGTCTCGTTGCATTACTTGCCAAGATGTCTGCGTTCAACAGTCACATGCGGTAAAACACCTACTATCGTAATTTGAAGTGAACATTAGAAGATTTGCTGCCATTTTATTGCTACACAGTGAAGACCAACAGTAGAACAATCCGCTCGCAAGTTGGGCAACCTGCCTCTGCGTGCAAAGGAGCGGACATTAGTGAATTGCAAGTTCTCCACTGCATGACACCAGAGCAGTGAACCTGATGGCTGTTGGGAAGTGTGAGTGCCATAGCGCTTAATAAACTGGCATTGCAAGAAGTCAATCAATTAATATGACTTGATCTGCTGACATCAATTTTTCTAGAAAATTTTGACCCTTAGTCCCAATCTCCAAGGGGAACAAATGCCCGTATCCCCCTTGCGGACGCTCATGGTTTTGACGTGCAACGAGTCCAAAACTGTTTGCTTCATTTCAGTGTAAAAGTGTACTATAAAAGTAATTTCTTCGCATTTACATGTTCAGCAACAATGTTAACCTTAAAAATAATAACAGAAATTATAGAAAAATATTCTGAACTTTATGGTGGGCGAATAGCTGCAATTAATTTGTTTCAAGACGATCTTGATAAATCGTGAATTTTCTTATGACACTGTTATGTAAAGGCACTTGTGTCCCCGTTGCCCCACCCCTTTCAAAAGGCAAGGAGGCAGTATCCCCGTCATGCACCCCTGTTCCGGCGTCCCTGCATAATAGTAGTAATACTTGGTTCCATCCTTGATGCTGCAATATGGAGACTATCGTGCAAATGTGAGTCTGAGATTCTGTTTCGGCACTTGGACTTGGAATATTTCGTATTTGAAAAGAATTTTTCTCAAAGATAAGTGCGTCCATACATATCACCAATCACTATGACTAGATCAAATGCTGATACCCAACAACACGCTTACAATTAGCACTCAGTCCTCTTGTTAAACAATTTACATTACAAACTGTCAGGTAACGTTTACGATTCAACCTGCAAATGCCTACTACACACAAATTGTGCAGCACTTAGTGTAGGATATGCAAGCTAATGTAGAGCCTACAGCAGGGGAGGCTCCAACACATGTACAATATTAGGATGCTGGTGCGCAGTAAAATCCAACCGAAAAAGCAGCTGCGTTAACTTGTTTGTTTTGTTCGCAAAGTATAACATTGAAAACTAATGGCCTGGGTCAGCGGTTCCCAAACGTTTAGAGCACGACGCAAATATGCTTTGGTTGAACATCTCGCAACCCAATTCTCAAACAGCATATGCATGAAAAAAAGCAATTTCACGGATGTGTTTTTGCTGTATGCTGCTAAGTTCGTTTCAAATGTCAACAATGTAATTTTTTTCAAGTACATACGCTACAGACAGACTCAAACAAACAGTGATAACGTTGAAAGTATACCACTCAGGTTTGGATCGCCTCGGTGCGACACATTTTTTGACACTTCGCCACTCTTGTTTGAGTCGCGACCCATGCTTGATTAATCCCTATTTCACACATTGCAAGTAAACTTCAAAACTTTTGTAGTTGAGCTTTTGATCAATCTAACATGCGTGATTACATCCAACATGTAATGTATCGTACAAAAAATTAGTAACACGAATTTTTTAAAATACTGAACAACCCTAGGAAAGCTCGCGGGCCGGCTTGAATCGTTCGCGGGTCGGCTTGGAACCCTTCGCGGGCCGGACTTTGGGTATCGCTGGAATACACTATGCGGATAGTCAAAACTTTGATGTGGGCCATACCAAATGTTCCTATTGGCCTCATTTGGCCCCGTGCCCTATGTTCTTCGGCCCTGATTTAATGTGTGCAACAAACGCAATTAAAATATATTGAGCAAATACAAAATCTACAGTGGACGACAAGCGAACGACAACCGGTTGCGATTTCACTGGGGATGAAATTAAATTTTGGCGTCTCGCAATTCGGGCGGAATGCGTCTCAGTTCTTTCGTTATATCGCCATCCGTGTGTTGAAAGAACAATGCAACAAACAGAACGATTTCCTACGGTTGAGTGTAGTTTTAAAGACAATGCACTTGTGTCTTTTATCAATTACTCCCAATCATGAAACGGAAACGTGCGATGAGGTCAAAAACAGCACAAACGTTCACACGTTTCTGTTGCAGTGCATTTGTGGTTGTTAGACTCGCTAAACTAAATATCTTTTGAACGAAACAGGCGTGCCATGCCACAATGCTCGGAAACGGAAACACGTGGTCAGGGTCGTAGCGAGGTTAAATGGCGTCCGGGGCAAGACGCAAGCTTCGCGACCCCGTGTTCGAACCTGAAGTCTTTCGGATGAAACATTGAAGAAGTACTTGTGACGTTGTTGAGACTATTCGGCGCGGTCCACAGTCATTCGGCCCCCCCTGCAGTGATTCGGCGCCCGGGAAATTCAGCCGATCTGTACCCCTCGTTACGCCTCTGCACGTGCTTGAAACGAAACATGAATCATGAAATTGCAGCAATGATGAATTTTAATGTAAATGCAGTAGACCAGATGCAGCACAAATAAAAAACGAAAAGAACGATACTACAGTAATAATGGTTAGTCGAAGGAGATAAGCATTTACAACTACCAGGTTTATGGAGCAACAAACTGTATTAGGCGACCTTTGTTATCGCTATGCTGCTAATGCTCCGCAACAAATGCGACAATAACAGTTATGTATGACAATAATTCCAAGACCTGAAGAACGTCAGTCACGTGTTCCACAAATCACGAAAATGGTTAGAAGTTTTCAACATTTTCTAACCTTCGATATTTTCCTTGTTACTGAAAGCCATAAGAATGTGAAAATCATTTTTCCCACGTTTTGGTCATTTTTCTCAATTTTTATCTGTGTTTAATCGAGTTTTTTTAAAGGAAAATGTTAGGTACCTGATATGGAGAGGTAGGACCCGATTTCTCTAATTCTAGGGACCCGATTTTCTCTGAATCTAGGGACCCGATGATGATTTTCTCTGATTCTAGGGACCCGATTTGAAATTCTAGGGACCCAAATCGGGTCCCTAAAACACCTTGTAAAAAACCTGGTTTAATTAAAATCAACTTTTCAATAAACGTCTCGTTGTCATGGTCCACCACCAAATACGACACCCATTTCAAATTTTTATTTAAAAATACTTCCATTGCAAGAAAACCTACTGTAATGTCTCGCTTCAAATGTGAGAAACATTTTAAACTATTCAGACAAAACGCGTTGGACCAGCATCAAAACACGGAACGAAAACATGTTGCATGGACGAGATGTCCACCACAAACCAAAAAAGCTTCAAGAAAAACCTGAAAATCCCAAGCGGCAACATTTCTCTTTTCATCGCTGATAGAACAACTACAAAAATCGTAAATACATTGAGCGTCCTCTACTCGGCATACGCAAAAACAACCTGCTCACAATCAAGCTATGCCACCACCTACTGTATCCAGATTTTTGCATGTCCCCCTGCAACAAAACACGAACAGCAAACAAAGCACTTTCAACCTGTCACGAAGCTGTTTAACCTTGTTCAGTGTGTCAATGATTTTCTAAGTTATTCAACCAAAGCAGTGCTGAACGGTTGATTCATGTCATGTCACGCATCTTCCGGCTCTGCGAACAGGTCCAACTCTCAGCCTGCCTGTTCATCACATGACCAGGTGTCAGCCAGCGAAGAAAAATGTCTGCCAAAAACAGATATTTTGAACGTATTTAAACCTGGTGCTTTGGTTTTCAAGTAAACTGAACGTTTTCAACGCAATCAATACCCCAAATACCTGAAGAGCGCAATCAATACCTTTCCTTGTCACACACATTGCTAAAAGATTAAATCACCTGAACTGAAGCTGTTGCATGCATTCAGGTTCAAGATATCGAACAGCCGGTTCTTCTTGGAAATTGGAAAGCTAAGCAGATGCTTTACAAGCGATGATGGGAACGATGCTGCAACTGAGGGCAAATAGCACCAACATTTGACAACGATGCTACCTCTTCCCGATCACAATATCAACGTTTTTGGCTGGTGTCGTAGGAAGTGCTATTTTAGGCTCAGAAAGGTTGTCCGGGAGTGAAAACGGAATGCTTCACTGAAAGGAGCGGTCAACGTTCTTCCAGGATGGACAAAATTGTCCTGTTATTATTTGAAGCTTCTGAAACAAAGGAAAGAAACGTTTTCTGGTGGTTTTGGTTTGTATACTTTTTGGTCCATGTTCCAGAATCTGCTAAGAAGCTTCGTTAATTTCATTTTTCTGCTGTTTTTGCCTTAAAACTGACAATATCTGCAAACAAAAAATCTGGTAATGATGAATCCTGGCGTCCTCGGTTATAAAATGAGGCATACCCGGAAAATATAATGTTGAAAACAAAACAATGAAATATTACAGCACTGCTTGCTTGATCCAAACCCAAAGCCCGTTTGTAGAGTTTAGGATCACCATCGAAAACAATGAGAAATCATTTTCCGCATGAGGTGTTTTTCATTCCTTTGCACTAAACAAATTGCGGAAAACTTGAGTAAAAATTATAATGAAAGTTTCACTTCTTCACGTTTCTTTTTGATATAATTTGCTATTTTCCGGGGTTAGGGAACAAGAGCCTTTTGGCCACATTCGTTTGACATGATTCGCAACAATCAAATAACGAACTATTTCTGCTTTTTATTCATTTGACTCTTTGAAAATTTATGTATTCCATTAGAATTAGTTAAATCTTGTTTTTGACGATTTTTATTGAATTTTGTCATTAACAACAGTTTTTGGTTTCTCGGGGGGAAAATTTTATACTATGTTGGGAACTTGTTTTGCCATTACGAGAATAATGACAAATTATCATCTACATTCTTCAACTCGATCTTTCTCAACCCGCGTAGACCTAGCTGGGCAGCTTTGATATATTACGTGTAGGGCTGGGTAACCAACTATTATTGTTCAAGTAATAACTAGGGCAACCGATTCTTTGACCTAAAGACTTGAAATTTTGACTTTACAATTTACAGATGTTGACTTTATTTTGACTTACCAATTTCCTACGTTTGCAAATGCAAAGTATTTAAGCCTTTGGTGTTGAGGCTAACTCAGAAGCATATTCATGCAGTATACTTCAAAATTTTAAAGAATTTAGTTTTTTAACCTTAGCCATGATATTTGGTAAGTACATTAATAACTACAGAAGAGTCAAACCTGAGAACATCGTAAAGGTAAAGCACTATAGGCATAATCGATAGAGCATTTACCAAACCAAGTAGGTACTATAAAACCAGAGCCGGATTAAAATGGTAGGGAGCCCAGGTCAACATTTACTGGAGGGCTTTATGACGTCATTCATGACGTCATCGTTAGTAAAAGTTTTATTTTCGCTGAATCGCAAGGTTCCCGTTTGTTTTTTTCCGGTAGTCGAGAATGTGCTTTCTCAAATACACATACAGTTAGCTGCGAGAGGAGAATTTTTTATATGAATACTAGAGTGTATGTTTACGAAGAAAAAAATATTTCACAGGCTGCAGAGTGGCTCGGCAAAAAACAACATTCGCCCGAACAATAAGCAGAAACCAGAGATTACATACAAAAAAAACGGCAAAAGAACATGTCAGTATGGCCAGTCAGGCTGAGTGTGAAAGTTGTTTCCAAGCTAATGTCTTGATTTTCACTTTCATTTTAAGGTGCTCTGGCTAACGCCACTGCTTTAACGTTGCTGCTTGAAACTTTTGCTAGAAAAAGCGATTCAGTCGCGGCGTTTTAGCTAACATTGCCAGATCCTTGTGCTTTGTCTTCTTAAAAGCTTTGCGCTTTTCATAGCTCCTGATGGCATTACAGATTTCGGCATCGCGCTGGCTAAACACTGCAATCTCGTTTTCTGTTCTTTCATTCTACGAATCGACCGATTAAAACATTTTCTGACAGACCACGCAATAACCTGTGGGGTAAATGGCTTTAATAGCTTCATATGTTTATGATGTAACGCAGCGATAGTAACCATCGGAAGAAAAGTGCGTTTCCACCACACGTTACCCTTTATGACGAAACAAAAGCGCAGTTCGGCTGCGGCTACTTCGAGATTGCACCAGAAGTTTGGGATCATCGATACCAGTGTTGCTACTTCTGATATTTTAACATGACATCAGATGTGATGTTCTCAGATAAATTTCTGATGTCAGATGTTTTGGCGACAAACCTGATGTTGAGTGGGTTGTTGTTTTTTTCCACAGTTCCTCTTATTTTAGGACGATATTAAGTTAGATTCATGATTTTTAAGTTGCTTTCATCAATCTCTCATCCTAATGTGTTTGGTTATCGTTTCAAACTAAAACAGCTTTCTTCGTTGCGTTGAGACTAACATTTTACGTAAATTATAAACCACTTCTCCATTTAATGGCAATATTTTGCTCTGTTTCGGATTCAACGAGGGTACTCAGCAACAAATGAGGCTTATAAGATCTTGAAGTTTCTAAAAGCAACTTACTTGAAATGTCAAGTGATGGCAACATTACTTAATCAAGTCATAAGTAAAGGTTTTCAAGTAAGCAATTAAGTAATCATACTTACTTGAACCCAGCCCTAATAACGTGAGCGCTGGACCGAATGAGCAGCTCGTTTGTTTTACTACTATGTTTACATTACTTAAATGTCAGAAAGCAGAGACAAAGTTCGTGGAAGTCTTAACTGCACTGAATTTTAACAAGCCCAAGTGCAACATGCGTTGCATGAGCAGCTGCAATACTGTGACCCAACACCGCTACCATCAGCATGAAAGCAGTAGGAAGGAAAACGCTAAATTAAAAGTTGGTTATTAGCTGAACCTTCCACTGTTGCGTCTGGGCTCATCGAAAATGGCCACCGGTGTTAGGGCAAGACTGTAGTTCTGACAACTGACGACTTCTGAAACGTATTTGGGTAATGCGATTATTCGGGGAGTATTTCCAGGAAACGTTCTAACCCAGTATTTCTTAACCGAAGCGGCGCGCTCGCCCAGCGGAGCGTCAAAACATATCCAGGGGGGCGCGAGCCCTGCGCTGTACAACATTGAAAGTTTGATCAATAAATTTACCAAACAATACATTTGCTTTTACAACTTATTTATAGCCAAGGGGACTGGGGACGAAGGACAAATACTTAAGGGAGGCGTAGTAAAGAAATGGTTACGAACCACTGTTCTAACCCGTTGATGAAAAGGATTCCGGGCAGACAACACCAAAACCATGGAAAGAAAACATGCTGCATGGACCGCGCACATCAAGCACAAATTTGAAAAGCTTAAGAAAAACCCGAAAACTGCAAGCCGCAACATTTCTTTCTTCATCGCAAATATAAAAGCTTCAAAGAACGAACTCCACACTGCTTTCGCATAAGCAAGCTGCTCACAATCAAGCTATGTCAGCACCCACTCTATCTTATATTAAGAACGTAACATGTCCCCTATGACAAAACTCAAAACATCAACAGCAAATAACGCATTTTGCAACCTATCACGAAGCTGTCTGTTTCAATGTGTCATTGATTAATTATCTATTTTATTCAACCGAATAGCGCTAAACGATTGATTGATGTCAAGTCACGCATCTTCTGGTTCTGTGAACAGATCCAAATCTCAGTCAGGCTCTTCATCACATTACTAGGTGTCAGACAGAGAAGAAAAATCTGCGAAGAAAAAATCTGTCTAAAGAGATATTTTGGACGTGTACCTGGGGCTTCAGTTTGCAAGCACCCTGACCCAATGAATACCTGAAGTCTCTTTCACACGCATTGATAAAAGATCGAATCACCTGAAATAAAGCTCTTGCATGCAATCAGGTCCAAGGCATCGAAGAAACGATTTTCATTAGAAATATAAGCAAGTGCTTTACAGCAAGCGTATATACAGTACCAAGGGTGGCCAAACAGCAGGAGACCAAGACCCACATTTTTTACTGTGTTACCGCAAAGATCCACATCATACACATGGACACACATGAACATCACCCCATCTCTTCCTCACTCACACACATAGCTTTGCTCAGCTAGATTTATTGTAAATATCACACACCGACATGACAATGACAGAACTTTACAAGCCATTTATTGTTATGCATTGTATTTTGTTGGACTTCTGGTAATTATACAAGAGCCGCGTGAAACCAGCAAAGAGCCGCATGCGGCTCGTGAGCAGGGGATTGGCCACCCCTGGTATATACGAGCGATGGTTCAACTTAGGGCCGGATTAAGGGGTGGGGGGGCAACGGCGGCAACAGGGGCAATTGCCCCAGGCCCTCTGATCTAAGGCCCCCCCGTGATGACATTTATTTGTTTTAAATAAAATATTATTTTGAAAAATTTTCGTGATTGGAAAGAGATACAAGAATACAACTCTATATTCCGATGTTGCATTGAGTATCATTAATGATTTCTCTGCAAGTTTAACTTTCTGCCAGTTTAATAATTACTACTGAATATGTGTAGTTTTGGTTTTGTTCAATGCAAATATATTTGGTTTGAATTTTGCTTGTAACTTTTCCTAATAATCGTTGTTTTGGCATGGGTTTATCTACTCGTTCATCACGCCTACTCCACAAATTTGGCGAAAACGATACTATTTGCGTGCTTAAGCTAATTCTGCTCTGGTTGCTGTTTAGTATCAATGATTTCGTAACTTTTTGTGCCGTCTGGAGGTAGCCGCAACCGAACTGCGACGTTTGTTTCGTCATAAAGGGTAACGTATGGTGGAAACGCACTTAATTTTCTTCCGGTGGCTACTATTCCTGCGTTACATCATAAAGATATGAAGCTAGTCAAGCCATATACACCACCACATTTTACTGCGTGTTCCGTCCAAAAAGGTTTTTGATCAGTCGATTTGTAGAACGAAAGAGGAGAAAGTGATATTGCAGTGTTTAGCTAGCGCGATGGCGAAATCTGTAATGCCATCAGGAGCTATAAATGGCAACGTTTCTTAGGACAAAAAGCGCAAGAATCTGGCAGTGTTAGCTAAAACGCTGCGACTGAAACGTTTTTTTTCAGTAAAGCTTTTAAGCAGCAACGTTAAAAGAACGGTGGCGTTAACCAGAGCACCTGAAAATGTAGGTGAAAATCACGATATTGGTTTCGAAGCACCTTTCACACTCAGACTGGCCGGCCATATTGAAATGTATTTTCCAGTGTTTTTGTATGTAATCTCCAGTTTCTGTTTAATATTTGGGTGTATGTTGTTTCTTGCCGAATCACTCTCTAGCCTGTAGAAATATTTTTTCTTACTACTGTAAGAATACATTGTAACTGTAGTGTTTATTTCATGAACTCTCTTCCCGCAGCTAACTGTATGTGCAGTTGAGCACCATATTTACTCGATTGTAAACCGCGGCTTATAAAGCTTTTTTTCATCATTTCATGCGGCTTACAATGAAGGACGGCTTACATTTTTTATTTTTTACTTTATCGAAAGATGTAGACGACGCTCAGTCTTTCCTTGGCTACGTTTTTTCGACCAAATTATTTTTTCGCATTCGATTTTCTTCAGCATCACGTGCACATCCGTCACAAGGGGGATTGTGATAAACAGAAGGCAGTTGTAGTGGTATAAGCAATAATCATACGGGAAATGCACGAGTACGCGAACGTCGCGAATGCATCTCAGAGGCTTGTGTTCAAGTGCGGTTTATAATCAAGGACAGCTTACATTAATTTTTAACACCATTTCGTGCGGCTTACAATCAAAGGCGACTAACATTCGAGGTAATACGGCAGGCACACAATCGACTACTGGAATAAGCAAACGATAATGTTGCGAATCAGCAAAAACATAAATTTCACAAACGATGACGTCATCGCATACGTCATAGGGGCCCTCCGGTGAAAATTGTCCCGGGCCCCCTTCCCTTTAATCCGGCTCTGGTTCACCTGGCAAATAGCATCAACATTTAATTGACAACGGTGCTTCGCCTTCCCGATCACAATATCAGCGTTTTTGACTGGTGTAGTAGGAAGTGCTATTTTAAGCTCAGAAAGGTTGTCTGTGTGTGAGATCTGAGTGCGCTTCACTGAAAGGAGCGGAAAAAATTTTTTAGAAAGGACACAAAATGTCCTGTCATTATTTGAAATTTCTGATAGAAATGAAAAGAAAACGTTTTTTTGTGGTTTTCGATTTGTTTATTTTGTTAGTCCATGTTCCAAAATTTTCTGACAAAAACCTCACTGATATCACTTTTGATGCGTTGTTTTTTGTCTTGAAACTAACAACAGCTGCAAATAACAAATCTGGCAAATATGCGTTTCGGTATTCTTGATTAGAACACGAGGTATTTCTGGCAAATAAAATGTTGGAAACAAAATCAAGACAATTACAGCTCTGTTTGGTCCCAACCAAGAACCCGTTCGAAAAGATTGGGATGACCATCGAACCAATGAGAAAACATTTTACACATTAGATGTTTTTCATTCATTTCCTTTGAAAACTTTGGGGAGAAGATATGTAAGTATTACCCAGAATTTTTAACAAGTTAGGTGTTTTTTATAGCAATTTTTTGTTTCCGGGTGTTGGAAACAATCGATCCTTCGTCACAGTCCGTTTGAAATGATCGGGAACCAAGTAACGTACTATTTCTACTTTTTATTCAATTAAATGTTTAAATATTTATGTATTTCATTTCAATTGTGGAATCCTGTTTTCTATGTTTTTCATATTGTATCTACATCCTTCATCTCAGTATCTGCCTGAGATGAAGGATCAGTTTCACAATCTGCCTAGACCTGGTTAGGCAGCTTTTTATTTATAACTTGACCTCTAGACCGAATGAGCGGGTGGTTTGTTTGTTTTGCCGCTGTGTTTACATTACTTACATATCAGAAAGTTGAGACAAAGTTCGCGGGTATCATAACTACATTGAATTTTAACAAAACTAAGGTCAACGTAGCCTAAGTTACATAAAAAGCTACAAGACTAAATCACAATACTGCTTCCATCAGCATTGGAACAGTAGGGAGAAAAGACGCTCACGCTTGGTAATGACCTGAGCTTCGATAGCTGCGACTTGGGTCTTGGAAAACGGCGGTCACCGATGTTGAAGCAGCGTTGCAGTTCCAGACTCCCGGCTATTTTCGCTCCATTTCCTACTTTCATTCGAGATGATTGCGTCACACTTGGGCTGCACATCGTTGCAACATCAGTAAAGAGCTACTTCTGCGCAGTCACGATTGATTTTACAAGAAAACAGAAGTGATGAAACTTATTTGCATCATGATGGTGATACATTTCCAATCATGCAGATTCTAGCATTATAGGAGTGGTATGGAATTGTGCAAATAATGCACTTTTAGTGTCTTCTCACTCGTCTTCTCACAGCTACTTTAATAGGTGTAGGCCAAGCTGTATGTCTTAACTCTATTACAATTTTTTTGAAATTGCAGTTGATAAATGTGTTGCTAACTAATCACTGACCTTAAATTTCACGTTAGGTAGAAACTGCCAAAGAAAACGACGAAATTTTGCTTTTGAACTTTGTGTGACCCTATTTTGACCAAATCACTGAAAGTTATCTTTGTCACCAGGAACAAAATATCATGCACGCAAATATAAGGAATCAGGAGATGTGGCTTGCGTTTGCTACAAAAACATGTCTCCATTTCTCACGTATATTGTAAATATTGCGTGATAGCATGAGATGATATTGCTTCATGAAAGTTGTGGACTAGAATAGCGCTGCGATGTGTGTCACAAAAATAAACAGGGCGTGCAATTGCATGTTCATGACATGGGTTTTCAGAGATGCAATGAATCACGCGTCGTGGGAAGGACATTCATGTAAAGCTCGGTAGATGCACGATTTGCAACGTTAACGATGTGATTGGAGATCACCTCAGCACATTATGCAAAAGTCCTATACAAAAATGCGATCGATTCAAAGTGCAACAAAAAAGAAATCAAAGCAGAGATCAATTCATTTGATTGAAAAACTCTCTGACATGTTTATTTTCGGTCTAAAGGTGTTTGAGACCGGATTTGTATGACACTGTACTCAGTGCCGTAGCAGCCTAACTCTGAGTCCCGCCAAAATACTTACAGGGGCCCCAATTGTGATATCTAAAAAAAGATTTCGACGTTATGGCACATCCCGAGGCCGAATGGCCTTCACAAAAAGAATCCTCATTTTTCATTTTTTTCTGAAATCACTACTCTTCTAGTTCGACTTGCAGACACAATTTCGGGAGAACCTTCGCCAGAAAGTTTTCAGTTGGATGGCTTCATGTTTGTGTATGGGGTCTAGACATTTTGAAAATTTACATTTAGTTCACAACATGGAATTAGAAAATTGTGCGAATTTTATTATAAAATTATCAAGTATTTTCCCTCAAATACCCATCACAGGCTCGTAGTTTGCAACTAAAAATTTTTGAACGAGCTTAACAAAAGGAATTGTGTACCAATCGTTATCATTTAATTAAAGACAATTATTTAGAGATGTTGTAATGAAATGCAAATGTTAACAAAAATTTGAAAGAAACCAGAATCAAGCCTATTGTTCGTTTATGAAAACACTTTCAGATAAGAAACAAATTTCAGACCGTTCAAAGGAGTACACAGCGATGAACCTGTTCTTTCACTAATGCAAATTCATAACTCTACCATGAGCTTGAAGTGAATTTTGCTTGAAACGCATGCGCAACGTGCCACTGGTGCCACGGCTAGCGATTTTTCATTAGACCTAGTGATTTTTAGACTGATCTTTGCACCAATGAACGAACAAGTGTTTCTAATTTGAGTATCTCATGTTTTCACTTCCGTGCTGTTTATTGCAGCATTATTGGCCATGACAGCATTTTCATTTCTTTGCAGAAATACTGCAGTGGAAATACCGGCAATTAAAATGTTATGTTGAATGGCCTAAAATTCTCCGTGAGTGGTGTCATTTTCAGATCTTGAGAAAAGCCTGAAGATTGTTGTTATGAGATTTTGCAGGCTTCAGCATGATCTATTTTAACAAGCTTGCAAATAAAAATGTTTTTGAGCAATAAAGTAAATAGGTTAATTATTTCAAGCAAAATAGCAATTAACATCCATAATTCAATAACTGCACTGTTCTGTTGGGACAAGCGTAGCAGTGATTGCTAAATACACTCCTCTAACTACACTATTAACTCCACGTTGCTGTCTGAACAGCAGGCTGCGCAAATATGAACATTGGTCGCAAGCAGTTAAGGTATTTTGTTTCTATACAGCACAAAATATGAAGAGACTATCTTTGCTAGCCATAATACATTTTTTCACAACAATCACTACACAAACTACGTTGATCAAGTGGAAGTCTAACTTCTGGACCTATGCAACTAGGCATGTAGGCTAACTTCACGTTCAGTACTCCAAGCAATCAATGCTGACGCTCTGTGCTCAACCCTCCAATACGTTTATTACCTCACAAACGTATAAAAAGTGATCAGGCGATGTTGTTCTAGTAATAGGGGCAGGTAAGCTACTGCTCTGTCTACAAATTACAGGACAGAATAAATACGGATTGATAAAAACTTCATTGATTTCTAGTGTTTCGTATGTCAATTTCAGGAGGTTGAAGCTTTGTCTGGG
>Ga0210059_1005455_pt1 | contig 20490 bp, 12 predicted proteins | sample Ectturendosymbi2_FD_188042 | JGI IMG/M metagenome (GOLD analysis project Ga0210059, IMG submission 188042) | Ecteinascidia turbinata endosymbiont from Florida, USA - Sample 2 (SPAdes) (version 2) | ecosystem: Host-associated > Tunicates > Ascidians > Unclassified | place: Key West, Florida...
GCAGGTCATCCAAAGTATCAAAAGACTCGGATTGTAGCCTAGTTTCCAGTAAAAACTTCAGCGAAATACTACCACCTAACGGCTGGCGCCCAGGGCCAGACAAAGTGGGCCAAGGTGGCCTAAAAGTCCTCCACTTATGACGTCACTCACAAAAAAACCACACCCCCCAGGCAAAATTTTTTTTCGAGTGCAATCTACTAGACTGGCCGATCCGTTTAAGCCGTTGAACAGCTCTCTAGCGCAATCGGCGGAGGATCTAGGGCGTTGGTAAAGCAACCGAAACTGCTGTTTTTTTGCGAAAATCGCTGAATTCTAGCGGAAGCCAAGGAGTTAATGACATGTGAAAGTGGTAGCAAAAACAAACAGCTGAAGCAGATTTACCCAAAAAACATGCCCAAAAAAACATTTTGCTGGTGTGCACAATTGGATCCAAGTGTAGAAACTTAAACACATAAAAAATATAACCAAATCAGTACCTCTTGTTTGGAAATCGTAAAAATACCCCCAGATGCAATCATTAACAGTAGAATATATTCAGAAAGAATAAGACAAACTGATTGTTTTGCTTTATAGCTGCAAGACCTGTTTAAGACTTCCGATACCGATATAATCCAGAGTTAATTTTTAACAGGAAGTGGACTATTTTTCGAAGCTGGTGTAGTGGTGGACTCTGAAACATCAATCAGGACTAATTAGGTTTATCACAGCATGATGTCTACATCGCCATCGCACAGACGCACATGCAAGAATTTTGGCATTTTGCACCGGCCACATCCACGTGTATGTAACTGGTGCTCTTAGCTGAGTGCCTTTCAGGCTAATATCCAGCAAAGTATGCAGTAACTTCAATTACAAAGTGATCAGTAACATTCATAATTATTCCAAAAAACATACAGATGCAAGGTAACTTCACAAAACTAAGACACGAATGCCACCTAAACTTTCCATAGAAAACTGAACTGAGTCAGGGTTGAATTCAAAATAATCATTCACCTACTTCAAACTCATATTGCACAACGTTTCACTCACAAAACATATATAGTTCTGTGCTGGCAAATACTTTCTATGGTCTCTAAATAATCCTAAAACTGTTGGTACTCTAGCCCAAAATGAGAAAATATTTTCATCACTACCACTGAGGCTTATTGAAACGTTTTAGGAGCACAGTCATGTTTTTGAACAAGTCAGCAATTATTCTGAAGCTCAGCTAAACCTGAAATACTAATTTGTTGGATGTCGAATACACTTCATTTTCAAAAACAAGTGTGCAATTGCCACCACAGAAACGTGATGGGTACCTAACAGGGTTGCAGAGTCGGAGGTTTTTGGGTGGAGTCAGAGTCAGATTTTTTGTCCAACTCCAACGTCCAATTGGATAATTTTTACATCACAATCTTAAATTGGGAATTCCTGTTGAAATAGCACAATTTATTTTGAACCTTTTGTTAAAACAGATTTCTTGCTGTGCACCACGATTCCATTGATTTTAACAGCCAAATTCCATTCCGTTTATGTTAAGGAGTCGGAGTTGAGAGTTCGAAATTTTGTGAAGCTAAAGTCGGATATTTTACCTCCGGCTCCGCCCCTGGTACCTAATGCAAAAACAAAAAAACTGAAGAAATTCAGCCAGTAACCCTTGTTTGCAGGTATCTGAAGTGTTAAGCCTTAATTCGCTGCTGACTCTGCAGGTTTTATATATATATAGTCAAACCTTTTGCTCATGCGAAAATCAATCAAATAGATTACCTTCTTGCTGAATTTAACACTTTTGTCGCCACTGCTACTTTTTGCCAGAGTTTAAGTTGGTGCCAAGCACTTTCGGGTGAAATGGATGTTTTCTTTATCTTGTACATAAATCAACAGAACATATAGTTCAAACAAGTGTAATGAAGGATTTAATTACTATATGTAAGTAACACCTTAACTGCTGCCAAATTTGGTGGTTTGGGCAATTTTTGGATGCATCAATTAACTGCTGTTGGCATATTCTCTCCCCAATAAAAAAATAGTTGCTAAGACTACATAATGCATTTGAAAAAAGCTGAAAGAATGTTTAAGTTATTGTTTTATTGTCACAAAAAATAATGTTGGTTGGGTGTCCAGATTCACCCTTCGTCCATTATGCCACTTACAATTTGGTACCTTGCACAATTTCTGGCATAACTCTCCAGCTGATAGTGCTAGAGAGCTATTTGAAGCATCAAAAGATGCAGGAAGTTTCGTATTCTCGATTGACAAAAATTGGCAACTGTATTTTTCAGTCCATAAGATGCACTTATCATCCTTTGATTTTCATAAAAATTGAAAGTGTGCCTTATAAGGGATGTGCCTAATGTTTGAATCTGGTTGTGCTTTCTCACCTACAACCAATTTTATGGTAAACAGTGCTATTTATTTAATTGCTAGTTACAGCTTAACTATGAGTGCTGCACATGTTTTATTTCAAAGCCATTAGCCACATGACAGTTTTGTCCACTGGCTTCAACAGAGGCTTTCATGTGTTTAAAATCACAATGATTTTTTGGAAACAGAACATCGTGTTACATAATAAACCAACAGCAATTGCAACGAGCAGCAATGTGGTTATGTGAGTAGCTCAAACATACCTTAACCCTTTAACGACCGCCGGCGCGGATCGCCAGTTGCTAGAGCTAGAGAGCTGTTCAAACCCTCAATGGATTCAGAAAGTCTTCTAGTTGACATCGAAAAAAAAAACATTTTTCGTTTTGACGTTTTTTGGAGGTAATGTCACAACGAGGGCATGTTTTCGAATTTTTGGCCACCTTTACCTGGCTCTGGGCCCCAACCCATTGACCCATTCTTGACTAAAAGTATTCTTGAAAATTAGGCAAATTATTACTTAACACTTTGGGAGCCGGTGTACGATATATTCGTACTTCAATTTCGGCCTAAAAAACAGCAGTTTTCTATTGCCTTACTAACATCCTAGCTCCTCCGCCGATTGCGCTAAAGAGCTGTTCAAGGGCTCAAACGGATCTTCCAGTCTAGTAGATTAGACTCGAAAAAACATTTTTTGGTTGGGGGGTGCGGATTTTTTGCAACTGACGTCATAAGTGAAGTAGTTTTGGGGTCATTTTGGCTCATGTTGCCTGGCCTAGGGCCCAACAGCTAGGCCAAAGTGTTTTGCTGAAGTTTTCATTGGAAACTAGGCTCGAGTCCGAGTCTTTTGAGCCTTTGATCGACTTTCTAGCATTTCTAGTCCAAAAGTTATGATCTAAAGTAAACAAATGAATTAGTATCTAATTAGCTAATTACTCAAATATTTTTACGAACTTACATCATAACTTTTGAACCCGAAACCCAAGCAGGTCATCAAAATTATAAAAAGACTCAGTTTGTAGCCTAGTTTCCAGTAAAAACTTCAGTGAAATACTACCACCTAACAATTGGCGCCCGTGGCCAGGCAAAGTGGGCCAAGGTGGCCTCCACTTATGACGTCACTCATAAAAAAAAACACATCCCCCAAGCAAAAAATTTGTTTGAGTGCAGACCAGAAGACTTGCCACGTCTTTTGAGACTTTTACCAGGTCTGTAGAGCATACCAGACCGAAGAAATTCCTATGCAAAGCCACGTGCGTTTAGGCGTTTTTTCCGAAAATCCCCGAAACCAGGTGGACGCCAAAGAGTTAGTAAAAAATATCTGAAACCAAAATCATCCTTTATAAGTTGAACACAGAATGGTGTACAAGATAAACTCATTACATACTTGGTGCGGAACTTGTAATCCTCCATGTGTTTGGCTTGAAAAAGGATTGTGGTTCATAACTCTCCTTTGAGCAGGAGACATTGGGTAACCAGCTTTGTGATTTCCTTTTACTCCAGGTTGCAGAGCAGAAGAGTTTATTGCTGCTCCATTATTGTTATTTACATTAGGTGTAAGTCCTGCAGATGAAGTGTGAGATGTATTTGAGTCTGAACTGGAGCTCCGTGAATGGTTTATTTGTGGTGCAGAGCTCACACTTAGTCCACCCATGGATTGACTGTGGCCATGATGAAAATGACCACAACGCGGTTTGTCTGGTTGTTCAAAAAATGACTTTGGAAAGTTTCGTGCTTTCATTGGAAGAGATTTACTTTTGAAGTTTGGATTCATAACAGTATTAAACAAAGCTTCAAGTTCTGATGCAGAATCCTGCCTCACATGGATCACTTGATTTGGACCTTTGTGTATAGTAGTCTGTTGTGCTGATTCATCATCCACATCCATGTTTATTAGCAATATAATAAACAACAGCAAATATTGTACAAACAAGTTTGCAAACCTGGCTGCTGTTATCGTTTAAGAATTAAAAAAAAAAAGTTAACAGCAACAAATAGTTAATTTGGCACGACTTCTGGTAGTTTTCAAATAAAATAGACAGCTGATGAGCACTGAAGCAAAGATCAACACATTTTGCAATGTTTTATCAATATCTAAAACTACTTCTCAAAGAAATATGTTCAACACCATTCTCCAATCCACTTATTGACTTAATTGAAAAATGCATTGCTTCTTAAAACACTTGTTTCAATTGAATAAAGATTCAAGCTCTCTGAAGAACTTATAAAACCTGCTTGATGAAATGTATTTTAAAAGACAGCACTATAGTCCATTCTACATCTAGTGTATGATGTTGAAATAATTTGGGAGATTAATTGTGTTTTATTAACACTTCGGCGTCCGGCTGCTTTGGGAGATTTTTGGAAAAAAAAGGCCTAAACGCACGTGGATTGTACGGGAATATCTCCACTCCTGTACGGGTTGCGGACCTGGTCAAAGCGTCAAAAGACGCAGCAAGTCTTCTAGTCTGCACTTGAAAAAAATTTTTTGCTTAGGGGGTGCGGTTTTTTGTGAGTGACATCGTAAGTGGAGGACTATCAAGCCACCTTGGCCCACTTTGCCTGGCCCTGGGCACCAACCGGTAGGTGGTAGTATTTCGCTGAAGTTTTTACTGGAAACTAGGCTACAGTCAGAGTCTTTTGATACTTTGGATGACCTGCTGGGGTTTTGCGTTCAAAAATTATGATGTAAGTTAGTAAAAGTATTTGAGAAATTAGCTAATTAGATAATTAATTAATTTGTTTATTTTAGATCATAACTTTTGAACCAGAAACGCTAGAAAGTCGATCAAAGGCTCAAAAGACTCGGACGCGAGCCTAGTTTTCAATGAAAACTTCAGCGAAACACTTTGGCCTAGCGGTTGGGCCCTAGGCCAGGTAACATGACCCAAAATGACCTTAAAACTACTTCATTATGACATCACTCACAAAAAATCCGCAACCCCCAACCAAAAATGTTTTTTTCGAGTGCAATCTACTAGACTAGCCGATCCGCTTGAGCCCTTGAACAGCTCTCTAGCGGAATTGGCGGAGGAGCTAGGGCGTTGGTAAGGCAACCGAAAACTGCTGTTATTTAGGCCGAAATCGAAGTATTAATATATTGTAAGCCGGCTCTCAAAGTGTTAAGAAACACCAGGAATGTGTTTTTGCAATTCAGTTTAAAAACAACACAAACTCAAGACATTTCTAGGCTAGTTGTCACTCATATTTACATTATGCATATGCATGAATGTCACCAGCTGTACAGCACACTTAGCCTGCCAAAATAGACCAGTGTAAAATTGCTGAATTGCAACATTGGTTGTTGAAGAAAATGAATGTACAGTTTCCTACATTGACTTCGATAATTTCTTATTTTCCCGAAGTTGTAAAATCATGGAGAAAGTAAACACCCTGTGTTTTAAACCCATGATTGAAAAGACCTTGATCAATATGCACTATAGCAAAGGTGAAAAATTTTCTGTAAATGATAGTAGCGCAGATAAATTTTTGGTAGCTTACACGTAGAAAATTTTTTTTTACTTGTGCACTCCAAGTTTTTGGTTGTGGGACATGGGTGAGCAAATGTATTTTTGCACCCGTGTACTATAGTTTTGAGCAATTTTTTACAATACATTGCTTCATCTAAAGATGCTACTGATCAGTGAGACAGTGGTATTTACAAGGGGCTAAATTAAAATGATCAGACAACATAAATTTTTAAAAGTCACAATGCTTATGTTAAGATCATCGAACTGTTATGTAGCTTTATTAAAGTTCACTATGCAAAAGCCATTGTATTCAGTATGCCATTGTTGTACTAATAGTAATGCTCAGACACAATTATTTTTTTCATTAGTTTGTAGTATATTTCAAACACTAGTCAGTACTTTAACCTTAAATAGACGAAGGATCATGTGTGTCTAAAGCAGAGATGTGCAACATTTTTTGTCGGTGGGCCATATAACCAACTTCAGACATCTAGCTGGGTCACACGAAAAATTTAGTTTTTTAACAAAAATGTCGGATTAGGATTTTCATGCATGATGGGGAAAAATCAGAGTGTTGGCAAGGGCCACACTAAATGGCTTGGCGGGCCGGATTGTGGCCCACGGGCCACCTATCGCACCCCTGGTCTAACAGCTCAGTTAGCTCAGACCAAAAATTCCTGTTCAGTAGACACCTATATGCTGGGTGGCATAAACTTTTGGTGATACACACTATGGCCAAGGAAACTTGTGATTATTAACTGGTGTTCAGCATAAGATTATCAGCTGCTTTGCAAGTAATGCATTATGGAAGTACTTCTGCACCACAAACAGTCTGAATCTTCCATGACATATGTATGGAAAAAGTGTTCTCAAATTATCAAAAAAATTTGAAAAGACACTGGCTAAACTACCTATTAGGACTCTTGCATTAGTCAACTTAAATTTAGCAAACAGTCATCCACAGATTTTTCTTTTATGCACCCCAATCAATGGGACATTAAACCTATGCTATACTTTTTAAAGTTGGCCTTATCCTTAGAAACCTAGGTAAACCCATATTGAGTTTTCCATGAAAAATTTATATAAAAACCCTGATTATTGAGCAATGCAAAATTATTAGTGAAATTAATTTTAATGCTTGAAGCTAATATTTAGAATCTATTCGAATAAGGTTCAAGGACTTATGGTGCGTGGTGTTACATTTCATCTACTTCCTATTAAAAATTTGCAGATAGATTCCTTGACTTGCATCACATGTGGTGAGTTGTTTGTATCTAGAATTGTTCACAAATTATAGTGAGTTAATTGACAAATATTTTGAAAGTTTGTGCATTTGACCAAATATTTACCAATTATTATTATATGTCTGTTACACTTCACATGTTCCTTGTTACAAAAAATAGTCACATAAAACATTGCCGCAACCCTGTTAATTCTCTGTCTATGATATTGTCATGACCAGTGGCCCAACTACATGGACAAGCTTCAATTTATTGATGAATCAACACAAAATACTTATAGCCTATGCCTCCATCTTACCCCATGCCACTATAACTAAAATCTGAGTTTTTCATACCATACAGGCACGATCACAATGGCACACTTTAGATCAGTGTTTCCCAACCTTTCTAGGTTTGTGGCATCCTACAGAAAAAATAAAATTGCGGCAGCCAGTGGCGAACCCACATCAGCTTGCTTTCAGATTTAATGACAGTTTTAAATATATTTTTAATCATATATTTAAAAATGTTTTTTTATCATGGCAACCCTGAGCATTGTAAATGGCACCCTAGGGGGTCCCTGGTTGGGAACCACTGTTTTAGATCACTAAATAACTCTGAGACTACACACAGTTCACAAGAGTTTCAAATTGCTTTTCTACATCGAAAGTTACAGAACAAAAGCAGTATGCAACAACAGCATATTTTCCATTAATGAAAAACATGCTGGAAGAAGTTGGCTTCAAACTTCTTTGCATTGTCAATACAAGTTTTAAAAGGCCTGGTAAGCTAATATTTACACGGATTTTAAGTTTAAAAAAATGCTAATTCAATCCATTTCAACCAGCACATACAACAGTATTGCTACAAAAATAGATAACTCACCAAATCCTGATAGTGCCAGGAAGCTTAAATACGTCATAAATTAGGCATCGTGTTTGTCCTAGCCTTCCAATCACATATTTGCAAGGTTTTCAGTTTTGATGCAGTCATTGCCAGCTATATTTTTAAGATTTAACCTTATATAGCCATAGAAGGCTACTTAGCCATTTCTTTAACTCCTTGAGAGCCGGTCTACAATATATTCGTACTTGGATTTTGGCCTAAATAACAGCAGTTTTCGGTTGCCTTACCAATGCCCTAGCTCCTCCACCGATTGCACTAGAGAGCTGTTCAAAGGCTCAAACGGATCTGCCAGTCTAGTAGATTGCACTAGAAAAAACATTTTTGGTTGGGGGTTGCGGATTTTTTGTGACTGACGCCATAAGTAAAGTAGTTTTAGGGTCATTTTGGCTCTTGTTGCCTGGCCTAAGGCCCAACCCTAGGCCAAAGTGTTTCGCTGAAGTTTTCATTGGAAACTAGGCTCGAGTCCAAGTCTTTTGAGCCTTTGATCGACTTTCTAGCGTTTCTGGTTCAAAAATTACAATTTAAAATAAAAAATTAATTAATTATCTAATTAGTCAAATATTTTTACTAACTTACATCACAACTTTTGAACCCGAAACCCAGCAGGTCATCCAAAGTATCAAAAGACTCAGATTGTAGCCAAGTTTCCAGTAAAAACTTCAGCGAAATACTACCACCTAATGGTTGGTGCTTAGGGCCAGGCAAAATGGGCCAAGGTGGCCTAAATGTCCTCCACATATGATGTCACTCACAAAAAAAACGCACTCCCCAAGCAACAAATTTTTTCGAGTGCAGACTAGAAGACTTGCTGCGTCTTTTGACGCTTCGACCAGGTCCATAACCCATACAAGAGCGGAGATATTCCCGCGCAAAGCCACGTGCAATCAGGCATTGTTTTTTTCAAAAATCTCCAAAAGCAGCCGGACGCCAAAGTGTCAAGCATCATAGGCAGTTCTCTTACATTCATTGTTCTGTTCTTATTGTTTTGTTATTTTAACATTCTTTTTTTATTTATGGCACTGTGTTTATTCATTGTAAACAGTGTATACTTTGCTAACAAGTAACCAAATATTGAAATTGCTGTAATTTCTAAAAGTTTAGCCCATAAATCCTGATTTTATAAGTTTTAAAAAAAAGGTAACGCATAAAATACATCACATTTTCAATAATAAAGCAGGAAACAAGATTTAAAAATTTTGAAAATATCAGTTATCGGTACCGCCATTGGCCTCAAAAAAGCCATATCGGTCGATCTCTACTTACTACAAGAACTGATCTGAGTGTGAAGCTATTCAAAATAAACTAAAAAAATAAGTCAAAACCAGAAAACAATCAGACCGGAAACCTTTCTGTAGACTATAGACTTATGCTGTAAGGACAGGTGAAGAAGGCCTTTAGATTTGTGGACAATGCCAATGACATTGATGGAAAACATAACATCACTACAGACATCCTAAAGAAGCTGAAAGAAAAGCACCCAAAAGTAGTGGAACTACAACAATCTGCCATAACTGATAAGCCTGAAACCAAAACAGGGAGGGTCATCTTTGAGAACATAACTCAAGATGAAATCACATCCAGTGCTAAAAACTCATCAGGGTCTGACTCTGGAGGACCAACAGAAATTTACATGGATACTTGAAGGTAAATAATTTGTTCAGAAGCATTCACAAAATCTAGCTGATGAAATTGCCATCCTGGTCAGACTTCTCACGACAGACACCATTCCATGCAACCACATATCAACTCTCCTCCCATGCAGACTTGTTCCACTACGGCTAAAGGAAAAAAGACTAACGGCATTTGGCCAGTAGGTGTCGGTGAATGCCTATGACCAATCATTGACAAAACAATCACAGGACTACTGAAGGAAGACATCATTTGTGCAGTAGGAACACTGCAAACATGTGTGGGACTGGAATCAGGCATAGAAGCAGCAATACATCCTGAAAGGAAAAGTTACATAGAGGAAAACAGTGAATGCCTGCTGTTAGTGGATGCAGACAATGCATTCAACAAACTCAACAGAAAAGTCAGTCTAGAAAACATCAGAAGACTGTGTCCCCCATGTACACATACCTGCACAACAACTACAACACACCCACCATGCTATATCTGGAAAATGGAGACCACATACTGACATAGCAGGGCATGACACAAGGGGACATTGCAGCAATGGCAATGTATGCCTTATCCACACAACCGCTGATACAAGCACTGAGCAATGAAACTGCAAAAGGTATGGTATGCAGATGATAGCTCAACAGTCGTATCACTGGCAGGTGTGAAAAAATGGTGGGAGTACTTAAAGGTCAAGGGACACTGCCCATGAAACCTGCACAGACCATCCTCATAATAAAAGACAGTAGTCTAATGCAATCCATACAAAAACTCTTCAAAGACCGTAAAATCAAAATCACAGAATAAGGTAAATGCCACCTTGGATCGGTAATTGAGACTGAACCATTCAGGTAACAATACATTAAAAACAAGGTTGAGGATTGGGTAAGAGACCTTCAGTTGCTTTCAAACTATGCACAAGATGATCCTCAAGCAGCATACTCAGCTTTCAACCAAGGATTATGCTCCAGATGGACCCATTTCCAAGAACAGTACCAGACATGAGTGATTTATGTGAACCACTGGAAAATGTCATCAGAGATCAAATGATTTCCGCTTTCTCGTAGGATGAGAGGTGAATGATGCAGAAAGACAAATATTAGCTCTTCCTCTCAGGCATGGTGGACTAGGTCTGACAAATCCTCAAGAAACCACCAAGACAGAATATCATTACTCCACACAGATCACTGCTAAACTCAGAGACAAAATCTACAATCAAAAGCTCGATCTTGATCACAACCCCTCAGACCAACAATATATCAGACACATGAAAAACATACAACAAGAAAAGAATGCAAAGTGCCAAAATAGTTGTGACAAACTATCAGAGGAAATGACCCTTGAAACAGTGTACCCCACACTTATTAGAAAAATTTTTGCTGTTAATATTATTGCAATCGGTCCATGTCCTCATCTCTTAAACATCATTTGGTGACACCATGCGTCTGGTTGGACATAACTCATCCATGGAACTCACCTCATTATGGTCTGTGGGTAAATTGTTATTTCTTCATGATTTATATGTATAAACATTGTTTTCCACCCTTGCCACTTGCTTTTGTAATGAAATGTTATGTTTCTAATTGCATTGCTCTCTGCCTCACGACCCTTATTGTTGTTCACCTCCTTTACCTATGTGCTTGCTTCAACTGGTGATCTGTATGTGCTTCAACTCTTTACCCATTGCTTGCCCACCATCATCAGCGTTGCGTTGATGTATATTGTGTATGTACTTATGTACTATAAATCAATTGTTTATAATATCATAATGATAGTAGTTTATTGCACACTGGTAGTCCACACAGACAAGAGCACAAAATATGGTTAGCTAGAGTAGCACATTACAGAATCGGTTTTGCACATGACCAACATTGAGAGGCACAAAACACTTGATCATTACCACAACTGTATTGTCATTCACAAGAGCACAAAAAATGGCTAGTAATACGGTAGCACATTGCGGAATTGATATTTGCACATGACCAATATTGAGAGGAGCAAAACACTTAACACTTTAGCGTCCGGCTGCTTTCGGGAAAAGAAAAACGCACATGGCTTTGCACGGGAATATCTCCGCTCCTGCACGGGTTACGGACCTGGTAAAAGTGTCAAAAGACGCGGCAAGTCTTCTATTCTGCACTCGGAAAAAATTTTTTGCTTGGAGGTGCGTTTTTTTTGAGTGACGTCATAAGTGGAAGAGTTTCAAGCCAACTTGGCTCACTTTGCCTGGCCCTAAGCACCAACCATTAGGTGGTAGTATTTTGCTGAAGTTTTTACTGGAAACTAGGCTACAATCCGAGTCATTTGATACTTTGGATGACCTGCTGGGGTTTCAGGTTCAGAAGTTATGATCTAAACTAGTAAAAATATTTGACTAATTAGACAATTACTTTATTTGTTTATTTTAGATCATAACTTTTGAACCAGAAACGCTAGAAAGTTGATCAAAGGCTCGAAAGACTTGGACTGGAGCCTAGTTTCCAATAAAAACTTCAGCGAAACGCTTTGGCCACCGGTTAGGCCCTAGGCCAGGCAGTATGAGCCAAAATGACCCCAAAACTGCTTCACTTATGACATCACTCACAAAAAATCTGCACCTAACAACCTAAATTTTTTTTCGAGTACAATCTACTAGACTGGCCAAAGCGTTTGAGCCTTTGAACAGCTCTTTAGCGCAATCGGTGGAGGAGCTATGGCGTTGTTAAGGCAACCAAAAACTTATGTTTTTAGGCTGAAATCGAAGTACGAATATATCGTACGCCGGCTCTTAAAGTGTTAAACAGCATTTCTTACTTTTTGTATGGTTCGTGCGCACACATTGTCCACATATTTATCTACTACACAAAAGCAATACTGGTGAGACGCGAACACTGAAACAATTCACCAACTACTGCATTTGTCTCTATCATAAAGGAGCGTTGAATAAATGAGCAAAATGAAGATTTGTAAAAGCATCAGACATATAAAGCGATTGAATAAAGTTGAATGAAGATGTGCATCGTATAAAAAATCGATACAAATTGTTTCTCAGCAGGGCATCAGAGGTCCTGACACAATGGCTAACCTGGTGTGAGCAAACATTTACATTTCTGGGTATGTAGTAATGCATAATTCGGCAGGCATTGTTATACACTGCACATAAGTGCTTCATACTAGTCTGTGTGTATTTGCTCCACAGTTGGCAAGCATACATTGGCATGCAATAAGCACAAAATAGTGTTTTTACTGCAGGAAAGCCCTGATCAAAAGTGCCTCTGAGTTTGTTTGCTGCACAGTATAGTGATTTCACTTGTTTATGCATATTGTCATCATCTTTCAATGATGCATTTATCCACACAAAGGTATTTTACTTGGCCAAAAAATTGTACACGTACACCATTTAGAAAAGGAAGTGACTACGGATATGCCTGGCCTGACACAATTCAAATAAAAGGGTCAGTTTGTCATTCAAACGGCGTGAATCTTGTAGCCTAGGGGTTATGTGTTATAGCGGCTATGCTGATGGTTTCCGGTTCAACTCCCACCTTGCCGACTTTACTTTTTTTTCTGTTTACTTTTTTTCAGGCTTACAAGTTACCTTTAAGGGTTAGTGTTAGGTTAGCCGTAGCTTAAGGTTAGGTTAGTGTAAGGTTAAGGTTAGGTTAGGGCTACAGTCAGTGTTAAGGTTAGGTTTAGGGTTTATATTTTACATTACTTTGTTTCTACCAAACCTACTGCACTCTTGTCATGGGTTACTGTTATGTCACAAGTGGCGTATGAATAAGTTTTCAAATTTCAAGATCCACAGGCGTATCTATACTGCCTTTAGAGAAACATTGGATGGAGCAGGTTGTTTATACTTTTTTGGGAAAAAAAGAACACTAATTGTTTTGTTGAAGTTAAAAATAATTTCGTGTTCAGCAGCATAGTCACTACTAGCGTTTCCAGATGCGTTTTGTAAAAATACCAGCCACTTTAATTTGTCAACAGTGGCAGATCTAAACAGTGTCGTGTTTCGCAAGCGGCACAGGGAAAACAGAGGCAATCAGTAATGTTAAGCCACAATTAATAATAATTTGCCCGTATTTTGGCTGGCTCATTACATTTCTTGGGTGTGTGTGTGACGTGACAATCACACCAAAGATTGCATCATCAGCAATAAACTTCGCTGAAAGAACTGTCCTGACAAAATTCACTTCTAGAGTCAACATAATTTGAGAAATTCTGCGTTAGTTCTTTTTGAAGTTACGGCAAATAATTTATTTCCAAAACACTGGCTTCAGGCACTGATTTTCAAAATACAAGCCTTTCATCAGCCTCTACTAAACTAGCAGTAAAATACCAGCCTTCTGGCAACCCTAGTCACCACAAATATCCAAAAGGCATTGCAGCACACTAATACTGGGGCTGAACACACGTATTATACTGGTCAACACCAAATTTAAATGGTGATTGCAATAAGTGCCCCTAAAAGTATTTTTGATGCTGATTTTAAAAATTTCATTATTTTTTGTAGCACATCTAGTTTTTAAGATATCTTTATGTTTTAGTTACCAGCCACCTAGCCTACCACAGGCCTATGAACAACAGGTTTGTTTTGCATTGTGACGTAACACAGAATAAAAATTGATGTTGCAGACATACCATTTACGAAAGTAAAGCAAGTTTACCAACATTAACTGAGTGATTAAAATGCAAGAATCTGTTTTATTGAGTGACATATTGATATCTCTGTGCACACAGACAATTTGAAACATTAAATCCCAATTGGACATTCCGTTAATTTGAATGAATCGTATGATAGCAATGAGATTGTTTTGAATGCTTTTTAGTTGGCAATACCGACTACCAGTGGAGCCTGTGTGGAACTCTCATGGTCATAAGCATATTAATGGGAACGACATAGGAGTTACCAAGTACTGCTGTTTTTTACGGTTATGGGACAACCACTCTAGGTGCTACTGCGGATCATTATGAAAAGCAACATTCATCCATAAGAAACTTCTGTGTTCCTGGATTGAACAGTGTTTAGGAGTTTAGCATCCTCCATTGGCAAATCATGATAAACCCTGATGTCACCTCTGCATACAAACTTGGGATTGATGAAAAATTTAGTGAAACCAAATGGCCTCATGTAATTCCAGTAGCTTTAATTGAACTATTTGTGTGACAAGTTTCCTGATCTCGGGAAAGCTAAATTGAAAGAAAGAATCTTGTAGGCCAGTAGATTTGTAGGCTAAAGGTTTTGACAGATCGGAACTTCAAGTTGAGAATGTCCAGTTAAGAATGCACTAGAGTTACAAGCTCAGAAGGGATTCAGGTGGATATGCTCGATCTTTATAAGAAGTATTAAAGCTCATTTTTTAAGCAGAAGTTGCAGAATTGCTTTAGCTTACATGGAGATGGGCTTGCGTATATCTCTAAAGATGCATTTTTTTTCATTCACACCAATGTTTTTTGGAAAACCTTGATGCCATGAGTGACTACCAGGGTGAATAATATTCAAGCTATGGAAGCAAGATACCAGGGGTTCTGAAAAGAATCAATCATGGTATTGCATGTTGTCTCGTGATGATCCAGCCACATTTTTAAAAGAAAATCTTGTTCAAAACACTTACAGAAGTTACATGAGCTTCACTACCAAGCCCAGGAGTCCTCTGCTTGTTTGTTCAACTTGTTTTTTTGATCATTCGTAATAAATTAACAAACTTTATATAGACTGAATTATCAGGTCATTTTTCACTTGGAAACAAAAACTAATATATTAGCATACAACTGTTTATATACCCAAGTAAGCCTTTCGCTGTAACTCCAAAATTTGACGTGCCACCAGAAAATAATGCTAAATTTGGAATCAGCACCCAAAAGTTATCTAAAAAAGTTATGTCATATTCTCATTCAATACAAAAAGTGTTTTTTGCTGACCTGTCTTATCAGCAAACAATAGATGATTCACAGCCATATTTCGCACAGTGCATCCAAACCCTGGCTGAGCCCAGCTGGATTTAGAGTTCATCAAGGTAAGCAGCAAATAAGTATGGGCTTAGGACTCCCCTCCCTTTACCCTAATGGTTAGAGTAAAGGGAATGAGTAGTTGGCAATCTATTTTACTTGCATGGTCTCTTGCTTGTACCAACTCAACAACCGCTTTACCATAGTTTTGTCAAATGCTTTAGATGTATTTAAGAAAACTGAAAAACACTGGGGTATCTTTGCTTATATCAGACAGTCTGTTCAAGTAAAAAAATACACATGTCAGTGCCATGTTTTGACTTGAAGCCAAACTGGTGAGATGCAGGACAATATGTAGTGCTCAAACAACTTGCAGATGATAGTTCCAAGGGAAACGAGCCTATAGTTCCCAGTATCATTTATGTTCCCATTCTTGTTTTTACAAATTGGTATAATGACCGTTTGCATGCATTCCTGTGGAATTTTTCCATGCATTAAACACACATTGAATTAACAGACTACTCAGTTGCACACACTTGAATCAGCATAGAAAAAATGTGTTCAGCAAAGATGTCATCTTTGCCAGGTATGCCATCTTTGCCAGATGCACCATCCAGTGGTAGTTTGCGTAGCAAAAATTTAATCTTAAAGCTGTTGCACATCAATTCATTATTTCATCAATCCGATCAAAATTACCAAGTGAAATTATATTTCATTTCACAAAATTGGCAATTTCACACTTTTTTAATGAGTTTAGCAATGCCGCAAAGTGTTTTCTCCGCATGACAGTAACTGCTTCATTTCTTGTTTCACCTCCCACTATAGATGGAAGCCATGATTTCTACATACTTTTTTGTGTGTAATTTCTCAGCGCTTTTATTGTACTGCATACTCTGCTGTATTGTTTTTTTATGACTATTTTGTATTGCAGATTGTCACCTTCATGTTAGGTGCCTGGTAAAAGACAGATATCTGCCATATTAGCTGACGTTGGTTGCAGATATGAATTGACGTAACTGGAGTCGCAAAAAACGATATGTTAGGGTGAGCAATGACACCACAACGTCGGTTGTAAAAATAATACTTGGCAGTGGCTATAGATACGCCTGTGGATTTTGAAATTTGAAAACTTATTCATACGCCACCTGTGATGTAATAGTAATGCGCAACAAGAGTGCAGTAGGCTTGGTAGAAACAAAGTAAATGTAAAAGATAAACCCTAAACCTAACCTAAACCTTAACACAAACCCTAAACTGACCCTAACCATAAGCTAAGGCTAACTCAATGCTAACCTAACACTAACTCTTAAAGGTAACACGTACGCCTGAAAAAAAGTAAACAAAAAAAAGTAAAGTCGGCAAGATGAGAGTCGAACCAGCATAGCAGCCGTAACGTCTAACCGCTACACCACAAGACCCACGCTGTTTAGTGTTTGCGTCAGGCCATGCATATCCGTAGTCACTTCCATAATATTTCTTGCTAATCTAAGACAAATTTCAGCCGCTATTGCTCTCACGCCAAGTTTGTTCCATTCTTGTTAATAACCTCCATTGAAATCTAAAAATAAGCTTCAACATTGTGAAAAAAGAAAAATTTTAAACAGTGTAACATTTACGTACTTTGGGGGAAAGTTATATTAAATTGCATGGAGAAAAAAAATATTTTTTTAATTTTGTACTTCTCTCACTAAACTTTTGCTGTTTTTCATGTACCAAACACATATTGGAATAACGGTTGCTGCTAATAATCTGTCCATACCCTTGTCTCTTTAACTTCATTTGCTGATACCATGCATCTGGTTGGGAACAACAACTCATCCATATGAACCTCACCCCAGTATGGTCTGTGAGTAAAATCCCATTTCTTCATGATTTGTATGTATAAACATTGTTTTCTGCCCTTACTACCTGTTTTTGTAATGTTGTGTTAAAATACACTGCTCTAGTCTTTAGTGTCTAAGTCTTTGCCTCATAACCCTCATATTGCTGCTCGCTTCCTACACCTGTGTTTTCGCTTCACCTGCTCATCTGTACATGTCTCAACTCTTTACCCATTGCTTGCCCACCATCATCTGTGTTGTTGATGTCTCTTGTGCAATCTTTGCCCTTTTGTTTATTTGTTAATGTTTGCTAGATTTTTTTTTCTTTTATTTGTCCACCCGCTTCCTGTACATGCCTCAAATCTTCACCTGTTGCTTGCCCAAGGAACATCATCTGTTTTACATTGAATTGATGTACGTTGTGTATATTTTTCCATTGTATCTTTATCTTTATTTATTGTATAACAAGTTTTTTTCCACTCCACTCTAGTTATGTCATCACACACCCATTAATATGGTAGTGTCTATTTTATCGACGATATATTCTGGCGGCAACAGATCAGCTGGAGCTATTGTGCCAGCAGTCGAAGATTTGGTCTCTTCGCTGGCATGGTGCAATACCAAGAAAAAGGTCACTTTGTCAGGAAAACGCTGTCCTGCTCGTGGTGTAATGGTTATGTGTTACTGCTGCTGGGCTATGCCAATGGTTTTCGGTTCGACTCTCATCTTTGACCTTGCCGGCTCTCGTTTTTTTTTCTTTGCTTTTTTTCAGGCTCCGCTAAGGCATTATATTTAGGGGTTAGTGTTGTTAGATTAGGATTAGGGTTAGGTTGGAATTAGGGTTAGCTTAGTGTTAGGGTTAAGCCTACGGTTTAGCTTAGGTTAGGGCTTAGGTTGTAGGTTTATCTTTTAGTTACATTTACTTCTTTTCTACCAAGCCTTTTGCTGCTGCCATCCTGGCGGCAAAATAGACACTGTGTCACACTGCCTAAATAATGATATCTACCCTGACAAACATCTGTTTTCTTCTTTACTGTACCTCACCTTATCTTATGCCGCTGCTAAATATGGCTCTTAATCACTAAGTTAGTTAGTGAATTTTGCTAGCAGTGATCTACCAAGCCTAATCATGCTTTCCAAGAAAATCCTCCTTTACAATGACGTGCCATCAGCCATGCATTTCACGGTTAGGCCTGAAGTGACATCTTATCTAGATCATACTCTCTCTGCTAACATTTGCAACAGCAGCATTATTACACAGCTATTGTAGTAAGCTACAAAATGAAAAGCTATGGACATTACAATATACCTGCTGATTAAGGATTACAGTAGTTGTGTTTACAATTAATAGAGCGCTATACCACTACAAACCTGGTTTCATCATTCCGACTAGAAACCAACATGTTGTGGATGTTCATGCTGTGGTAGTTAACGTTTTTGTTGCTTCAGTTCTACCAAAAAGGGCTCTCACAAATGCAACTCCAAAAACCCTAAGCAAAGCAGAACAGTCCCAAAAAATTCCTAAATCTGTGGTGGTGGAGCATAAAATCAGAATGCCATGAAAAATGTTAAAAATAGAACCAAGGCAAATATGATAAGCAAAATAAACTAAATTGGTGAATTTTACAATTTCATACTTTTCCAAAAATCCCCAAAAAGGGTCAGAAGTTCCAATCTAGGGACAAAATCCCTAAAAGTGAGAGCACTGTGACTGTTCCACAAGTAAGACCGCGCTTGTCCACCTGCCAGCTATGATATGATATTGATACCAGTGTTGCCAACCCTTGATACCAGTGTTGCCAACCCTTCTTGCAACGAATATACCAAATATATACCAGATTCATATCTAGCCTAGGCTATAACAAACACGTACAATTTAACGCAATTTTTTCAATGCTTTTTTATTGTTTCACGTAAATTATTAACACTTACGTTGTGTACTGCCATCATAGAGATGCTGCAAGCTCAATTTCTACTTTTTCTTAGTTTAGCAGCGAGTAGAGTGACAGATTTATTAACCACTACTAGGCTACTCACTAGAAAATTCATCCTTACAACACTGTGCATTTTCATTTGTTTTGTGGTCCAGAATATTATTATGCTCTATAATAGCTGGCAATTATCCTTTGGCACAGTTAGCAGAAGGGATACACAACACCAGCTAAATACTGCTTGGCAAACCACGCAGTCCAGCTCTATCAGCCACTCTTTGCTAAATCTACTGCCACTCTCCAGTGTTGCCAGATGCTGGTTGAAAAACCAGCCCAAATGTCCTCATAAAACAAGCCCAAAACCAGCCCAGAAAACTCCAAACTAGCCCAAAATTTGTGATAAAACTAACAGTTTGCAGTGAAAGTAACCACCATTATCTTATTGCAGTTGCAGTCTTTGTGCAGCACACGACTTTCTTACAGAGCAACCTCAAACATACAAAATAACAACAAGTAGTAACATCGTAACAACAATCAAACTGTTATTAGTAATACCACACATTGCAGTCGAAATAAAATGCTAACCGCAGTAAACCTGGTGCATATTATGTTAAGCATGTGCTTTAAGGAATAGAAGAGAAAACGCTTCCTGTTTTCTTTATCTTTTGCAACTTGAAAATGCAACTTCAAACTAAGAAAGAATACATTTGATCTGATATACTGCCTAGTAATTCTTTAAAGTGTTGTTAGGCTTACATCATTTATGCTAGAATGGTAAACAATATCATAATGTGCAGCGATTTGTAATCTCAAGTATGCAAATTTAACACTGTTGAGTTCGCTTTGCATCCTCAACATGAAATGTCTCTCGATTCTGGAATACAAATAATAAAGGACTTCAACTATTTCAAAAGCAAGTCAAGAAAGCGACCCAGAAGTCTATCCACGGTTTCACTTAACAGCAGTGATTGGGAAGAATATTGGAATACGAAAGTCATTCCATAAGACGACTTAAAGGCTAAAAGAATGAAGCTCGAACAAACCAACGACTAGAAACTTTCCATTTAAAACGATATTGTATTGTATTGTATCATTGTATTGAACTATTGTACCATTGTATTGTATTATAACCGGTGATAACCACTCAGTCTCATTGGCCAACATTGCTGTGCATTACATCCTACAGCCGATTGCGGATGTGCTAAATGAGGCAGAACTTTTCCGTAGATTTATCGATGACATAATTTGGATT
>Ga0210059_1005456_pt1 | contig 20487 bp, 8 predicted proteins | sample Ectturendosymbi2_FD_188042 | JGI IMG/M metagenome (GOLD analysis project Ga0210059, IMG submission 188042) | Ecteinascidia turbinata endosymbiont from Florida, USA - Sample 2 (SPAdes) (version 2) | ecosystem: Host-associated > Tunicates > Ascidians > Unclassified | place: Key West, Florida...
TAAAGATGGCTTGTTGGATATGTTCAAACATTCTGCTGAACAATTATTGTTTTAAAAGAAATGATCTGCTTACCAATGATAAATTATCAAAAAAGAGAAAATTGCAGACTTTAACTTGATTTGACAAGTGTAAGCACTCACTTCATGCTTATGCATAGCCATTTCGCGATGAACGTTTTGATTAAACCGCTGAAAAGTTTGTGTTAACTATTAAGTGTGTCATAGATGTCAAGGAATTTGTGCAAAGTATTGCCATGCCTGTGTACACTGTACAGTTTAAATAAAAATATCGCAAAATACCTTCTCGCAGCACAACTGAATGCATCGCATACCCGAGATAGATGACTATTCGCTGTGACTAAGTCACGTTTTTTGACGCACGCTGAACGGCCTTGTTCTCTAGGTGGCCTTGCCTAAACGCCACTGTAGATGCAATCACACACGTGTACTGCTATTTCGAATATTCTGTGCTAACCATGCAGCTTCCACAGCACTGCACATGTAAAACGAAAAAACATTTCCCGTACACAATTGTGCCTGCCCCACATGAACGAAAACAGCTCCACGAAAGTGAAGACAATTCACATGAAAGAATTACATCTTGATACAGAGACAAGTAGGCTGTTGACAGCCAACTAGTTTTCTTCAAAATATTCTTATTACAAAACACGTAAAAATAAGCCATTTGCCAATGGATTGGTGACTACTGACTAATCAGTTTATGTGGTAGCTTATGGGCATTTTGTGATTGTGGTGTAACCACAACAATGTTATATGCAACTACTATTGCGAGTGTAATGCCCATCTGCAGCGTGGATAGGGTGAGGATTACTCAGTGCAGGATGCAGTTAACAGCAGCGAGGTTTCGGCACCAGTGGCATCTAAAGCAGCAAAGCAGCGCCGCAGGTAGGTGTGCATCGGCGTTTATGGCGTGTACCTGTTAGTAACATGCAACAGCAGGCGTAAAACTTATTTTGCAGAATACTCCCAACAAAGTCGTTCATTTAAAATTCACACTGAATTTTCCTCTGATCCTCAAAAGCTAACTTTTCAACCCTGCGTTGAACGCACTAACTCTACACCTAAACAGATTCAGACAACTCACACACAGATCCTTGCAGAGTCTACGTTAGCATTTATATCATCATCACCTCAACGTAACTTAATCCTTCGATTATCAATCATGTCGACTGTCAAATTCATAAACAAAATCATCTAAATCTATTTTTCAGCTCGTACCTTTCAACTGAAAGTGGATCAATGTTACCCAATCTTTCACTGGTCATGGAATTTCCGGGAATTGTTTTCAATAATTTCATTTTTGAAAAACTTCTCTCGCATGAAGCGCTCGTGGCGGGAAGAGTTACAGCTACTGAGCTACCAATAACAATCAAAAGCAGCTCTTTAAGTAGGTTATAGCTATAAATGAAAAAAAATTGTTCGAGCGATACAGGCAGCTTCGACTCTTTCCGAAGCAAATTATTTGCCAAAGTTACTTCATGTTTTAAATCATTTGCACCGAATGAATATGATTTGCGAATTTTTTCAAGCGTTTTTCTCATAGAAATGTTTGATCTCTGGGGCAGAGAGTTGAAATACGCGAAAGAATTGCTTCTGAATCATTACAGAAAACCCGTACGAAATTTCATGAGGTTGCAGGATATGTATGGGTAGATTTAAAGCTGTAGCAAAAAAACACTCACGTAAGATGTTTCGAAGTCATATACTGTAAACAAGGCAGCAGAACGCAATATTGCAGCCAAGATTAATTCGGATAAATTAACTGAAACCAATTCTTAATACTTTCACAAACATTTTGCTACTGGGACAAGCAACAAATCTGCTGACAGTAATATATTCCAGTTCCATCTCACACTGAAATGAACGAAAGATCAGTCTTCCAGTACCTGCGACTGATTCATAGTTTCAAAATGAATTTTTCAACACCACGATCGCGGTCTGACTAAATTTCACGGGGAATCCGAGCAACTACTGGTGTGTGTCGTCATAAACAACTCTAGTCACCCGGGAGGCAAAAACAACAACACAGCTTATCATGCATTTGGGCAATATTGAATGCAGGCTAGAGGGTTTCTAAATTATGGTTTGAAATATTGCTGGCCGAAAGGTTTCTACTGTCAACGAACTTGAACAGGAAATTATGAAAAAACTGGGGGGGCAAAACAAGGGGCCAAGCAAAAATATGGGGGGCTATGGCCCACCCAGGCCCCCCATAGAATCGCCACTGCCAGCGAACCTCCAGCTTCTACAAATTACACTTTTTTATATGAAATATCATTTTCCTAATATTTTTGTTTTAATACATCTATGCTGTTAATATTCAACCTTAGCTCATTTTATCAACAGGATGGTGTTTTATTACATGTTTCTTGTGCTTTATTTTACCATATTTTGATACTCGACCAGCACAAAAATACTAAAAGTGCGCATTGTGTATACGTGGGCCGCAAAAAATGCTCAGCGGGGCGCATGCGGCCCCTGGTGCGTTATAGTTTGCCTACCCCTGGCCTTATTAGGGGAACAAAAATGTTTGTCGGTGCGAATATTTTTTCCCGATTTATTGGCTTTTTGCCCGAAAAAATGAAGTGCTAAATTCCTTCTAAAGAGCAAAAAACGACAGAAGTTGTAGCGTCTTCCAACACAATAAACGTGGGTAAGGGACACACAACTATATAACTTTATTGCGGACATACAGAAGATCAAGTTTAACATTTTCTCAGTCACCCACAGAAAAAAGGAGTTTGCAATTAACCTTATTGAAAGCACTGACAGTGGATCTCAAAAATATCATCACTTAAATTTTTTTCAAAAATGTGATAAATATGTTAATCTGTCAGATTCATGATAGCATTTAAAAAATCTTCAAAATTTTTTCTCGGTTTTTCTAACTTTTCCCCGATTTTCGCAACCTTGTAAGGTGTTGGGGTGACCACACCCTTTGCATCCCCAGCATCTCCAACGACTATGCCAAGATGTTGTGATTTTTTGTCTTGGCACGGAATCTTGCAAGGCTAAGCATTCTGCCATCTGTGCAGGTGCGCAGATATATTCCATAACTGATGTCCTTTTTGCCATTTTCATGGAATGCACGGCAGAAAACAGCACAGAAGATTCAAAACAGAGTTTAAACAGAACACAACCTTGCTTTATGCCACTTATCAGCTAAATGGGAGCTGATAAAGAACACCCTCAAATGAAATACGTGTTTCCATAGGGCCAAGAAGTGTAAGCGGGCAGCCCATACTTTTAGAACAGTGGTTCCCAGACTTGTTCGAGCCATTACCCGAATCAAGGTAGCGATTATGTCGATTATTATTATTACCCTCAGTATTTCGCAGTGATCGCTCATAAAAGAGAACAGCATTGTGGTTTTGCTTCCGCATTACCCCCTGAAGAATCGTTTATTACCCCTGGGGGTAATTTACCCCCAGTTTGGGAATCACTGTTTAAGAACGATGTATAGCCGTGCTCCACTGTGTGTATCAAATCCTGCGATCAAGTCAACGAAGGCGATGTGCAACGGGCGGCGTAGGTCACGGAGCTTCCCCTATATTTGGCGCAGTGAGAAGATTATGTCCGTAATTATCGCTTAATGGAAGCGTTGTCTGCAGACTGATGGCATCGCAAATGCACTCCGAATTGTTTTTTTCACAGTTAACCATCTAACGCTTTTAAATGACACTTACAAAGTCCGATCTAAATTTATGTGCAAGTTTGGTAGATGCTCAGTTGTAGAATTCGTTGCGGTTATAATTTCTACGCTTGGCTTTCATGTTCAGTGCTTACAAAGTACAGTAGATTCACAATGCTGCGGTTTACCGTCTGATCGAGAAAATCATAGCTTTTATATACAATATGTTCGTGTTAGTTGGAAACTTTCTTCCGCGAAAGAAAGATTTTCGAAATCTTTCTTTCGCGGAAGTTTCCAACTAACACGTATGGTCAACATTTAAGTTTTGCTTGCGCGCGAAGATTGGGATGACATGTTGCAGCATCTTCAACAACTCTGACTGATATCTGCGAAGTAAAGCCACCCAACTAACACCAGCAGGTCCAGCAGTTATGATTTTACTGAGGAATGTGCGCAAATTTTGGGACGAATGCAGAGAGAAGTTTGCTTACGTTACGAGGTGACCCCTGTAGTAGAATGGCAGCAGCGCACAGAAGTGTGGAAGTTGGCAAGTGCACTAACCCATGCGCAAGAAACAGGTTAGCAGTAGAGATGTCACAGATGATGCGGAAGGAATGTCGGGCCAGGAAAATTTAAAGTCAATACCTTTCGTACAGCATGCAGTCATCCATCAAGTAAAGCGTAGTAGCGTACACCGTAGAAACATGTAATCAGGTTTATTTCACTGTGCATCAAAGGTTTTGCTTTTCCCAAGAATCACTCTTCAGTTTGATGAATATATTGATGTACCCATATGATAGTTGTCTTCAAGCAAAGAAAAGGTCAAGCAAAAGTTTGGTAACGTTGGATGATACTTTTGGAAATTTACAAAAAATATTTTGTCACAAAAACTAGTTGTTGATGTTAGGTGCCAAATGCAAATTTGTCTCGGAAACAAACTTTTTTAGCTTGTCTGCAAAATATGTGTTCAAAAGATTTTTTCTAATTCCTCTATTTATGCTGAAAACATTGGGAAGCGTTAGGCGAAATCTGTGTGATAATTGAAAAACAGAAAGTTGGGCAAAAACGCAAAAATTAAACAAAAAATTTGCTTGCACATTTGGTTCACCTACGGCCCTGGGTATGCCTATAACAGAATATATTGGTGCAATAGCGCAATCAGGGTGATACCGACTGAAGCTCCCCTTTAACAACTTTCTCAAATGCAAAATTTGGCGTTTACACTCAAAAAGAATGGTAAGCACTCTAGCTTTCGTGTTGAGAACAGTCATTTCTTTATCCAGCAAATAGATGCATACGTCTAGCGCTTCCGATAGTGAGGATTTTCCCGAGTTTTTAAAAGTTATGTTTGTTCAGTCATCCCTAAAAAATTGTAATTGAGCCCATGTCTTTGTGCAATCAAAACACTTTTCGATTTTCCAACAAAATTTCATCAATTAATATGCTGATATAAAGAGAAAAATAGCATGAAAGAGCATCAGCTGAATGCGCCGAGATAAGACTTAATTGAATGCTGTGAAAACGAAAATTATGCGAAAAGGCATTCGCAACCCAGCTGTGTTTATCCCTAAACTCCTAACGGCAACGTGTTGCTCAGGTAAACCCTCTTCTGCAGAGTTAAAAAATCATACACGCTGCATGATCACAATGGCAAGATCTTGGTTTACTAACACGTTGCAGAACTGAATCTTCTTCATAAAATTAACTTCTGCAACACACTAATTAACGAATTTGCAGTCAAAAAAGTGTGCGAAGCAGTTGGGAACACCTAGCTTGCAATGGTAGGTACTAGGTATCTGCAGAGTAAAGAAATAAAAAATCCTGTTTAGTTATGTTATGAGGAAGGGTCATTCCGAATGTTTATCGAAGTCGATAACATGTTTTAATTACGTTATGTTTGTTATAATAGGATTTCTACATGCTGCTTAAATATACAAACGTTGAGAAAATTTTGGTTAAGAATCTTACACTGCCAATGAAAGATTTATTTAAAATTTTTGACAATTACGTATGGGTTCAAATACTATAAATCTTTTAAAAATGATCCATGACCTTAAACTTTTGGAACTGGGATAGCAGCGAGTGTTCATTACGCGAAAAAACGGATGCTTGATGTCCAAGTTTAGAGTGTGCACAGCCCAGCGAATACAGGCTGCAACGGTTAATACTAATTAGGCTGTCACAGCAACAAAGTTCAAGTTTACCGGTTATGACATACCAGTCTTGCACTCCTTTCCATTCGTTTTTGACCTGTTCCCTCCAAATTTTGTTCCATGCAACTTCGTCGCACTTGTCTATTTGGCTCGATCCAGGCTTCTTGATCGATGCTGTTGTCTGTGTTCCTTCAGCTCTGGTGGCGATACGATGAACAGCGGATGTTTCGCCAAGAGGAAGACGGTAGCCAGCGGATGTTGTACGTTGGGTTTGCATGGCGTCAAAAAGCAGAAGTTATAGGTCGAGCATAATTTATAAAAAAAAGAAACAAGCTCCTGTACACACATTAAGCCTGGATATTAAACAAACGAGTCGCTCTTTAGCAAAGAATGTGTTTGCCATGCAGAAACGTTTTACCATTTCGCATACTGTCTTACATACGTTCCTTAACTTCCAGAAAACACAGAGAAGACCTATTGGACTTTTGTGTTCGCTACATTGCTTGTCCAACGACAAGAATGAGACGTTATCGTTTAAGCCATCACTAACGCTGAAGAAAAGTTAAGCCGCAAAATTCATGTTTTGTTGTAGGACAAAAGACTGCTATTGTAACACGTTTTTTTATTTCACGGCACAGTGCTGAATAGAAAGGCCAAGAGGGCTCGTGTAATAAAGTAATCGGCCTTGCCCCCAAGATAACATTATCCCTTTCCCACAAGCGCCAACGAAGCGTTCTTCAGGTCGCAGCAAATGACCTAACAAGCATGGCATATAGCTGTGGTTTTGAAAGCAAGCGTTTGAACATATATTGTTTCCATGACCTTCAAGAATGGAAGTTATTTTGGATGAAAACAAATCACCTCCGCAAAAGCCTTTCAATTGTACGGGCAATTCAAACCGGCATAGATTAGTGAGTGCTTTTGAAATTATATCAAGTACAGGAAATGCTGATGCTGGAATAGCAGGTTTGACACAGTTTAATTGGCCTTACTGAAGTGTAATGATTTCTACAAATGCATTGCGTATCAAGCAGATTTTCTTGAGTATTAAGTCAATTTTCTCAACTGAACCACATAGAAACAATTCTCACATCTTTGCAAAAACATCAACGCGGAAACCTTTCCCTCACTGTTTTCTCGCTCGTTGCATACTTGGCTTTGTTTTTTAGTTACGTTTGCTTGTTAAAAATCATATCTAGGCCCTTCCAGCGGCGAAAAACTTGATTCCAATAATTGATACTTTTCGTGAAATACACCAGCTGTTGAAACCAGAATTTTTATAAAATCGTTTTCCTGTACTTTTTGACTACTTCGAAAAAATGTCTCTTTCTACCGAACCTGGTATCTTCTGCTTCATCATTGACGGCATGCCAATTTTATGACCCACGAAGATACCAGCAAGTCGTTCTTACTCTTAGTGCACCCTAAAGAGCTGGAACTTTCTCCCCCTTTTTTCGATCAAGTTCTCTCACTTTTTCTCAAACATTTTATGTTTGGAAACGAATCTTTTTACAGAAAATTAAGGTTATTCCAATAATTTTGATATGGTTTTCTTGCTGTATGATAACCATGAGACAACCTCATTGCTTTGTACCACATGATTTCGTTCGGAATAAGAATTTGCTATTTGAATAAACGCTTATGATGCGTGCTCAGGCGAAATATATACTCGGTAAACATCACTGCGTCAGATTTTGGCTGTAAAAGGATTCCTTTCGATACATACCAGAATAAGAAAACCCTTGCTATTGATTCTCCCTATACGGAAAGATGTGCGGTGGTCTTATGGTTACAGCATCTGCCGCACTGTTGGTAGGTCGACGGTTCATTTCCCGATCGGTTACGCACCAAAACGTCAAAAATCGGCGTTTGCAGCAATCTTTCCTGGCGATTGACAAATAAGAAAACTGGAAAAAAGCTTCGGAAATCAGCGGAACCAGTTATGACGACGAGAGACGCCGCCTGTCAACTAATCCAGTCGTCTTGCCTTGACATTGCAAAAGCATTACAATACGAAGCGCGAGCGGCTGACGTTAAGGGGAAGAGCCTTCACTGAAAACAAGACATCATTAGCTGCCGGCATCGATTGGATCACTGTTGCATGTGTTGCGCTTGCGTCTTATTTGTACGCTCAACTATCTCGAATACTGTATGCGCGTTACTTGTAGGCTACAATGCGCAATGTTGAAGCAGCACGCGGATACGAGAGGCGCCAGCAAGCTTGTGGTGAGTTAGCGAAACGGTTCAGTGTGTAGTGCTGCAAAATAAAACTCAACTTCATCTCGCGTTTTTAGCATGCATACGCAGTTACTCTTTGCAAGCAATTAATGCATGCGCATTCATTCAAAAGTGTATGTAGTAGGTCTACCTTTATTTTATTTGAGTTCATTGCTTGCAAAGATGACACTGTTTCCAAGATCCCTAGCTCAAGCGCACTGTTACAGCAGCTGTTGAGAGCTATTTATGATTTACAACAAATTTGGTATTGCAACAAGAACTGGGTGTTGGTTTATCGTTTTACGTGAAAGCGCCGGTATGATCGTCGAATGCAGACGATTGAGGTTAGCACCAGGGTTGCGGAGTTGGAGCCGGAGTCGGATTCCCAACAACACTGGGAGTCGGAGTCGGATTTTTTGTCCGACTCCGACTCCGGAAGTCCAATTTAATCATTTTTACATCACACTCCCAAACTGGGAATTCCTGTTGAAATGTTGAAACAGAGATTTCTTGCTGTGCACCACGATTTCCATTGATTTTAACTGTCAAATTTCATTCCCTTTATGTTAACAAGTCGGAGTCGGGCGTCGGAAATTTTGTAAAGTCGGAGTCGGAGCCAGAAATTTTGGAAAGACCGGAGCCGGAGTTGGAGTCGGATATTTTATATCCGACTCCGCAACCCTGGTTAGCACGACGTAATACGAGTATGAGCGGTTTTCATGAACAATTTTATGCTGGCTTTGATTGAGTGACAGGAAAATTGTTTTCAGAATTCTGCCAAAACTCATGGCCTGTTACAAACGTATTTTTTTATCTCGAAAAACGGTTTCTATCTCAAAACTAGGTGCTTCAGGAAACCTGTCGATTTGAAAATAGCATCACGTTTAAATTATTAATATACAGGCACCTTCGCTCAGTGATCAACTACAGTAAAAAATTCTATGTTTCGTGCCATTTCATGCGAACGCATGCCTGCCAAAAGTGGAATAAGTACACACAGCCTTGTATTAAACGCCTCAGCATGGCCTATACAAAATCTATCGAACTTTGCACAATCGCCCCACGAATGTGTTTGTCAGCATCAAGCTAACTTATTCACCAAGACATTTGCTACCTTGAGTAGAAACAAATGTTAACCCCTATGATATGGACCATGAGTCTAAGCCAAATGAGTAGACAAAACAAAATATATACAGCTACTGCAACCTGTAAAGATGATTTTCATTTTGATGCCAATGGCTGTTGCGGGAGTAATGTTGCAAAAACGTTTATTAAATTTTTCAAACCATAGGTTTTTCGTTCACTGAGACATTTATAACGTATAGCAGTGGCTGTTTATTTCCCAGTTTTTCACCCTCATTGCAGATGAAAAAACAGGGAAATTAACGCTATTCACTGCCAGAAAAAAAAACTGTTTTCAGTGACTTAATGGTTTTAGCAGAAAAGAATCAGTCATAAACAGAAACGAGCGTCATTGATGTGTTTTCCATGTATGAAAAGTTCACAGAAATTGTAATGTGCAAAGACTCACGAGAAGGAGCTTGATTGTAGCCAACTGCAACGGCATGTACAGCTAATATAAAGATGGATATGTTTTCTCGGCAAAACTTTAACTTTTGTTCAAACACGCGTAGGTTTAAATATTTATAGAGTCAAAGTACACAAAATCGAAAAGCTACTTCGTTTGTTTCGCAATTATTTGGCAATCGTTCTCAAAACTTTCAATAATTATCACGGGTATTTCTGGCCGCGCAACATGTGGCTAAATTAAGGCTGGCAAAAACGTTCGGCCTACGCTTGTTTATGACGCCGAAGACACGGGCAACTGACTCAGGATTCACGAGACGTGATTGATTGGAAACACCTGTGCTTTTATTACGACATTTATCTCCGACAGGCTTCAATGGTCACGTTTGTACTACTTTAGCATTCTAACCCATTGTTTGCGCTTGATACGTCCGGCGTATAGAATCGGGTGAACGGCTGTACCAACCATGAGACCGCGTCTTGTATTTTAATGTTAGTAATTTTTCGCAAAACAGAAACGGTGAATCAATGGAATTTTCTGAGCCCAGCACAACGATATTTTCATGCCCAAAGCTGAAAAGCGTTAATACAGTTTCACACCGTTGTCGCATGTCACACAGAACATGCTTTAGTGATAGCTGGTCAAGCGTTTGCTGCATCACGTCTGTTACCAGTGCCGTTGAAGTGTGTAAGTGTGCAACATCTTTTTCTTATCAAGCAATACCTGTCTTCCTGCAACTGGAAAATAGGATAAAATTAAAATGTGGCAAAAACTGTTTTGAAATTGACAAATCAGGTGCAAATTCGTAAAAGTTTGTTGAAGTGTCGTTGGTGTGCTAAAATTTTTGAAATTAGAAAAAGCGCTTAAAATTTTTGAAACTTAGAAAAAGTGGCTTCAAAGTCGAGCGAAGTGTCACGGTTAAACTATTTTTCTTTTCTAGTCGTTCGTCCATTTTCACATCACTGAGCGGAAAGAATTATGACAGTAGTGATGCAATAATGACGAAACAGAAAGCTGGACAAATATACAAAACGTTTGCCAAAACTTCTTCGCCCTCCGCAATAAACGGGTACGACCTTTGACAGAGCATGACTGATGCTGAACTGATCTCAACGCAAGTAAACAAAACTGCATTAGAACGCTTTTCTCATCAGCTCCGCGTGCTCTCCAAGATGAAGAACTTGCCAGAACGGCTGAGCAGATCGGGAAACACGCTTTGAATTAGCATGGCACAGCGCAGTCCTGGCATTTGTCGGATTAATTCGAAAAACTACAGGTATGCCAGATATACTACACCTGTTCCTTCAACTTTTCAAAAAACCGAGACAAGCCTTACTAGCTTTAAAAAAGTTAATAAAGTATCAAATGAACTGCTGCGGACAGGCTAAGTCTATTTGCGTTAATCTTGTGCTTTGCCCAGCACTCAATGCTTGAGCTTCGTAAACGGCACATGACCAGTACGCTCGATGATTTTACTGTTGTACAGTAAGTTGGAGTTACAAAAGCTGTTGGAGTTACAAAAGCACCTACTGACTGAATTAACAGCATGCGAGGTTCAAACTTTGTAGTGGATACATAAGCAATTTCCAAGTTTTGTGCTAAACGAATGCATGAATTTTGCGGTTTTGTATTCGCTTTTTCGGCACAAGCTGATTTCGACATTCAATGGCAATTTCGCCAGACAAAGAACGAAGCGCTTCACGTAAAAGTAGAGTACTGCGCCCTAAATAGCCGTACGACATGATGTTCAATAACAACGTTATTATTTTGTTGGCACTCCTAATAATAGCCTCCCAGAATTTGTCGACTGTGGTGCGCTGGATACGTCAACGGGTTGACTTCAATCGAGTTGTAGTGAACGATATTACTCTTGAAAAGCGAGCTGGTCATAAAACCAACTAGTTTACTTAGGCATTTTCACATTAGCATGTCAAGACGTCCAGATAGCGTTTGCATAAACATCAGTCAACTACGTTTGAACCCGAAGTTTTTCTTAAAAGGTGAGTCTAAAACCTTCGTGCACGGCCATGACAATCTTTCAAATTTTGCAGCTCCTTCATGCTTGGATTGAAGTCCTGAGTGTAAGTGATGAAAATTTGAAAAAGTCGCACTTTACAGTGCCGAGCATAAGTGCTCTGTGTCGCACTTTTCATTCGTTGGGCTGAAATGCACATACCAGACGAATGACAGTCAACATAAACATTTCCTGTAATTGTGTATAGGAAAAATCTAAAGCTCAATTCAAAAACTGTAAAATGCAGTGAAACCAAAGATGTAATCCTGCAGGGTATCATCTTCGTATTCAAAATTTTCCCGAGTAGTTAACAATCGCAAGCGAAACGAGTTCTTTTTCACAATGAAAGACAAACACACAGAAGCTTATGATATTAGGATTGGAAGCTGATTATAGCAGAACTCTTGCCGATAAGTATTACCTATAGCTGATAATACACGCTTTTGCTGTATTTACTGTATTACATCTCGCCCACTTGTGCTACTTGCTATGCCCGTTATCTCACGCTCGATTCCAAGCAGTGACTGCATTTCAGGTATCGCTCTTGAACACTGTTGTTCGTACCTGCTTGCACCTGTGCCCACAAAAACGGCAGCCCTTACTACACACACATGCTCAGACGCGATGATTTGTTTTGCTTGCGTTGACACGGTAACATAAGAACCGCTAGGCGGGAAAGCGTCATAGAAGCTACCTATTGTTACATTACAATACGAGTCTAGAAGGCATTGGGGGTTGATAACACATACCGTTTAAGTGAAACAGATCGTTTAACAATTGTGAGTAGAACCAACCTGTGCTACAGATCTTGGATGGCTTAATTAAAAGGATTTGTCGCGGAAAAAAGACGGGAATGCCAAGTGAAAATCTCAAGCATGTTACTTGCGATCAAGGTTAGGGAAAATCAAGTTAACCTTGCAGAACAAAGATATTCAATGTACTTGCTCTAAGGTTTGTCGTACTTCATTAGTTGCATTGACCAGACAAAATCTGAAGAACAAGATTGGCCTCAAAGCTTCATCGCAATGGTTTCGACTGTGAGTGAAGAAAACTAATTTCTTTGAAATTATAGAAAAGAAAAATAAGATGGAAAAATTGGCAATGAAAGACAGTCAAAGGGAGGTTTGACTTCACAAAAGTTACCAAAAATGACGTTTAATTGCATTAAGTTTCAATATACTGACATACATCATTTTTAGATGGTCATGAGTTCATGACAATAAAAAAGCAAACTTATTTTGCAGGGAAGCTTCCTGGCAGATATTTTCCCAGCATTGCTGGCATGGGAAAAGCTTCAAGGGCTAGGTGGACAAAACTGTTTGAGATCAAAGGTTATGGTGAATTTCTTCATGAAGCTACAAATAAACTAAACACGAACAAAAAACGGAAAGCGCACTTGGGTACTGAGCTTCTAACTGGGTTTAGACCCCGTTGCTGGTGACTATGCTGTTCACTGCACACCTCTAACTTTGTGGCAAGGATATACTTCTTATCTGATAAATATCGTTTGTATCAGTTGTTCCCAATTTTTTTCCAAGCTAGCACCATCTTGCTCTGCATATGGTTTCATATAGCAAACACACATCTTTTTTGTTTTGGAATGTCTCAATTTGAAAACCACAAGATGAAACACAAGATGTACACATGGAAAGATAAACTAAAGATAAACTTTTGTAACACACAAAAAGTTATTCATTAACTGCTTCTAATAACAACTTTTAGCCAATCTACCGCTCTCTTTTTCCTCACCATCTCCCTCTGGATCTTTCCACTTCCCACTTTGGGAACCACTGACCTGTATCATGGTTAAATTCATTGTCCGTGTTCCAACAGCACATGTGAAGCATGTACCATATGGTGCAGTATGTGACACACATTAGGAGCTTTGTATGGGGCGTCGTTCGTAAAAATATTATATCTGACAGATTTAGCACAAAAACTGCTATCTCTGCGCATATTTAGCTATCTCTGCACGGAGATAGCTATCTCTTCACACATTTAGCTATCTCTGTGCAGAGATAGCCATCTCTGTGTGCATTTAGCTATCACTGCGCAGAGATAGCTATCTCTGCGCGCATTTAGTTATCTCTGCGTGCATTTAGCTATCTCTGCACGCATTTAGCTATCTCTGCGCAGAAACAGCTATCTCTGCGCACATTTAGTTATCTCTGCGTGCATTTAGCTATCTCTGCGCAGAGATAGCTAAATCCACACAGAGATAGCTAAATGCACGCAGAGATAGCTATCTCTGCGCAGGGATAACTAAATGCGCGCAGAGATAGCAAAATGCGCGCAGAGATAGCTATCTCTGCGCAGAGATAGCTAAATGCATGCAGAGATACCTATCTCTGCGCAGAGATAGCTAAATATGCGCAGAGATAGCAGTTTTTGTGCTAAATCTGTCAGATATAATATTTTTACGAACGGCGCCCCATAGCTTTGTATTGTTTGGATCATAAAATTGGGACAGACTCGTCAACTTCATCAAAACTAAAAAAGCTTATGAAAACTATTCATGGTTTATATAGTAACGTTTGTTAATTCATTTTCAAACTGAAATGAAGCAAACCTTTTTCTACAGCGCAGAGTCTTTTCGTTTTGAATTGCTTACCTCAACTTTTCTTCATTTCGGATGTAAACCTAATTAAAAACAACTCCAAGCGCTTCCAAATAAACCGTGAACAGCGTTTTGAAAGCGTTTTTAGTTTTGATGTGGATTTATATTGGTTTACGTCTTCTACTGCAATAGTGCAGGAAAAAACCTATTTTGTGCGGTAAGGAGGTGGTGTTATGGAGCATTTGTTCTACACAGGATCAGACAACAATGCTCATTAACAAATTTCACATATAAAAAACGAAGTCAGAGTGATTTTTGGTCAAAATGCCCCAAATTTGATGCTTAAAAGGGGCGGGGAAATATGCAGAAACTGCATTTCTATGGAGATTTCGATGCAGTTGCAAAGTAATTGCACCTAAAACCGAACTAGTGTACTTATACTATTGCATCAGCAAAGCAAACGTCACTGAAACATCTTGATCACACAACACCTCTTGCAAAAAGCCAATGGTAATTGAATCCTCAAACTCCACGGGCAAGCTCCTGTGGAAGAACAAATCTTTTTCAAATTGTTCACTACTTCTTGGTTCTCGCTTAACACACAATTAAGTGTGTTGGTTATGCCTTTTAGACTCATTTGAAAGAGTTTTTAAAGGCATTCTGGGTTTGGATAGAACAATAAACGTAATTGTATAAGCACTCACCCGCTCATTTTTCCTGCTTGTGATGGTGTGTCGTGGCTTTAGAACTTTCTTGCGTTGGATTGGTGCTCACTGAGGATCGTCTGTACGTGTGATATCTAAATGATATGAAATTTAGTTAAATTGGTCTTTTCTCTTAAAATGCGGTGAAGAAAGTAGATGTCAAGTTTGTAAAATAGGTGACTAAAGCCAAATCCACAAAAATCGTGGCAAGTGTTATCTAAATTTCGAAGTACGCCACAATAGTGATGCTCTTGAAATATACGAATTAGTTTGAGCGAATTTTCGCTTGATTTTGTTTCCCGTAGGGTGGATATAATGGATAAGCGAGGGCGATTAATCATTCCAGGTTTGGGGGCGTTGTTAACAGTCATATTTTCTCCGATTAAAAGAAAAGCAAAAAACTCAAATTACCTTTTTTGCGTATGCCTTGCATCCCATCTCCCCCCACCCTAGACCACGGCTTGTCTGGCTTATGTCTTAGCTCTTGCGCCGCCTGCATTGTCACCATAACAAGCGACGGTTAATTTTGGTACGGCACAAAAAAAACGCTCAAAGCTAGACATCGCATTGAAAAATGACTGGATAAATCTGTAAGGCGCTTGAACTATATGTTGAAATAAGCTTTGCTTCAAAACATTTTGCAAATTTTATACATTTTTTACGAAAAACAAGGATTTCGAAAACAACATTGTCTCCTCTAATTCCCATCAAAATGGGCAAATGCTTACCGGTAGCACCACACAAAGTTCTAAACCTTTTCAAATCGCACCAAGCAAGACAGGCCAAAATGCCGAATAAACAGAGACGTGATTAAGGTTTTATAAAATGTACCAATTTCATTATTCACATTATTCACTCGAATCTGCTGCAACAAAATTGATAACATTACACTTCACACAACTTTTTTTGCTCTGTTTAAGATTGATTGGACTTCTGCCAGACCTTTCCAGATTTGACGTTCTTTTTCTGTATTGGCACATTCTTTATGGCGCCATTCTTTGCTGTACTGATACGTGAGCAAGTTGTTGCCTGAGACGTCCGTAATTTTACAAAGATAAAATTTTAGATAATCTACAGGAAGGGACATCAAACACAAACTGTGAATAGCGGAAAAGGGTGTCAACAAAGCGTGGGGCAGGCGCGCAACCGGGGGGGAGGGCATTTGGGGCATGTGCCCCCCCCAAAAGTTTCAAAACATTGTATAGTAATTTTGAAATTTGAAGAAACTTTCAAATAATAAAGTCGAAATTTTGTATTCTAATTATTTTTAAGAAAAGTTTTGCTTAAATTTTTCTTTGTCTTACTGGTTAACCATCTCCTTACAAGATTTATCTTGAGACAGGCCGTCTGATCGAAAATTTCGTAAATGATTGGTAATATGCTGAATTTGGGAGATCGTTTAAAATGTTGGTAGCGTATTTCTAAGGCATTTTTTATCCTTTGTTTCGTGTACCACTCTGAAAATTATCAGAAACGCATTGTGCGTGTACGCTTTGATTTTGTTTCTTGCCATCTTCTGAGGAAGAGTTTGCATACACTTTTGAAACGTCAACAATAAATACTGCATTGCTATCACACCAGTGGAGCAACGTTTGCACCCAGTAGACTATGCCTGGTGATAGAAACAGGATAGCCCACTTATATGTTCATATTGTGTTAGCTTTACGTTTGCCTGGGGCTACTGTAAGCTACTATTTAAGCATTTTTGCTTTATGTTCAGTGCTTAACCGTTGCTGGGGTTTTACAGCCAAGCTCTAACGTTGCAAGGGAAACTCGAAATTCACAAGAGCCTAAAAGTATTAGGTGTTATTTAGGTGGTCCTAGCAAAAGTGGCTGGGCGCACCCACATCTGATGGCGAGCCTGTACCAACCGTTCGTTATAAAGTTAAAGTTGCATTCCTGAGCAGGCCCCACGAGAGGGGGCACAGCCGATGCGCCGCTCCGGGGCCCACAAGAGTCTAGAGGGCCCATGAACCTCAATGTTCACAATGGAAATGGGCAATTATACACAAAGTTTTTATTTTTATAACTTTGTTCCTACAATCTTGTGCAAATTAATTGACTAAAGTTGTGGTTTTAGTCGATAAAGCATGTATCGCCATTTCTTTTGATGTGTGGTTGGGATTATCTCAATTGCTGCTGTTTCATTGTTAGCCCAACGCACTATGTAATGCGTAACAAGACGTAATGATCGAAAAATACTTTTATGACGTTACACAGGACTTTAATCAGCTCAATAGTGTTATAGAATGAAGCCAGTCCTTTCTTTTGTATGTAGTTGAGAGCAGGGGTGAATATTAAGGAAGACGAACAAGGCTGTCGTCTCGGGAACCCCTTTTTCAGAGATGTCGCGTGCCCCTCTGTGAGACTTTCGCACTTAGTTTTTGCATTGTTTTGTTTAAAAGCTGATGAACTACTCTAGAGCCGCAAGCTCTGGAGCAAGTCTTGTGTTTTTCAAAACAAAGCAAAAGTGCCAAAGGTGGCCCTTTAACAACTGTAATGTGTAGACAAAGAACAATGTAAAATCAAATAACTTCAAACAATTTACAATGTGAAATGGACTTTCACGGAGAAGCAAATTTCCAGGCATAATAAAAATTTAAATTGCTTTTAGCAAGTAAAATTTTTGTGTAGCATATGTAAAATATAGGGGCCCTTTTTTGATATAAGTGAACAAACATAGGAGCAATGAGTCCTTTTTAAAAGCCGTATATTGTGCAAATGACATATCACAAATTGTACAATGTTTTGGGGCAGGTTTCTACGATTTTGACTCGGGCCCTAAAGTCTAATACCCACCCCTGGTTGAGAGTTGTACATGTTGGAATTTCTGTGATTTTTAATGGCAGATGTCATACCTAGGAAGCAGAGTTGCATTGTTACGCTTTCGTAACACGGAAATTATACCCAAACAGCCATTGCAAAAGGTATGCTAAGACGACTTTTGATTTGCAGAAGGATTTCGGGCATGCTGCGTTTACAGAAGTTCAAGTACAGTGTGACGCCGCCCACCGGAGGCTGGTAGAAAAGCTAAGAATATGCAAAAAATAGCCTTAATATTGGACTGTAGAAAACCGGAAAAAGTGCTGTTTTCAGATGAAAGTCATTTTTTCTTCCAGGGAAACAGCAGATTTTATAGGATCAAGAATCGTGAGCAATTAAGTCCTGCCCATTGCAATGAGCTAGTAAAGGAAGCCAAAAAGATGTTCTGGGGCAGTTTCAGCTTTTCAGTAGTAGCCTCACTTATGCCAATTGAGGGTATGATGAATTTATACAAATACATTGATCTAATCGAGAGAAAAGCCATTCCAGATATGAGAAAGGCATTTCCTGATGGTGGAAGGAAATTCCAATAAGATATTGTCCCGTGTCTTTCTTCTGAAAAAGTGAAGACGATTTTCAGGAAGCAAAATTAAATGTGATAGATTGGCCTGGAAACTCGCCAGATTTTAACCCCATTGAGAATTTGTGATCAGTAAGAAAATCCCGGTTACAAAAATTCGATTGCACCACCATGACCAAGCTAATAGAGGCCATGATTCAAGTTTGGCATCCAGGGTTGCGGAGTCGGAGGTGAAATGTTTGACTCCAACTCCGACCTTTCCAAAATTTCCGACTCCGACTCCTTAGCATAAAGTGAATGAAGATTGGCGGCCAAGAATTTTGTAGCAACTAACACAACACTCAATGGAAATCGCGGTACACAGCAAGAATTCTCTGTTTCAACAAAAGTTTTATAAGAAATTGTACCGATTCAACAGGAATTCCCAACTTATGAGTGTGATGTAAAAGCCATCCAGTTGGACTTCCGGAGTCGGAAAAAATATCCGACTCCGACTCCTAGTGTCGTTAGGAATCCGACTCCACCAAAAGCCTCCGATTCCTCACCACTCCGCTACCCTGAATTGGCATCGCGACAGTAAATCAAGTAAAATTTTGAAAAACTGTTAGAATCCATGACAAAGCGAGTACCAAATTCTTCGTACCCAATTACTGTATCAGGTTTAAAGAAGTATTAAATTTGCTTTGCTAGTGAGAATTACTACAGCCTACTATTTATGTTAACTTTGATGTATAATTGTGAACTTCGCAAAGCAACTCTGTGTTATGTGCATTATTTGAAATTAGCTTGAGACCTTTTGAAATTTAGTTATAACATTGGTAAATGTTTATGATGTAAAATACCAAATAGAGTTTATCATTTTCTAGTCATACTATTGCAAAGCTCGTGAAGCTCTTAATTAGTTATAATTTATAAGGAGGCCCAAAACAGCTCTCGCATCAGCACGTTTTATTCCTCTCAAGGGCGCAGTTCCTGCTGTATTCGTTTCAAGAGTATTTCAGTTGGCAGACGAAGTCTCGTATCTACAATTAAAACAATAGCATCATTGATTAAATATATCTTGACATTAGTCTCTTTTATCTGACAGCTTCACCACTCGCAGTATCGTCTGCAGAAATTATATCACAGCAAATATATTCAACTGAAGTTTAAAAAATCTCGATAAATGATTTGACGAAATTTCTGAAACAAGGCGAAAAGTTAGGCAGATTTATTAGGCTATACATCTGACACAATAAACCCGTGACTGCACTAGTTGAATGCGGAACCAGGCGTTTGTATTAGGCTACTAAATTTTACTCTGTCCTGATCGTTCGGTCTGCATCTTGATTAAAAGCAGGCCCGTAACCAGCTTGGGACGCCAGAGCGGGCGAAGAGTTTTCTGGGAGGAGCCCAAATTTTTTAATTATGTCCAACACATTTTTCCAGGGGCTAAAACGATTTTAGTGTTGGCTTCGCTCCAATAGTTACGAGCCTGATTAAGACTAATAAGTTCTCATTTTCGGAAATGTTGCGAAACGAACATATCTGTGACCGTTTGCGAAAAAGTTGTACCACGCTTGAATAAGCACGATGACGTCATCGAATGAAAGTTCATGAAAATTGCCCCCCCGAAACGAAGAGCTGGTTGCGCCCCTGGCGTGGGGTATACGTATAAAGTATCGAGCAGAACTTCATGAAAAGTAGCACAAATAACCCGAGGTACAACATTTCATTCACTTTGGTCAAGTGTTTTCAAAATATTTGAGCAGTAAAACTTTAAAAATCATCATAAAAACTATACTTCCCAAGTTTTTATTTTGTATGAGCTACAAAAACGATTTCATTCATTATGAATTTAAAGTATTTTTGAAGATTTTGTTGTAAATATAATATATTTTATAAAGCCAAGTATTGGCACGTTTGTGCGAATATTATAGTAATGCAAAAGTTGGAGAGTGGTATATTTTTAAAACGCTGCGGGAAACAACTTGCACAACCGCTATATTCATCACACCTGTTCGACTTGCCCAGAATTTCACAAGGCCTTAGGTACTTTAGCCAAGCAGTAAAATCGAGGACAAATTTCAAAAGAAATGTACTAAAAGCATCACTGCACAATAGTAGCACCACGTAATACTGAATCTAAAATTTGGGAACATGTTCCTTTAATACTTTTTCGATGCAACGCTCATCGCGATGGCATTCAAGATAACACAAACAGCAACTCTCTTCAGAAGCATTTTTCTTGATCATTTTGGTTAGCTGAATTCTCCTTATGTCAAACACACATCGTATATGAAATCATAGGCGTACAGAAAGGCATTTTATAGGGGGTGG
>Ga0210059_1005457_pt1 | contig 20483 bp, 17 predicted proteins | sample Ectturendosymbi2_FD_188042 | JGI IMG/M metagenome (GOLD analysis project Ga0210059, IMG submission 188042) | Ecteinascidia turbinata endosymbiont from Florida, USA - Sample 2 (SPAdes) (version 2) | ecosystem: Host-associated > Tunicates > Ascidians > Unclassified | place: Key West, Florida...
CAACTGACAGCTCTAATAAAACCCAAATTATGTGTTCTACTATATTGCTGTGCTTGTTTACATCCAAACACGATATTAATGGAAGCAGGCTGAACTACAGTATCGTGTCCAGCAACAAATATAAGTATATTAATATGTACATCATCTGCAAGGACAAAACAAAGCGCGATTACTATTGCTCTCAAAACACCTCTAGAAATAAGAATAAGATTGGGAATCTGTATACATAAAACGTCACTTCTGCATCGACCCGATGACCATATTGGTTTCACACCAAGCTGTCCCTCCCACATTTTACAACAAAATTGCGCCCATGGGTCTATGGATGGTTGCGACTGGTCACGGGTCATAAAGAAGCCGAAGCAGCTGAAGTAAAACTATCCCAAAACCTTCCGTGACATAGCAAGACTGCGTCAAACCCATATAAATTTCGATAACAATTAGCTAAATCAACGAGTAACAACGACAAAAAGCAAGCAAAGCAACAAATGGCACGTCCCCCCACCCGCCAAGGCGCGTTCAAGAGAACTCAACGCAGATGGAAACCATGAAGCCCCGACTTTCAGAGCTCAACACTGGCAATCAGCGAATAGTCTTGACAACGATGTTGTGGTAAGACAAGCTTACGTGTTAGGAAGTAGGCCTGTCCGTTTTTCGACTGCTATGAACATTCCACATTTTAGCGTTAGGCTACTTTGCACGTGAGCCTAGGCTCACCACTACCAAAGTCAGTAATATTCAGCTTAGTGCATGATCATTTCAAAAATCGTCCTAACTGTTACAGTAATCATCACACAGAAAAACCACATCACCTACCTAGCCAAAGTAGGCTATTTCAACCTGAAGCAAAACCCATTTGTACAAGTCCACTACAGGAAATCCAGCCTACTGCACAGCTTGCTTCTACTGTACCGCGGTAATGCTAGCAAAACAACGCATGACGTAAGCATGTTGTTCACCAGGCAAGGTGAACAACCTTGCCGCTGCAGTTTGGCTCCACTGGCTTTTTTTCTTTTCTTTGTATATTTATTTAACTTCGGTTGCACTGAATAACCTGCAGTCATGCTTGAGCAGACAAGCAAAATCGTTCGGGCCGTGTTAAGAGACAGGGGCGCAACCAGCTCTTCATTTCGGGGGCAATTTTCATGAACTTTCATTCGATGACGTCATCGTGTTTGTTCAACCGTAATACAACTTTTTCGCAAGCGGTGACAGATAAAGTTCTCCTCGCAACATTTCCGAAAATGAGAATTTTTTATTTTTAATCAGTCCCGTAACTAGGGGGGTGCAGGTGTGGGCGCAACTTTGTTGGAAAATAGTGGTGGGACGGCTTAGTGCGAAATCAATACAGTCATCGGGTTGATTCAGAAGTACAGTTTTATAAATACAGGTTCCCAATCTTGTTTTTTAGAGATGATTTGAAAGCAACACTAATCACGCTTTGTCCTTACAGATGATTTACAAAATAATATACTTAAATTTATTACTGGACACGGTCTGCATGTATATTTTCAGCAACATGATCAGCATTCCAAACTTTTACAAACGTACAGCGTGGCCACATAAAACGGCATCTGCTCTTACAAGTAAAAGTCATGAACTTGGCAATAAGTAATGTCAACATTCAAGATTAGCCGACAACCGACTCCACTGGTGTGATAGCAATGCAGTATTTATTGTTGACATTTCAAGAGTGTATGCAAACTCTCTTCCACAGAAGATGGCAAGAAATAAAATCAAAGCGTACACACACACTGCATTTCTCAAAATTTTCAGAGTGGTACACGAACAAAAGGATAAAAATGCCTTAGAAATAGGCTACTAATATTATAAACCATCTCCCAATTCCAACATATTTGTGGTTAAATACCAGTCATTTACGAAATTTTTGATCAGATGGCCTGTCTCAAAATATATCTTGTAAGGGATAAGTAAGACAAAGAAAAATTCCAGTAAGACTTTTCTAAAAAATGATTAGAATACAAAATTTCAACTTTATTATTGGAAAGTTTCCACAAATGCCAAAATTGCTATACAATGTTTTGAAAATTTCGGGGGGGGGCAAAATGCCACAAATTCCTCCCCCTGGTTGCGCGGCCGTTAAGAGATATATCCGCTGCATGAGAAAACAATACAAATGAAGGCAGCTCTTCGCATTAATCGCTAACGAATGCCCTAAAACGGATTTTTTAAATATTTTTCTTCAATGCCAGGTGTTCACTGAACACCTTGAACACCCAGAATATCCGCCACTGAGTAATATGTATTTTCATGTCTTGTGGTCGTGGGCGTCCGCAGACATTTTTCCAAAGGGGTAAAACGTTCGTATTTTGCTTGTCCTTTTCAGTTTGCTGACGACGCAATGCAAATGGACGTTCACGAAATGCTTTACCCTTTCAAAACCACAAAGAAAACGCCCCATGTTACGGCAACAGTCACAAAAACGCGCTTCGTTGGTAGCAATATCCAGGTGTATTACGATAATTTTCCCAAAAAGATATCTGCAGATTTTCAAAGCAAGGCACTTCTTTTCAAAGAAACATTGCCAAGGTTTTCCACGAAAGAAGCATTTCCACGGCCCCTAACGAAACCACATACTATGTCTTTATTTTACCTAGCAAGACTTGTCAGCATCGCTAAGACACAAAGCTGCAAAAGTCTGGGATCGCGTCCAAAGGGACCAATAACCCCTTTAATCAATGTTGATTTTTGCATACCTAATCATCTGGTGACCAGGTCCGTAACTAAGGGGAGGGATTCTCTCCCTTGGCAAAACTTTCTCTCCCCTGAAAATATGTCTTGGACATATTGTATGTATAACCATTGTTTTCGTACATGCTATCGATGTAAAATTAGGACATCCGTCAGAAAATTCTTCACCCCCCTGGTGTCCCAAGCTGGTTACGGGTCTGCTGGTGACTGTTGCCTTGTGACTTCTGTCAGTTATGCCACTCAGCTCAGTATTTTCACAATCAAATTCTCAGGTTTAACATCAAATTTTAATAGACGAAATTAATGTTAAAAGTTTTATTCTGGAGTTATACAAGCATAACGACATGAAAATCTGTTTGAGATTAACCAGAAATCAAAATGAACAACGGTATATTGGCAAATAGTACCACATTTCACCAGAAATAACACGAAAGAAATGTCCAGCAAAACTAGGTGTCGTGTAGGCTCATAGGTGGCGGAACCTGCGGGGCCACATGGGTCTAGGCTCCCCCACTTTTTTCTGGGAGGGCCTGGTCCTCCAATTTTTAAATTTTTATTTTTGCCTAAATAAGTTAAGTAACACAATTCGCATTGGGTCCATTGTTAAAGTAAATTGCTTTTTTTTGTAAAACTAAGAACAAGTAGTTACATTTATGTGCTCAAGTCAGTGTAGTGTATGCTAGACAGGGTGTTGTGTAGATGGGGGTCGTTAAGGGCACATCAAATTTTGCACAAAATTGTTCAAACATGCTGACAAAAGTTGATGAGATCATATTTCAGTGCTTTTGACGTAACAGTTGCCAATTCAAATCACAAAACTTTCTAGTTTTTTGACGTGAACTTGTGCCGCCTCATTTTGAAAATAGTTGCGCAACCCATTCGTAGGCTACCTGTAAAGCAAATGTTTCGCACTTGGATGAAAACATTGCTGCATTGCGGGTATGAATATCTTTTGAATTTGTTGGTCACCCTTGTCGTGACATTCAAAGAACAAGGCAAAATGTATAAGCTATCTTTTATTCGTGATCAAGTCATTAAGTTTTGAGCTATAAGGGTTGTCCATGGGACATATTTATCTGTCCTATTCCCATAGCAATTTATGCTTGTCCCATCACATGGGACGTTTCCCATGGGGTGTTCGACCATTCCATGTACCTATCCGGAGTGTATTTAATTTCTGTCGCTGTGTAGCAGCCGCAGATTGACGATCGGGTGTGACCTGCCACAAATCAACTTCCCTACCGAGCGAGGGGACATCCTTGGCAGACTTGTCCCCTTTAACGCTGTTTCTCGTGTTTCTTTTTTCTTTGCACATTGGTTTACTAGGCAAGATGTTTTCCTAAGGTAGTTTTGCCATTCCTTTCCTTCGTCGTCCTCTGTATTTGGTCAGCCGAACTGCTTCCATCCGACACCAGGTGGAGGTGTACATTAGGACTTGATGAAGATGAATCCCATCTCCATCCGTTTGACGGCGAGTTTTCTATTCTCAAATTTATGGCATCTTGGTGAATCCTGCTATTGCCGAAAAAGACTCCTGCTACTGCCGAAAATAAACAATGACTCCGGATCCGGGTCCGGATTTTTCAAAAAATTTTGACTCCGGATCCGGGTCCGAAAAAGCGCAGAATCCTGCCGGAGTTGACTCCGGCACTTCGGATCCGTGGCCACCTCTGACCAGGGGCGGATCCAAGGGGGACGATTGGGGTATTGTGAAGTACACTTCATCTCTCTTGCAGTTCACAAAAGTATTGTGAAGTACACTTCATCTCTCTTGCAGTTCACAAAAGTATTGTGAAGTACACTTCATTTCTCTTGCAGTATTGAACTCGCAATGAGACTTGACTATCAAATATTATTGAAATTGCCCCCCCCCTAACGTTACTGGCTGGATTCGCCCCTGCCTCTGACATACCTTGGCGTATGTAGTGTATGGCAAGTATGACCCATGCCTTAGGCGTCGTTTTGACGGGAGTGCAAAAATTGCTTGACAAAAATTTAAAATTTGTGATTTATAGTTTCTTGAACCTCTATTTAGCGCCCCATACAACCATTAACTGCAAAGCTGTATCAACACAGCGCCCTTATCTAACGCATTAAGTGGGCAAGTTGCGCCAACACCATCAAGTGTTATGATAAGTCTGTGGTTTTGTGATACAACACAACGGTCAGACATTGTGACAGAACAAGAACGTTCGCTTGTAATATCTGCAACACCTCGTCCTTCTCCCGCTATAAATAGGCAAGGCTTTGTGTTGCTGCGTTTTAAGCAAGAGGATATTAGAATATTGTTGTGATGAGTCCGTGGCTATGAGAATCTGACTGTCACACAAATAACTGCTGTAGCCCCCACAGATTTACAAATTACTTAAACTTCTGCGGCCCACTCCGACTTTACGAAATTTCTTCGATGGCCACTACTGCCCGATAAATAGGCTGAATAAAATATCCCAGCCTAGACACTAAGGAAGAGAACCTCAGTTAAAAGTTATTCCTCGAAATATCAGCAGTTAGTATCGTTACCGCACCAGTTGAGCTGAAAATGTTAATTCATGAAAGAAGAGATTTGTTAGTCTTGTTTAGAGCTAGCTTTTTGTTCAAATTTAGCTTTCCGTTGGATGTCCCAGACCTTTGTTACAATCCTTACTGTGAAAAACTAAAATCTATGTGCGAGAATTTAGGAGCTGTGTACAGTTCACATGTAAATGGCAAGCGATTATACGAGAGGATTCTCGATTGCAAAGTGCTGATATTACGTTGTGCAACTTAACACTATCGCGTTCTGAAGACCTCCTGACATTCATAGTTGAATATGGTGGTAAAAGCGCCTTTCCAAATATTCGAACTGATTTGCAAATAATGCTGACGATGGCAGTAGTTATTGCAGGCTGCGACCAGTCTTGCACTAAATTGAAACTGATCCTTTCATACCGCCAAACCTCAATGAATCAGGACAGATTGTGTAACTTACTGCACCAAAATTCCACTTATTTATAGTGTTTCACGTTTCAATTTTGGGGGGGGGCTTGGAGCTTTGGTTGGGGGCTAAGCCCATCAAAGCCCCCCCGTGGCGACGGGACTGTGAGCATGTTGTGTTCTTTAGAGAAGAAAAAGCTGGATGTATTGATGTTTCGATGTAATTGTCTATCGAACACAAGAAATACATGACTTGCATAAAATAACTCGTGCCATCCAAATTAAATGCGTTTCATTTTAAAAGAAATTGTCGTTTGGAGTTGCAATTTGTTATGTGATTGTTTTGTAAGATTTACAATTTGTTCATCCAACACATGTAAATTATGATAACCTTATTACAGTATTTCAATGTTTGGATATTCTTTATAATAAAAAGAAATGATTATGGAACTATGTTATGGTCGTTATGGATAATTTATATTTTATTTGCTGAAAAGTTTAATAAAGAAACACATATTATTGTTTTATAATTTTTATTTTCTTCTTGCTTTATCTTTCATGAAAAGTGTGCCTATATCTAATATTTCAATTATTGAAAAGGGCGCACATTCAAACGTTTCCATGGGCGCCATTTGGCATGGATTCGCCATTGCTAGTATAGGCATACTAAAAGAGAAAAAATGGTTCATCAATCATCAGAGGATAAATATAACGAGCACTCCTAGTACTCAGAATACAACATACGTTAGTTAACTTTATATGCAGCTTTCAGAAAAGCGCCTCTCTGTGATATAGTATACGAACATCCGCTTTTGTTCGTACTGTGTGTGTGCCAACAGCTCGCTCGCACAGAAGCCATAAAGTGCGTGCTGGGAAAGAAGGCGGGTACGTATCCCAGCGTTAAGCAGTTGAATGCTGTTAATGATTACCTACTTTTGCAGCATACAGCCTGATGCAGTGCCGATCCAGACGTAACAGAATGTCATAGGTTCTATGCTAAATGGTAACTGGTGTTAACATCTGCAGAAACGTTAACATCAAGGTTTTTCGAATGTTTAAGCTGAAGGTAAAGGAAAAGTGCTTGCGCGTACTCAGTTACATTTTGTCTGTAAATGTAAAGAGATAACATGAGGTCAAGATAGACAAAGAATGATCTGTGGTGTTTAAACTATATTAGTCGAAACAGCAGAGGAACAAAACATAGTTATAGTATAGCAGATCATTGGCAATGAAGAACACAACCTTTTCCAAATTTCTTTTCCAGCTACGCCCTGACCAAAAGGTACATAAAATAACCACGGTGTAAACCGCTCCCGCAGTGCATAATGTGCATGCAGTTCTTTTTGTAGATTGCGGAGTTTTGGATCTTTCTCCATCCGCAACCTTTTTTCATTTAATTTGACTTAAGACTTCCTGTTTCAACCTGGAAAATTTTTACAAACCTTCTTGTTGTAAACGATCTTGTCGTTTTGGAAAGCAGATGCAAATGAAACAAGAGTTGTGACAAAGGATGACGTCAATGAAATTTTGATGTTCGAAAGCATGATTTGCTCACAACGTTTTTCCCCAAATTTTGCCAACCTCCAAATCGCATTCAAATAATTAAACTCAATTGCAGAAATTCAGGCAGATAAGAGGTCGACAAGAAACTTGTTTCTCGAAGCAACATGAGGTTACCAGAAATCATAGACGAAAACAGCACACTATAAGCGGTACGTTACTAATGCAGCCATAATGGATTTGTGTTGCAGAAAGACCTAGATTAATTTCACCTTCGTAAAAATGCGTTGCAGTTAAAAACACGTTACCATTTCTTTCCAGTTGTGTTGATGAGTTGGCTTCCAATCAGCAATGTATCACACGTTTTTTTAAGTTTCGCACAGGACAATATAAGGCGTTTGCACCTTAACAACTCGTATAGAAAAGTTATGCGTGTTCGATCCATAAAAATGCAAAATTTCATGCACACGTTTGCTCAAGCAACATTGTTCCTGATGCTTGAAAACAGCTGCGTCGAAGTAAATTTTTGTAGGTCAACATTTCGGCGAATGTATGGCACAAACGTCTTTCCGGGCTTTGCTGTTCAGCAGCTTCTTTCGGGTGCAATAGCCCTGAAGAAACTGTCCCTCCACTTGAGCCTTCATGGCACCCATTTGAGATTAGGCCTCCATAAGACAAAAATCCGAAATATTTGTGTTGTACCTGTAGTGCGGAACGTTTTTTAACGCTGTGTCAATCTGATGCCCACTTTACTGACCGTGAAACGCATAAAAGACACAGTGGGGCATTGCATTCCCCCAAATAGTTTTGTTCCCACCCCGAACACAGTGCCCCCCAAATATTTTGTCCCCCCCCGGAATTGCGCTATGCCCAGGAGAATTTGTTTTAAACATATAATAAAAACAAAAATAATACCTACCTAAAATGTAGTTGGCCCCACCAAACCTTAAAACCTGGCCACAGGCCTGCAGTATGGTATCAGTTAAATTAAGCTGAGTTGGGTCTGGTGCGAAAAGGCACAATGCCATTGTGAGTGCGGGAGCTATTCTTGTGACGCAGCTGGATCACAGTATGTAATAATTTATTGCAGTTTGTTAAAATTTTGTTCCCGTCTGTAATTCAATTATGCAAACCAGTCCGTCCAGCGTTGACTTCCAGATGTTGTTTTGAACACTATGAACTTGCGCGAACCACAGCAAAAGGTTTGTGACATGAAGACATTGCGTTTGACGAATGATCTGTAACGTAGAACTTTCTCGCGAGCCTACATGCGTAGCAGGTTTGTTGAACAATCTAAAAGCAGGGGCCTGTAAGAGAGGGTACAAGAGGTACATCGTACCCGGGCCTGGCTGGTAGGTTCTGGTACCCGAGAGGATGAAAGTACGCCCACTAAGCTTTCTGTAATCAACCCTAAAACTGATCATCACTTTCTCCAACTGCAGCGCCGTAGCTATAACCAGTTTTCCCTCTAACATCTTGACAAATGCAAATTGTCCAAAGGGCAGTGTCCCCTCTAAGAAAATTTGTCACGAAGCAAATGTTTGTTTTAGTGAGCAAATGTTTGTTTTTGTTCTCTCAAAGCACAAGATATGTTAAAAATTTTGGGGGGCATGGCTCCCTGCCCCCCTGGCTGCGCCTATGCCAAGGAGTGAAAATTTGCCCAAGCTTTTCAAATTTTATTTTGTTGTCACTTTCCTTTATGCTGCAATATTTTGTGACTATTATGTCATACATACCAAGCAACGTTGAAACTACCATACAGCAGAGTACAGTATACGAATAACGTATCGTCCATGTAGATTATTCCACTCACTAAAACGGATGGTATTACTGCGCTTGCAACCATATGTGCGATCAAGAAGCTGGAGGTTAGCAACGTTGCAGAAACATAAGTTTGGTATGCGCGAGAGGATGAGGTGAAAGCGCTGCAGCTTTGGTGTGTAAATGTGGTGCGCTTACCGCACGATCTTGACAGCGAATGACGAAGCCTTGGCAACGTTGCTTCGTCTGCGGGAAATTTATAACTGTTGCAGTTCAGTTGTGACCTCAATGTAGGTGCTCAGCAGCTGCAAAGAGCCTGATTGGTAGATAAATTGAACTTATTATACAATTTATTGATATCTTTTCGACTAGGGCCGACGATAAATTAAGCGAAAACAATCGAACTTCCAAATAAACCGTTTTTTTCTCATTGAAATGCCCAGGCCCTTACCCCATGGGTCTTCAACACTGTCAGTGCACTAAGTCACGCATCACTACATCATTGGGCTACTCGCTTGAACGCATATTATTATCTTGTACCGTGGACTTAGCGTTAACTACGGCACGTCTAGCTCACTGAAAAGAATTTCAGACGACAGAGCATTCAAACACCACAATAGATAAGAATGGACATATGATAGCATCACTAGTTGATAGTATAAGACAGTGCCATGAACGAACCCGTTGTTCAGTACTGACTTCTCGGAGGCTTTATTCAACTCTTACCAGCTGTTACAGCGCTTCATAGGTAGCAAACGCCGTTCCGCACGTAGCCTTTGCGACAAGTTTCGCTGCAACAAACAGCATCAACTTGAATTAGCCTTTACGTTTAGACAGAAACCATGCTTTTTACAGCGGCCTTTTGAATTTCTCAGCACTTAGAACGGCAGCTTAAGTGAAGAATATTGACAAACAGTGTTGATTACGAAAAGTTCTCTCGGTTTTGAAATAATGTTTTGGTTGTCACCTGGTCTTTGAAACAAATGCGTGGTGTTGAAACAATTTTTTCACTTCAGTCTTTCGTCTTCCCTTGATTTGTTTTTTTATTTTAACTATTATCACTTGGAAGTATTTTTGTCGTTTTAAGCATGAAAGTATAAAGTGCGTTGACTTTTTAGCTTTTATCAAAAACAAAAAATTTAATCAGTTGATCAATTTCATGAAGTTAATTTTTAGAAGTGGTTCACGTTGAGTTTTTTCTCAAAAGTGGTAAAATCTGCTTGAAGTCTCTATTCTGTTTGGTATTTCTAGAAGAGTAGAAGTTCGTAACTTTCATTCTTATGCAACTAGGCACAATGAAAGCGCAAGATGTGTTATTACACTCAATTCATCTGTTACAAGAGTCATTTACTCTCCTTCAAGAATCAAGTTTTCTTTTTACAAACATTACGTTCTTTTGCTACTATAGCAGGCCGCAAGTGGTCTCAAAAGGTTTTTGATTTTTAGAGAAAATTCTCAGCCACTTGTAGATACAAGTATAAAGTTACTTTTTGAATGATGAATTTTATACAGGATTCATTGTTTTTGAACATTTCTTTAAGATAATTGGTGCTGTGTATGGATCTTAACGAACATTGTCTTATTTACTAGCAGTACATCTTCAGACTAGTTCTCTAATTGCTTGCAAAGATCCGACCAACAATGTAATGTAACATATGCGAATGCGACTCCGTTGTAACATATGCGAATGCGACTCCGTCTTGCACAGAGCTTATTAAACTTGTATCACTGGGCTGTGCTGGACGACGTCATTTGTAATCTGCTAAGTATGCCTTTTCATATGGTTTTTCTTTTGTACAAGAAAGTAGTGTGTACATGCGATAAATTAGCGTCTATAGCAGGAATGCCTGATTTTGGAAAAAATCTTGATACACAGCATACGACCTTGATCTCTCTTTTTGCAGCAAGCAGTTAAAGAACAACAGAAAAGCTGACGCAGTGCTGAAAATGACGAAAGGCAAGGGTGAGTGCAAAACAAAAAGTGTTCCTGAATGCCTATTAACTCATAAGAAAATCTTTTAATTCTGGAAAGGTTTTGAAGGCGTGCATTAATCCAGTACTGATTAGCCACTTGTAAGACTTGAAAGCTGTGATCAACATCGGGTGGTGAATTGCTGAATCACCAGCATTTTACAAAACAATTGCATGTATTTTGCCATGGTAAAGGATTTGCCTGGATTTGAGTTTTAACACGTAGGTGGAGCATCGGTACATATAGCAGGATTTCTTTTAAAAAACGAAATAACGTGAACAGCAACCATCACAGCATGACTTGAGTAGGATCCATTTGGCAAATTTATGTTATGTCGGTTTTAGTCTTATTGCCGATCTTGCGATCTCGTCTATTCAATGCTAGAAGCACTAGACAGAGTCAGTTCATTGGTTGTCATCACTTAATTATCAGCAAGTCACCATGTTTTAAGCTTGATTTCCTACAAATAGCACGCTTGAAAGCATTTCAATACCAAAGCATTTTCGCTTGGTGGCGATTTCATTCAATTTCAGTGACTTTTTGAGACCTTCTGCCTCATCGAGTTTTTTTTAATCTGTCCGTTGTGTCACAATATCATTCAATTCGAGAAAGATGATGTAAGTGACAAACACTCCAGTTATTAGTTATTAACTGACGAAATTCGAGTCAACTCGATTCACTTATGCGACTGCGAGTAATCATACCTTTCCACAAATAGTCTCTGGATATACCAATGAAAGCGGGTAAAGAAGCACTAAGTAATGGTAAGAACATCCTTGCTTGAACTAAGAGTTGAAATTAGCACTGCTTTCAGCACATTTCCCCTCGCTTCTATAGATAAATATATTTTATTACCTTCATTATGTCGTACAATCATCCAGTTACGGATATAAATCATAAAAAACGTTTCAATATTTCGTTCCTATTCACAGTCCTAGCAAAATATCTTCCTTACTGTTGTTTTCTGTGACACTGCTTTCAGATGGACCAGCGGAAAAATACGCAAAGTTTCGAAAAAGAGTTTCATCAATTCTGCGAATTGAAAACTCTCTCGTAAGAGAAATGTTAGCTGAATTCATTGGAACTTTTATCCTGATGGTAAGAAACTTATGAAATGTCATTCTTTCGAGAAGATAAACATGAGAGTAAAACACTGTTACACAAATCAATGGTACCTTGATAAATTTTTGTGAATTAAGGGCCTAGTTCAGGATGTACGAAAATTGATTCTTGATTCTTCTTGATTCAAAGAAAAAAATAAGACAAAATTAAGCAGATATGCTAGCTCCGCAAGGCAATGTTTGAGCTTTTAATAACGCTTTTGCAATAAGCCTTAGTTGATAGGGTTCACCCACTTATGTCACCACGTTCATTAGTATCTAAGTCTAGGTTAGGGGTCGGCAACCTTTCCCCAGTAGCGGGCCAATAACAAACTCTGCAAGGTATGGCGGGCCGTACTAATTTTCCACCAACAATTCCGTTCATTTTGCTGTTTATGATGTTGATAAAGCTTGAGTATTTATGGAATTATATTCAGATCAACTCTTGATTTTCACAGTTCATAACAACCCAAAATATGACATACTGTATATATACAGCACAGTGCGGTTACGCATGATTAGTTCCTCAAGCATGCAATACAAGAAGTTGCAGGGAGAGCAGAGTCATAAAATGTAGTACCACTAGACGAGCCATACAGTTACAATGTGTAAAGGGGCTGTGGGCCGGATGATTAGCTTGGCGGGTCACATCCGGCCCGCGGGCCGTAGGTTGCCGACCCCTGGTCTAGATGATGGGATCTTCCCACTTGCATCTAATCGGAACCACAAGTATCTTTAACGATCGGTCTTGGAACCGCAGCGTGTGACCTTTGTGAATGCAAGGAGAATAAACAATAGCACTTAATTCGATGGTGATCAACGACCTTAAAGATAAAAAAGTAGTTATTGCGAGCAACACGAGGTTTTCGGAAAATACTGAAGCAGAGCTTAATATTATCCTAATCGGTGCCAGAGTCTCAGTATATGTGGTTCGCTCTAACATTACCCGTCTTTCAGGCAAAATTTCAGAAAAAAATTTCGCAGAGTTCGCTAAAACGTTCTTGTCAGCATAATGCTGAGAGCCGAATTCAGAACCGACGCGCTACCCCAATGTGTGTAGGTAAGTTAAGTGCGACGTGGAAAATTGTTTTCAGTTAAATCTGTTCTCAAGTCACTTCTCGATCAAACACAAAATAAAAGAACAAGGAAAGTTTGTGGAAGCTTGGCTTGTGAACTGTGAATACATGTCACCATTGCAGGTCATGAGAGTTCAACGTTCTTCCATCAGAATTCTCGGAATAGGAGATAGATCTCGTCTTTGTACATAGAATGTGGAGTTGTGTTTTCCATGCGTTGGATTTTTCTTTTATAAAAAAGATGTCAATCAACACTTTTGCTGCTACGTGCAGCTCAACTGCTGGATTTTATGACTCCGATGCAGCTGCATGACAGGGTTTAATTGAGAGTTGAGCAAACGCCAGTCCCCAACTCGCTGCTTGCACCAATAAATTGCATGTTTTCGCAGCGGTTATAATATGCATTCTGCATTTCATATACTGCATTCTGCGTTTCACGTACACTGACATAGAAGCGCAGAAGAGTCACTGCGTATACATGCAAGTTCGGTTTTGGGTAAGGCAATTTCACCCAGTGACAAAGTCGTGTTGGTGCTTGCGTCAAGAGTAAGTGCGGTTGATGGTGATTGAAGGTTTTATGGCAGATGCACTATAAAGCGTGGGCACTGGGCGGAGGGCCTTGACAAACAGATCGTTGATCACTGTCCGCGTTATCAGCAGTAAATTCCATATGGAATTATCTATACGGCTGCGACAAGCTTGACGATTTTTAAAAAAATGTTATGACGGGACATCGCAGCACTGCCTATTGTGTGCAAGCAACATTCAATTAACTCAGTGTGCGGGACCCCAACGTAAGTTACGGTACAATCGAAAGTTTTTAGTTCTGTCTTAAAACTTGCACAAAACGTGGTGTGAAGTTTTGTTGTTCTTAAAAGCACGTTCGCCATTAAGAGTGTGAGCGACTTATACCCAGCCCTGCTCTGCAATACTCTCTCTACAATATTTAACGCGATAGGATTCTTGGTGTTCGACTCACAGCAGGTCGGCCTCAATGTAACTGCTATGAAACAAGAGGCATTCGTCCCGAGCATGCGTAAAGGTAACCGTTTGCGACAATAATACAAATAGTCGATTAACCTACCGTAAATATTATACTCTGCAACAGCAAGCATTTGCTAGAATTACTGGTCATACCTTTTATCGATAGACCAAGTGCATGGAATAGCATGGAAAGGAATTCCAGGTGTAGGAGTAAATTTTTGAAGTGGAGTCAAAAAAATGTTTGCAGACGATAGAATTCACATTATTATCTTTCGACAAATCATATGAAAGATCTACGATCTTTCATAACTCATGTTCTTTTCATTAATTAGCCAAATGCTCACAGCTGACTTAATGGCATTTTTCATATTGCAAATGCTCTTGGTTTTCATTTTTTTAAAATCTACAGATGACAAGCGCTCTGCTTTACCCGTGCTTGTTGGCCATAGAAGCATAGGAATAGGGAAGGGTAATAAAATCGCCCAATAGTACCTGAATTTAGTTAAAAATCTAGGTTGTAGGCAAAATAATGGGCAGTGTATGACACTGTGGTTGAGTAAACAATTTGGATTCAAGTGAGATAAAAACCACACCAACAAAATTTGTGTCCATAAGCCGCAATTGCTGCGTTTCAGTTTACCTCACCAGTGCACTTATACCGCAAATAACATTGAAATTTTCGCTACAGGCAATGAAAAGCTGTAAAAGTGCAAAGCAGAGTGGATGAACTGCTGATAAATCAGTTCACTTTTCTCTGCCTGCAAACTAAAATATTTTACAAAATTACGTTTCAAGAACTTGTACATGAAGAATAGACTAAAGACAAAGAGCCATAAGATACTTGATGTTGCAAAATCAAGTTGATTGCGTAAGAGTAGCAAAGGAAGTGGTTCTCAGGCCTTCTTAGGGACTCTTATAGGCGGCGAACCTGTAACTGTCAGCACCCGGGATGTCAGCATGCGGTTACAACTTGCACTCCCTCGGACGGGATCAGCACGGCAACCCTTCAGAAACCTTACAAGCCTTGACTTGTCATCTAGCCATTGTGGTTTTGTCGTACTGTCAGCAACGTTATGAGGCTGTCATTTGCCTAAGTCTACCAACCAAACCTGGACAGTCAGCATGCGGGGGTAACTTGCACACCCCCTGGGACGCAATGGTCGGGGTGAGTCTGCAGAAATATTACAAGCCTTGGGCTGTCACCAAGCGGTTATGGTTTAGTTGTGTTTATCTAGGCATAACGTCAGCAACGTTATGAGGCTAGCATTTGCCTAAGTCTACCAACAAGACTTGGGCGGTCAGCATATGGGGGTAACTTGCACCCCCTCGGACGCGGTGGCCGCGGTGTTCATACAGAGATGTTACAAACCTTGGGCTGTCACCTAGTGGTTATGGTTGTGTACGTCGTACTGTCGCTAGAAGTTTTGAGACTTCAAGCAAAATAAAAAGGTTAAGTAGCCTCGAGGTATTGGAGTTGGAAATAAATAGACATATTCTTTATCACATAATTCATTTCGCGTCGGAAATCTGTAAGTAATGGCAAACTCCAGTCAGATTTCAAATGCAGAGCTGTTCAATTGTAATTCACCAGTTCGCCCTGACTTGAGAAACTTTGCATCTCGCTTTGAAACTTTCAACAATTGGCCACATGAAAATCCATCACCTGAGAAACTCGCCGAAGCTGGATTGTACTTTTGTGGTGAAAGGGCCAAAACTAAATGTTTTTATTGCGATGGTGGTCTTCATAACTGGAGCCCTTCTGACGATCCGTGGCATGACCATGCGAGATGGTATCCGACTTGTACATTTCTTCTTCGATGCAAAGGGGTGGATTATGTTCAGTCTGTAAATAGTGAAAATCCCCATCAGTTTTGGTCTCTGTCTTGAAAGTTACAACTTCCATTCTTGACAAGGTTCGTACTGCTTTGTATTTGTTGCTGGTTGTTAGCTCTGGTTTAACCTTACCTATCATTTTGTGTGCAGTGCAGCGTCTCAGGATTCTGTCTTCGCATCCGAAAAAAGAGTTGAAATGAAACACCAAGACTCACAATCTTCTTTATTGTGCAAGATCTGTTATGATCAAGAAATGAACGCTTTGTTTTCACCTTGCAGACACATTTGCGCTTGCTTACACTGTGCTGCTCGAGTCGATAAATGCCCGATTTGTCGTGTGCCTGTACATAAAGTGAAAAAGGTGATCTTGTCGTAATTGTTCATGTCAGTTATCGTTCATTTTTTTAACAATGGACGTACGTTTCGCACTTCCGTTTACTTGTGTTGCATCTGGTCCAACAGGTAGTGGAAAAACTGAGTTTGTTGCAAAGTTAATTGAAAATATATCTGACATGATGGTTCCTGTACCCGAGAAAATTATATGGTGTTACGGAGAATGGCAGAAACGCTTTGAAAAAATCCGAGATGTTGAGTTCATCGAGGGTCTTGCACCGAAAGATACTTTTCACGGGCGAGAAGAAAGGTTGGTAATAATTGACGATCTCATGAATGAAACCAACCGAAGCGTGACAGATCTTTTCACAAAAGGGAGTCATCATAGAAATATAAGTGTGATATACATTGTGCAAAACCTGTTTAACAAAGGAAAAGAGCATAGAACTATAAGTTTAAATTCCCATTACATCGTTGTCTTTAAAAACCCACGTGATTCGTCTCAGATCATTCATTTGGCAGAACAAACCTACCCCTCTCGACCGAAAATCGCTCAACAAGCTTTTGCTGATGCAACATCTGATCCGAAATCAAACCCCGATGCTCAGAGTCCTTTGCAAGTCCTCTTCTAAAGTTGCTCGTGACATAATAAAAACAGCAGACAATGACTTGATTAAGTGTATTTGCGAATGCTCTCACAACTTGTAGCGAGGGAATATTTCAGTTTCCTCTAAGCAAAAATCGAAGTTGAAAAGACACAAGAAAGCTTTGCGCGACATAGCTAAGAAAAAAGTGAGTTTGAAACGCAAAAGAAAAATCATCCAGACCGGTGGCTTTCTTGCACCATTATTATCAGCTGTTGTCCCAGCTAATATGAGCTTGCTTGGAGGTGTTGCTAGTCGTTAAAGTGATGGATAGCGAGAAGAAAATGGTTCTTGTCGAACCAAGAGTGTTGGAAGTTTTGAAGGAAAAGAAGCATGAACAATCTCCGCTACTTAACGCAATGTCTAGTCTCGATGCTGAAATGAATGCTATTATTTCTCGTTCTGACTTGACCGACGTAGACAAAGTCCTTTTGTATGATCAAGTGTTGCAACGGTACAATGTATACAGAAAAAAATCATCAGCGCTCCGAATAAAGTCGAAGTCGAAAAAAAGAAACATTTTGACGAGAGTGAAATTTTATCTAACGTCCCATCGTCGTACAAGCAAAAAACGAAGCAACTATTGCGCCAGATAAAAAAAATTCCTCCATCGGTTGGAACGACTTAGGAGAATTTGTTTACGCGGAGCAAGCTGTGCCTGACAGTAACATTAAAGAGTTGATTGCAGCGACAGTGCGTCAAAATAAGTCAACTGAGCTGCGTGGGTGGAACGAGTTTATGAAAGCTCTGAGAGATTTGAACCTGAGTGGTTTCAACCAAACACCAAAAGTTAAAAAAGCACATTTGAAACCAGGAGTGACAAAATGGGAAGTTTTGAAATGATCTGGGTGTGCTAAAGTCATTCCCGATTACGTCAAAAACAACAGAGGTCTTTAGGCACTAGTAACAAATAAGCAAACCGGTGTAGCTTATGAAGATAACCTTTGTCTTTTTCGATGCTTGTCGCTGCATCAAGATAAGGACGTTGGCAATTGCGAACGTAGCACACACCGCAACTTTGAAAAGTACTGTCAAGCGTTTTCTGTTAACCCAAGTTCTTTTCCAGACGTTACATTATTCGATTTGTGCGCTGTTGAAGATTTGTTTGAAGTTAATCTAATGGTGTACGAGCTAAGTAATGAAACTGGAAGTGTTGCGGCACGCTTAATTCAAAGAAGTCGCGAGATTTACGCTAAAACTGTCAATTTAAATTTGTACAACGGGCATTTTAGTTATATATTCGATTTCTCGAAATACGCCCATTCGTACGCTTGCCTTCGCTGCAGTAAAATGTGGAATGACAGTTGGGCCTATCACCGTCACGTAAAAAGTTGTACTTCTGATGTGCGTTATAAGTATCCCGGCGGCATATATCAAAATCCAAAAACAATTTATGAAAAACTTCAAGAACGCGGTGTTAGCATACCTGCACATGACAGATTTTATTCATATCGCTCTACATTCGATTACGAAAGTTTCATGGATAAAAGCAATTTACCCCAAAACACCGACAAAACCACGTGGCTCGCCTTGCATCGCCCGCTGTCTGTAAGTGTTTGCAGCAACGTCCCAGGCTTTCAAACACCTGTCTGTTTCGTTAATGACGCAGGTGATGATGAAGACTTAGTTCTTCGCATGCTTCAATATCTTGAAAAAATCGCCTTAACAGCATATCAATTACTTAAAAGCAAATTTCAGTATGTGTTCGCACTTCAAGAACACGCCAATCCTGTTTTAGCAGAACTTATAAACACATTTGACGCTTTCCTCAAGGAACACATCATCCTCGGCTTCAATTCGGGTAAATACGACTTAAATGTTGTGAAACCACTCATCATAAAACACTTGAGACCAAGAATCTCTTTCACAATTCTAAAAAACAATGATTTCATGTGCTTGAAAACTGACATCTTCAAATTTCTTGATATAAAAAACTACACTGCTCCTGGGTTTTCACACAGAAAATTTATCAAAGCGTATGGTGCATCACAATCCAAGTTTTACTTCCCTTATGAGTGGTTTGATTCTTTAGAAAAGTTAAAGCATGACAAACTTCCACCCTATGAGGCTTTTTACAGTTCTCTGAAGAAGAAGCATATCTCTGCTGAAAAGTACCAACTTTGCCAGCGGGTGTGGGAGGAATGTGGTTGGAAATCAATGCGAGACATGCCGGTGTACTACAACAATCTTGATGTAGAACCTTTTCTCACAGCTGTGGAAACTGCAACGAGTTTCTACAAAGAAAGACACATTGACATGATGAAGGATGGCATTTCACTTCCAGGGTTGACACTCAGGTACATGTTTTCAAACATTCCTAAGGGTGTCTATTTCACAATCCTCGACAGATCAGACGCTGATTTGCATTGGCTTCTTAAAGAGCACATTGTGGGCGGTCCCGCAATAAATTTCCATCGTTATCATGAAAAAGATGTAACCTTTCTTCGGCAACACACGAACAACCAGGATTCTCTTCCTTGCAAAAAAATCTTGGGGTACGACGCTAACGCGTTGTATTTATCAGCAATCATGCAGGAGTTGCCTGCCAAACATTACATCAGGTACAAAGAGGAAGATAATTATAAACCTTATCCATGCCAAAAATACGGCTTTCTCGCTTTGGAGTGGCTTAGTTGGTTAGAAATAACCAACCATATCGAAATCCAACACGCTTTTAACAAAGGTGAAAAAGTAATCGGTTCCAGGCAGATTGCGGTAGATGGGTTTTGCGAAGAAACAAAAACAATTTACCAGTTCTTCGGCTGTTACTGGCATGGTCATCAATGCGCACTAAACGTAGATAAACACGGCAATATGAAAACTTTAAACCAAGTGAACGGAAAGCTAATGTCCACTTTGAGCAAAGATACTGAAGACATCACCAACTATCTGCGTGATGACGGTTATGCAGTGGTTACAATACACGAGCGTCAATGGCTTAATCACAAATCAAATAATGGTGTCATTGAGAAGGTACTTAAAAAAACTGTTAAGATTGTCCGACCTCGACGCAACCTTAACCGCCAATCAATCTTGAATGGTATTCTAACTGGTGAATTGTTTGGGGTGCTGTTGTGCGACATTCACACGCCCGATCATTTGAAAGAACACTTTTCCGAATTCTGTCCAATGTTTAAAAACGCTCTGGTCTCCGCAAATGATGTTGGTCCTCACACGAGAGCATACGCGGAAAGTCATAACATTTTTCGCAAACCTGTTAAAAGTCTTATTTCCAGCTACTTCGGAGAGAAAGTATTTTTGATCACCCCTCTTGTCAGGTGGTATTGTTGACGCGTCTCTCACTATGTATCACACAAGCACGAGCGGTGAATCTGATTCACGCTGTCCTATGCGATGATGAAGGCGTTACTCAGGCTCGCGGCTGTTAGAGACACGAAACAGGCAGGAGAGTTGAGAGGTGACACTGCACACTTTATTGCCTCGAGTTCTGCACTGCACCACTTTGAGAGCCAGGTTAATTCAAGCGGTTCGCAAAAAGCAGCTGATTCGAACGTGGCTTTGCGGATGAATATCTCCGCTCCTGTTCGCTCTAGCGACTCGGCGAAAATCTCAAAAAACGTGGCCAGTCTAGCAGATTAGACTCGAAAAAAAATTTTTTGCTTGGGGGGTGCAGGTTCTCTGTGAGTGACGTCAT
>Ga0210059_1005458_pt1 | contig 20480 bp, 16 predicted proteins | sample Ectturendosymbi2_FD_188042 | JGI IMG/M metagenome (GOLD analysis project Ga0210059, IMG submission 188042) | Ecteinascidia turbinata endosymbiont from Florida, USA - Sample 2 (SPAdes) (version 2) | ecosystem: Host-associated > Tunicates > Ascidians > Unclassified | place: Key West, Florida...
ATCGTATTTCATTATCACTAACTTCCACACGGAGCTTAAACCTCAGGAAAATATCAGCCATGACATGAATTCTCCAACATTTACACTATACACAACCATCGGTGTCGGAAGCGGAGGGGTAGAAGGGGTCCTTGGCCCCTCCCTGCTTTTGAAATTTGACATTTTCCTATTTTATTTTTAGCAAAAAAGATTGTTTACTTAATTTCGAGTGGAAAAAATGAAATTTCACCATTTTTGCCCACCTTGCGAAAATCCTTGGCTTCACCTGGAAAATTCTATTATTTCCCCCCCTGGTACACAACGTTTGATTAATCATGGACAATTGTTGAACCACAGTGCTTTGATCAGGTTCGACTAAATCATGCAATAGGTTACGCAAGCATTTGCGGTGATTTGCGCTGAAATACTTCTTTGGCTTAGACATCAAAAGCTTGATTGACCTGAAAAGTTTTTGTGCAACTTTCGGAATTGGGGGGGGATGCCCCCCCTGGCTACGCGCCTGATTGTGACGCAACTATAAAATGATAAGGAAGTCGGAAAGTTCGCAACCCTGGCTTTCTGAAAGCGTTGTGATGCAGCCGTGAGTCAAGCGGGCGCTTATTGCTGGTGACAGAAACTCCGTCTTGAATCGTCACTGAGGTTGATAATTGCTCGCTTTGTGAACCTTGATGATCTCGATGAGATTTTGCAATTGAATTCAACATTTTGTAAATTGTAATTATTAGCATCCGCTGACATTTGACATTTCGTAATTAGTACGTAACATTCCGACCTCAATTTGGAGCCCCCAAAGTGCTGCACCCGGGGGCAGATGTCACCCCTTACCCCCGCCGTTACCCCACTGCGCCGAACACCATGCAAGGAACCTAAATATTGGTTTTAAACGTCTTAATGCGACCTCAGCTATGTGATGGGTTCCTTCTCTTCCACTAACCATAGATTCCAAAATGGACTTTCGTGACGCCCTGGTACGTCGTTTTAAGATTGTAAGAGGGTTGCAAGCTTATCTTCATCATCACTACCAAGATCTTAGTTAGGATTTCAATGAAATGTTTCAGGGACAACAAACTTAAGGTGGTAAAATTGCATGGAAATTCTCTAGATTTAAACTCCATAGAAGATTTTTGAAAAATCCAAAAACTTTGTTCAAAACCAACCAACAAACCAGTAACTACAAAAAGAGAGCTAATAGAACGGAAAATCAAGGTGTGGTTTTCGGCTACAGCGACAAGATAACCAGATTGTGTAAAACCTTCATTGAGAGCATGCCATACAAGATCAAAGCTTTGAAAGCCTCCAAGGAAGGACAAACTAAACACACAACTACTCAAGCGTGTGATTAAAAAAAAACGCTTTTGAAGTTGTTTTGTCAGTGTTATGACGTTATTCTAAGTGGTTTTGTTGTTGCATTGATTTTATGAATGAATGATATTAAAAAATACAAATCCGTAAATATCTTTCCAGCACTGTGTACTAACCTCTACCAACATCATGCTCCTAAAAGTTCAATCAAAAACAGAGTTTGTACAAGTCTCTTTCCTTTGACAAGCGCTTTCAGTGAAGCTTTTTGTACTCTTGCGCGGTAAACGCACGACTGATATTTGGCATTGCATGCCATGGTTTCGGGTTGCCCTGTTTGACAAGAGAAGCTGTCAAGGTTGACGTACCATGAAATGCGGTTAAAATCTTGAGTGAATTCAATCAGGCACAGCTCTCATTAAAACGTGACCGGATTTGAAAAGCAAATGGCAGTCCCTAAACGCAACGTTTGTCATTTTTCAGATTCGTTAAAGACCGAGGCACCCAACACAAGGCACGCGTGCCTAGTGTGGCACGCTGTAGGTTCGAAAATGGCACGCGTGCGAATTAGGTTTAGGTAAAAGGTGAATTTTCTGCTTGGCGCAAATCACCATAAATTGCTCTTATTTAGTAATAAATTAAATCATCAAGTGTGTTCTCACATGGCTACCTGCTGTTAAGTAAGTTTCTTCTGTAGTGTTGCTGTCTGATTTGACAACAATTAGTTGCTAGTCTGCGTTCTGTAACAACGAAGTGCACTTATAATGCCATTGTATGAAAAACTTTGGGACGATCCTATAGCACATCCGTGGTTAAGACTATGTTGAAGATGTTTGCAAGCATATTGGCAAAGACCGACGAAACATCGCCTTTACTAAATATCCAGGAAACTTTTGTTGATTTTTTTTGTAAAACAGCGTCTAGTGTTGCAACCTCTCCGGTGGTGTTGCGTTGATTGTGTGATTCACCACGAACGGGATGTGCGTGAAGAACAACACCATAAATATATGTGGCGCGAACAAGCAATAATAGAGTGATCATGGCATGTGAACTCTATTGTTGCTTGCTGCCACAGTGCGAAGCTTTGCGCATATGCCGCTCGGGATTTCCGATCGCAGCACCAGCGAATAGCACCGTACATTGGCTAATCTTCACATTGCACACGTTTAAATGCTTTTGTAATGTGACCGTTCACGTGTCGTTTGAAGGCACACCTCATTCGCCCCTCACTACACACACTACAGCCAGTGGCGTAGCCAGCCCAAAAATTTGGGGAGACAAAAATTTGGGGGGCCAAAATGTTTGACTTTAGGCAAATTACACTATTTTGTTTCGAAAAACGCCTCTCAAAGGACAAAATGACTATGCTTTCTAAAAATTTAGGGGGGGGGCATGACCCCTCTGGCTCCCCCTGGCTACGCCTATGACTACAGCAAAACAGCGCCCACCCACGTGATCAGCCTGATACCAGGGGTTCTTCGATTTTGCGGAGCAAGCGTCAATTGCTTTTCAAGTAGCGATAAAAGTTTTCAAATTATGCAATGTGTTCTATGCAGGGAACAGACGGTGGAAGAATTGACAGACGAACAGTTGGTTTACACGTTGTTGACCACTGTTTACTCACATCATATCAAGTGGAACAAAACTGGAAATAAACTGATCCTTGATTTGTCGCACTACGACGGGGTTGTGGCGTTTAAGGTAATAGTTAGGTGATAAAACCGAAAAACGTAAAAAAGTTTCAAGTTGGAAAAATGTTTTTCTTTTTCAATACGTTGATAAATCTTCTTTAAACGAGTTGAAAATCCAACTGACAGGAAAAGTACGGGCAAGTAGGGCCGCTGCCATATATTTCAACACAAATTTATTGCACTTTGCTGAAGTTTTCCGAGGCTACCCGTAGGTGCCTTTGCAACGTGTCGTAACCTCACAACGAACATTGACCGATAAGCCACTGCTTTAATTCGGTTTTAATTAACTGAAACACGACATCTAATAAAACACGAACAAAAGGTAAACTGACATGAAGCAAACATGCTCAGACCAACTTACAGACGAACTGGTCACTGCCACCGAGAAGAGGACTACTAATCAGCTCGAACGCAGCGCTCAATTACGAACACGTGCAACGCAAACAGCCGCCAGCATTGAACCAAATCACATGACACAACGTCTTCATCATGTTTGAAAAAGAGTTCAAATGCCACAAAATTATTTTAAAGCCAAAGCTAACATCGTCTTATAAACGAAAATCCTTAAACACTTTCTTTCTCTTCAAGCGCTGCAACGAAAATAAAAAAGTTAACGTGTGTTTGTCAAGGTGGTGTCATTCTGATAAAGACTGGTTGTGTTCAAGAGTGCAAGCACCTATTACACGGTCGCTTGAGCAGGGAAATTGCATCGATCACGTTTGGTACATTCAAACCAAAGCACGCTTTTACAGATACATTCAAACCAAAGCACGCTTTTAAAGAACTTTTTCGTCTGGTCTTTCTGCGTAAAATTAAATTTTATTTCTGCTTCGAAGTAATGTATCTTGGTTGGTCTTATCCTACTATTTAGATTTAAGTAAATAAAACAAAGACGAACCAAATCGTATAACATGCATAGCAATTTCTTAATAATGTTTCTAGGCTTTCCCAGAAAACTGATTTTTACCAATAAATTTCATCATTTGTACAATCCAAGCTTGGCTTTTAATCAGATTTTTACCAATACATTTTAAACACTGATGCATACTGTAAGCGAGGTCTATCTATTGCGGTATTGCGTTAAGGGAACTAATTTAACTCATCTAACTGCTTTATGAAGTGCAATTGAACAAATTTCAATGCTATATATGAGCAAGTAATGTATCATTTCAAAATCCAACTAAAGAAACGATAGTTACATGGGTGCAAGAACACTAGAGCAAGGCTAGGCGCTTGCATCTGCACACACAGTAATTGTGAGTCATCAACTACTAAACTGAGAGAACTTACTAATTATGATATGTGTTACAGACGCTTTCTCTGAAAGTCATCAGAGTTTTCTTAAGCGCTTTGGTAGATCGTTTCAGAAATACTGTATGACTTGTGGATAAAATTTCCTTGCCATCGATTTCTGTTGTGAATGTTTGTCCCATTGCCAGACTTTTTAATATCTAGCCCGAAAAATATATTGCGAGTGACTTAAACAATGGCACAACAGTTGGAGCAAACGGATTATCCACTGCCTTAATCTAAAGACAAAGAGTGCTTGCATTGCTGCTCGACAATTGCGTAGGCGTCGGAAACCTTTGCAAAAATGTTTTCAAGGGTTTTTTCTGGGAGACGAGGAAAGTGATTTTCGACCCAGACGCCAGCGAGATTGAGATTTACATGAGTAATGGCGACGTGCTTCGCTCCACTGACGACGATGAAGTCGCAAAACAAAATTACCGCTTGGCGAAGTTGCACTTCCAGGTACGTATTCTCACCAAGCATGTATTTCGAAAAAGTTGCAGTGCGTCGCGTGTTGGACTCTTTCTTCTTTGTACTTAAACTTTGCAAACTGCGCCGTGTGCAATTTTCCGTATTGTCTTTCACATTCGCATCCAACCAAAATATAACGTTGATATTTGTTCACCGTTTCATTCTTATTTTTCCTGCAAGATCGCTTTTATTCTTTTTTTGCAAATATTAGCTCCGAATTTTTGCCTTGGGAGACGGTTTCTCGTTATCAGTTTTGTTTGGTTTCATTTTTTCCATCCGTTGGTTTAGTACGGCGCCCGCGAAACAATAAATCACGTGGTTTTACAATTTATGAGACAAAATATGTGTTGAATCGCTAATTTCTAAAGATCTTCAGAGTCTTCAGAGCACGAAGGAATTTCCAACAGTTTTTTTTTAACTTTCATATTAAGGAAGACTTAGCTTCCGAGCTGATGAATGCTTTTGTTGCAGGTCTGTTTGTCGTATTTTGCTCCCGGCCTAGCCCACAATCACGTGCACTTTGTCTTCCCCAGTTCGATGTGCAGGGCAGTAAAAGCCAAGCTGAGGGGGAAACCTGATAGCTTCCTGAGGAAACTTCTCACCCCGCACTTGCGCTTCACAGAGGCCATTAATTTTCAGGTGCCAAGAGACGTTATACCGCCTGTGTGACTATGAATTGAACAAGCCGTTTTGTTTGGCAAATTTGTTCATTGAAGCTTGTTTCTTTCCGCATTTTTTGCAACCTTTCATTTTAAAATTATTTCGGTGCCAGCTGTGACTTTTTGTGTTTCTAAATGATATCGCCAATGAGATTTGCAGTTCAGTTCAACATAAGGTTTCACGAAGTACAAGATGCTTTCTGATTTTCTGAATTGGGAGCACTGCTTTTTGTGATTTCAGATTCAAACATCGCGTATCCAGCTTACACATTTTAATGTGAACTCACCACTGTCTTGCGATACAAACATTTTTAAAATCGCAGAGCACAATTGATACTATCTATTACTACCTCAACTAGTGGCAAGCTTCTGAAAAAATAAGAAAATATTTTTTTCACAACTCTTCTTGCATACAGGACTCAAGTGAACAGTTTTTGGTTAAATGGTTGCGAATATTTTTGCAAAGAGTGAGCATGTTGCTGAAAAGTGATATTAACATGCAATTAATCAGCTGATATCTACCTTAATCATCAGGCACTACATGTTGGAGACTCCACCTGCAACACACGGTCGTTCCTTGATCGATTTTTTTTCTTCTGGAAATCTTTTCCGGTGACAGGCGAAGAATTTGTGGAAGGCGTCGCAAAACATTGCAAAAAGTATTATTTCGAGCACCTAGATGACAGCGAAATCGGATCAGAGGCATGTGACATGTTGTACTTCAAACGTGTTGTCAAACCTTCATAAGAAATGCAACTTTGTTTCCTAGAGCAAAACAGGTTTTGCTTATAAACGACGAAATGCTTCAATGAAACGAAGTAAAAGGCACAAAGCAGAAGTGCAGTGTCTGTAGACGCTCTAGCCGTCATCAACCAGTAAGATAAGATATTAGCGGAAGAAAATTTGCTTGAGCATTTGTAACTAACACTACCGAACGACGCGGTAATAAATGACAAGGAAAAACCAAAAATATGTGCCGGCGAGGAAGTGGCTTTGTCATGGGTTAGGGGTTACGTGACCCAGCGGGCACGTGTCGTTGGTGACGGAATGTGACTTCACGGTTGATAAGCTAAGGAATCAAAAGCTAGAAGTGCGCAGAGGCGTCGAGGAGATGTAGCTGTTCGGCTCTGGCTTGTGTTCTTGACTCAGGGCGGATCCAGGGCGGGCGATTGTGGCGATCTCCCCCCCTAAAACTTAAGAAAGTAACTTTATTCACCATAATTTTTTGCAATTCGGAAAAGAGCATTCACGGCATAAGGCCATTCTGTCGTCCATCGTGTTGTCACAGCAGTGTTATGAAGTATAATTCATCCCTCTTACAGTAACAAAGCCGTTATGAGACTGACTGCCAAGTATTACTGAAATCGTCCCCCTAACGTTAAATGGCTGGATCCGCCCCTGTCTTGAATGCACTGAAATCGAAAAGTTGCAGCCGTTGCCGTTTGTTGTCACAATCAATGATATCGGGGTCTTGTAATTCTATCCATTGTCTTGGTTGGCCTACAAAGGGCTGCATTCTGACACGTTCGCAAGGCTTGGTGCTCCTCTGGACGTTCTATTTTCGCTCGGTGTAGGAAGCACAACAAAAGCATGTAAGCCTGTGAACAACGCTGTAACGGTTGGGTGAAGCTTGGCGGTCTTAAACCGAAAACCAGGTCTGAACCTTCTGTGTTTTGAAAACAACACAACTCCATGTTCACTGCGGCACGGCATTACGTAAAGCCGGTGCCTTGTTTCCTATGTTTTTAAATACGGCTCACAAATAAGGTAATAGTAATGAAATATATTTGTTTAAAGGATAGAGTTTAGCTTGTGAAACACATTGTTGTGTAGCAGGGGTGCTAATCGTTTCAAAAATTGCTTGATGTAACGGTCCAAAAACCTGTTAGAAAATTGAAGCTGAATTTGAACTCTGTTTACGGAACAAATTGATTCTTAACTTCTCAATTTGTTGAAACTTATTCTTTAATTGTCTCTTCATCTCTTGAGCAAACAAGTTTATCAGTAATGTGGCATTAACTCGCTGCAGAGACTGAAACCGCTAGTCTCAGTCGTATTTTAAAAATTAAGAATAAAACAGTGTTTAACTGAGCCTTTCCACTGAACAAAAATTCAAACTATGAAATCCGGCAAATTTCAGGATTAGGTATTTCACTTTCCAAGTTATGTTTACTGCTAGAAGTAACACTACCTATTTCTAGATCCGAACGAGAAATCGAATGTGCTATTTTGGTGGAAGTTACAACTCGCTCCAAAATGACTTGTTTTAGAAAGTGCTTTTTCCCACTGTGATTGGCGAGCTCACCAGTTCAGGCTTTTGCTGTTTTTTTTTTCTGTATATTTGAGAGACATTTAAAATAGACCAGAGACCAACAACCATATGGTTTACATTTTTCGACATTTGCTTGTCAGGAGAACCGAGGCTTGTCAAGCTTCCAATAGGAATCTCATGAGATGGGGCAGTAGACTTGAAATTTGTCATTATTCGTCATATAGCAGAAATTTTCTGAAATTTAATACCATTATAATATTCTCACAGCAAGTAGTACGCGAAGAGGAGTGGCTCAGCGCCGTGGTGGAGTGATGCTAAGCCCCGAAAATAAAGTCTTAGGGGCCTGTTGGAGTAACAACATTAAAGGGTCACTTTTGTGGGGTTTTAAAGACTCCTCTGTAGCAGCTAGGCATTAGACATGCACAAGATATAATGCACTTAGTAGTAATAGCTTTGTGGGAATTCTATGGTTTGGAATAGTCACAAGTTGCCATGGGTGGGACGAAAAACGTGTCCCATGGACAAGCCTGGAAGAACAAAATAATTTTTATTAAGCCAGTGTATACTACGCCTCTGTATACTCCAGTAGGCATTCAAGGACTTATCAAAGTGACGCGTCTAACTCTGGGGAGCAAAATTTTCTGTGAATTTCAGTAGCGCGCAGAAATTCTTAGTAGCGCACACATAGAAGCTTTGCCATAATATTGCACTTCAAATTCTTAGCTAGGCACTGCTACGTCGTTGCAAATCCCGTTCGCGCACTCCAAGTTTTTGGTCGCGCGGCGCGAGTGCGCGACCGCATTTTTGCATCTCAAATCCAACTGCATTTCAGAAGAGACTGCATGTCGTACTTTAGCATTGAAAATTTTATTCCTTTGAAAAAATGCTGAAGTGCTTCTTCCGTAAGGCTCGAGTTTTGTGCTTCTATGGGCCTTGAAGGGTTAAAACAAAATCTGATTAAAGGCAAAGAAGCTGTTTTTTTAAACTACACAGTGCTAAATATGTTTATCCCAATTGCAATTACGGAGTTAGCATAGGTTTGCCAGATCACTTGAAATATTTTCAAGGACATTTTTTTCAATGAGGTGCGGTCAGTTGCGTGAAGAGGTCTGATGATGCCCGGGACGGCTGCTTGATTATATTCCCCCCTAACAAATTCTAGTATTGAGCAGGGCAGTGATGTATGGTGGTCAAAGTAACTAAATATACGTTGTTTTTGACGTCACAACATGACGTCATTTTGACGTTTGTTGTTGGTTTGCCGACGTTTGCTGACATAGCGTGCCTATTATTCTACACCCACTCTCCTAACTCGTTTTTGTAGCCTACAATGTGTCACTTTAATACACGTAAATTAATCAGCGCTCCAAGCTAGGAGACCGGAGCAAAACAGCACTCCACGCTAAGACAAAGCAGTTCATAACTGCAAAAATATCCGGCAACGCGTTAAAACAGGGGAGTAAAACACACTCAGTGCTACGTCAGAGCAGTTCACAACTGCATAAATATAAGGCTTTTAAAGAGTGTAGTAAAACAAACTCAACGCTACGATGAGGCTGTTCACAAATTTAAAAAAATGGCTGCGCGAATGTCTCGTTGAATAGCAGTCGAGCAGAGAAGGTATGCGGCTGGGATGGCGGACGCCCAGGGTTGACGGTTTGAATCTTACTGAACTAGCCTACACAAGAATTGAAAATGCGCTTAAGTACGCAAGAAAACTTTCTTGTTTAGTGATGTGGCTTTTATATGTACAACTATGGGGGTGCAGAACAGATACGCGTTTGTGTAAGCCGTTATGATCAAGTCGGCCAGAATCGTTGCCAGAAAGTGTTCACTATGGAGGCTTGATACTGCAATTTGTTAAAATCTCCACCGATTTTCAGTGTTTCATATTTTAATTTGGGGGTATTGGGGCTTTGTCTAGAGGGGCGAAGCCCACCAAAGCATCCCCGTAGCGACAGGACTGAATCCGCACGAACTGCCAATTAGTGACGAAGCTCGAAATGATGGACATATTGCAAGAGCAGGTGTGAAGCTGCATTTGCGCACACCCAGGGTTGCCACATCAACAAACGGAACGGGAAACTAATGATGCATCAAAAAGTCAGCTAAACCAAGCAAGTTGAAATAGGACAGTTTTGAAATTTGGCTCAGAAAATCAATCAAACGGCCGTAACTATTTTTCAATCCTTTTTTGTAATTTTCCCTTGATAGCTTGATCTGGACAAAGCCACGTCACTATCAGTTTAACTGGATGTGTGCCGCACACCTAGAGTATAGGTCTCTGGTATTGAGTGATGTGAGAGTTTCTGGCGTTTGAGTACGTAAACACTAGTGTTGATAAAGAACACAAGTTTCTAAAAATTTAATCCATGCAGCATGCGTTAGTAGCCTTACAATAGGAAGAATCATCTTGCTGCAGCATTTTAATTTTTGCAGTTTCACTCTTTGAATGCCCACTTTGCTTTGGATGCCCCGGGGTGTCGCCTCGTTTGCCTCCCCCTCTGCACGCCACTGGGCACGGTGGGCTGCTTTCAGAAAGCTTTAAATCACGTAGGGGCAAGTCAAACTATGTTAACCACGTACGAAATTGAAAAATAAACAAAGCGTGTTGTGACGACACAACCTCTCTTCAACAACTTGCTCTTCACTACACACTGTTCAAGATGGAACAAATCTACACATTGCTCTGTTCGTTTACATTGTTTATTCTTGATTCTTGTATGTTCAACGTAGTCAATAATTCTTCATTGAACAATTTTGAAAACATTCAAGAATTTTCAAGGACGCCGGATAATATTCAAGGACAGCAAGATGATTTTCAAGAATCGAGGACATAACGCGTTTTGATCTCAAGGACAATTCTTGGCGCTCAAGGACGTCTGGCAACCTTAAGTTAGCATAGAATTGAATGGGTTTTGCTACGGTTACAAAAAGATCTCTAAAATTGGGTAGGTTCAAGTGCCTATAAATAAACTGACGAAACAAAAATGTTGAACAATCTACTGATTGTTCTGAACTAAGACAGTATAGTTACAAAGTCGTGGGCTTGATGTGTAAACGCATTCCTTGGTTCAGTTTGTGTTTGCACCCACTTCTGTGTTCTTTTTTTCAAATGATTTGGAAACGCGGTGATGTTTGCGACTCATCCAAGCGGAATCCCCTCTTCTGAAGCATCCAGAGCTAAAAGGTGTCAGGAATTAAAAGGCTTTAGGTTTTCTTTGCTACCCATCTTAAACCTTGACCCACAGTGAAACAGTGATTACCAACTAACGTTCTGATCAGCACAGCAATGTGAAACGCGTGGCTGGTCGCAGCTGAAATTTAATTCCTTCTGCATTTCAAGCCTGACCAAGCAAACGCGCTAGTTGCTTTGCATAGCGGTATTCAGTGGCAGGGTTGCCAGATTGGCTTTTTTGCGGCCAAATTTCGGAAATTTGGCCATATTTCAAGTTGGTTGGCCGTACGATTTTTGGGTTGGGCGTTTGGCTTTTTTTGGCCGTTTTCTAAACGTCGTTTGGCCGAAAATTTTTTCTACTGGCCGTTTCTGAAAATATGTCTAAATTTTAAGGCTAGACTGTCAAGAACAACACCTTTTTTGAAAATCTGGTCCCCTGTGTGTGAGTTTCGCCCTGTGTAGTGAATTATAAGTGAAAGCGAGGCAGTGTGAGTGTGTGATTATGCTTGCCGCGTTGTGCAGAACTTGTACCTTGCAGATCAAGCCGTTGTGTGTGTGCATACACCTGTTCATCGGTGCTGTTTGTAACAGACCATAGGGATAGGTAGGTATGGCTTTTGACAATCCATATGGTTGAATTTGCATGTAACCAAACATACTCTTCATATTGTTATCCTGATATTGCTAACTGCCCGTGTTACTGAGGAGCGTTCACAGTTCTTTTTATGTTGCCACTATAGTATATGTCTTCAACAGACTCTGTGCTAAAGTGCCAAGTGGTGCTTACACTTGGGCAAATTAACTTAACCTTTGGAAATTACAGTAAGTGTTTCTTCATTTCTTAATGATCTTGGAAACATGCCATGCCTGTAGTTTTTAACTGTGGGATTTTGTAGGGACACACAGCTAGTATCTACCTAGCTGTGAATCTTTTCTTGCTGCCTATTAATTCAAGTGTTATTCAAATTTAAATTTAGCCTTATCATTATGTTTTATGACCACAATCCCTGCATTTTTATGAAGTGGCTATTCGTTCAGAACCTATGTTCAACTCATGGCTGACAGTGCCAAAAAGTATGTCATTGATTATCTTGACCAGGGCCGCACATAAAGACATATTAATAAGGGCAGCACATTTAAAGGCTTACTTTGATCTTAGCAAACTAAATTTAGCTTGACCTAATGAGCTGAAAGCGTTTAAATCCAACTGCAATGGCAACAGACAGATAAAGTGGCTCTGAGGACCACCTGCATCAAAAATGTTAAATTCAAAATTATCAAAATAAGGACAGGTTGTTAGTACGTATTGTAGGATAATTTTACTACAGCGCAACCTAAACTGGGCCGCACAAAACCCTCGACTGGGCCGCATCAGGCCGCGGGTTGAACATAGCTGGCTTAGAATTAGGCCTATACGTGTCTTGCTAATTGCTATTGCAGGGGAGGCCAACCAGTCAGAGACCAAGAGCCACATTTCTTGCTGTGTTACAGCAAAAAGCCACATCATGTACATTATAGATGGGCACACATGAACATAACCCCATCTTACACTCACATGCATACTTTTACTTAGCTAGATTTATTGTACCACCAACATGACAATAACAGAACTGTACAGGCATTTATTGTTATGCATATTATTTAGTGGAACCTCTGGTATATAATTACGTAAGAGCCGCATGAAACTGTGCAAAGAGCCGCATGTGGCTCGCGAGACCAGAGTTGGCCACCGCAGTGCTATTGCATTCAGTGTCAGCGCAAAATGAAAATGAACTTCTATTTGAATGCATTTTGACTTGTTACAGTTAACTGCAAGCTTTGCTTTCGAAGTGTTCAAAATTTGAGTGTTGATGCTAAAGTAAGTGCTGATTTTTCAGGTACTTGTATTTAGGTGTTTTTGGAAAAGAAAAAAACTTTGGCATTTTTGAAATTCTAAAAATAGTTTTGAATTAATTACTTTTTGTGGAGGTGCTTTGAGTACACAAGACGTATTTTTATGTGAATTCAAGTTGTGAGGAGACAAATCTTAATAAATTTGGCTTTGTCAAGTGAGGGGGTTGGCTTTTTTTCGGCCTTCTTTAATTGAGTGTTTGGCTTTTTTCAGCAATTTTGTTGGCCGGTTTTGGCGTTTTTTACTGAAGGTTTGGCCTTTTTTGAAAAAAGAAATCTGGCAACCCTGTTCAGTGGTGTAATGCGATCGAAGCATGCTGGAGCTCCGCTCCGCCACCTCTACCAGTGAATGATTGGTTGTTGCCCACAAATTTAACTAAGTGAAAATGCCCAGCAAAGCTCCGGCACCTATAAAATTGTCACAACGCTCCGGGCGGTATTCACCACTTGAGGCAAGATAACAGCTTAACAAATTATTTTTGGCTTAATAACTAACTTAAATTCAGCTTCAGACAAATATACAAGCTCAGTTAATTAACGTCCGTCGTTTCATATGACTTGGCAACGATTCTTTCATGGCTGGTTTGTCAATAGGATTTTCAAAAATGCGATGCCGCAATCCTTAAATGTTAAAAATCTTAGAAGTTCTTTGTGATCCTCAAAATTATTGTGTCGATTTGCCATATAAGTAGCGGTAGTATGGACCTAGGCCAGCAGGATATTGAAGCTTCTATTAGTGCAGTTAGAGAGCTTCAATATGATATTGAGAAATTTACAAAAACTGAAAAAAGTCGCAGGTCTGGTTTAAGATTTTTTAGGTTATTTTAAACGATTTCCCATCCATCAACACACGGTTTGAACTCGGGTTATACCCAGAGTCAAGGTTAAAACATCCATCAAACCAAACAAAAGCTTGTTGCACTAACTGCACTACTAACTGTGTTTTTTTCCTATGAGTTGGCTTGAGGTAAGTTTTTGCGTTGCTTTAAGAAGCTGGTTTTTGTCAAGCTTTCTGAGCTAACTACTGCAACTCGATCCAACCACAGAAGTCTGACTGCAAGCATTTTACAGATGCCTACATCAAATCACAAACTCTAGTACAGGGGTTCCCCAACCTTTCCCTTACCATGTACCCCTTCAGCAATCCAACAGATGAACATGTACCCTTACAGGATTTCAACAAATTGCCATGTATCCCTTCAGAATTTCGACAGATGAACATGTACCACTAAAACTTTTATAACACAATATATTTTCATGATTATTCATAGATATATTTAACAATAAGCATGTAATGACTTTTTGAAATAATATCAACTGATATATGTATAAATATTTGGAAAAAAATAACATGTAAATATATTTTTATCTTCTATTGCTAATCTTAAATGTACTACTTACTTCGGATAGGCAAATGTACCCCTGAGGGTACATGTACCCCAGGCTGGGAATCTTGCTCTAGTACTTTGGTTTAACGAATCAAAAGCATAATTATTCACGCAAAAAACATGATTAATGTGCGTGTGTTTCGAATATGGGCATTTTTTTCACTTGATATCTTTTTCTTTCTCTTGAAACCAGTTTGCAATTCATGAAAAGGTGCATAACAAACTTGCTGTTGTTTGTATACGCGCATAAACAAACAAAACAAATAGTTGTTAATCGCTGTTAAAATCTGTTGTGGCAGTGATTCGTTTAGTGTAGTGTAATTAAGGTTTTTTTCTTAGGACAACCATCGAGAAATGAGTTCGATTTTCCCTCCGAAATTTGTCACTGACCCACAGAAGCAAAAGGTCAGTCTGCTGATGCCTTCTACTCCATAATCTCATAAACGTTTGAGTTGCACATGAAATATGCATGCCAAATGCATGAAACAAACATATTGGATGCTCAGCCGCGGTAAATTAAACGTGTCTTATTCAAGTTACCAGCATTTTACAATACCACTAACACATCTCAATTTTGTCTATTTTTTCACTTTGCTTATACGATAAATGACGGCTCTAAAGTAAACCTTTATGTTTAACGTTTTGTTTTCTGAATCGCAAGTATTTTTTACCTAGTTGAACACATTCTTGATGTTTGGAAACAAAAATGTTTTTCTCTACATTCAAGCTTGTCTCATTCGACTTTGCTTTACACTTATTTATAAACGAACTTCATTGTGTTGTGGTGTAGACGGAGATATTTTGCAGAAAGAAACTCAAAAATTTGAAGTTGCACAAAATATTGTTTCTCCACATGTTTATGCCCCAAACTTACAAACGGGCATCATAGTTTCAAAAACACAGTTTGCGTCATGGGTTTACATTTAAACACAACTATTGCTACCTACATTCCTATTTTTCAAATAACGATGTTAGCGAAGCCGAAGTCACAATGTTTCCTCGTTAAAGAAGTGAAATGTTATACTGATTCATTGACAACGCTCGGAGGTAAATATTTTAGTTATTTGTGCTTAAATCTGCAGATTCCGTACAACTACTATCTTCGAAAATACTACCTTGTCATAGAGAAGTTTATACAGAAAATTGATCACTTGATTGACAGGTAAAACTAACTCACACATGTGTTTTTGGATGAGGTTTTTGGTCGCACTGCTGTTAGTGGAACCTTTCAGCGTGGAAACTGATAAAAAAGCTATGTGTAACAAACGTCTGATGTCTTTCGTATGAGGTACTTTTAAAAAATGAGGAAAAATCTGAAGAAATGCAATTGTCCGTAGTATTAATTCCTTCCGAAAAAAATATTAGTTTTTCACTGTAGATTTGCTGATTCTTGATCATCCATCTCATTAACTATTTGCTATCACGGATGATTTGTAATGCAACACTAAGTCCAAATAAAATCTACATGCAACACGTGTCTGAGATATCCGAATGGCATCTTAAGAAACATACTAGAATACTAACTTTCTGAAAACTATAGGAAATAGGTTACTGAAAGTTCTGAGCTGCTATTGCATTGGTGAGCGAAAGTAATGATGTTGACAAATATGAATGTGTAAAAATGATGCTTGGGAGTCTGTACTTGGTGATATGACGCAAATAATCCTTGGACTCGGTTGTAGGAAGTAGACATCTTTACGTCAAACCGAGCTGCGGTTTTCTCGGTATTTGAAACACGCAAAAAACGATTTCCTTTATTTGTGTTGTGAGGGCAGGGCCTGCCTTAAGCTGATGCAGATCCATTGGGCCCCGCCTCTGGGACCCCGCGCCCTGGTGTTTGGGCAGGTTATTATTTTTGCCAGATACATCTTTGAGCTTGAGAATTGCAGAAACGGCTTATAAATCTCATTGTTAACAAACGACTATCTCTCTTGAACGAACGATGAGTGCCCTCAAATTTTACCGAACGTTACCAAGCGTGCTCAGCGGTATATCTGCGGTCCCCCGTGTCCCACTTTTTATGGATTCAGTAGACCTACAGCTATTGCAAACAAGGTGTGTAATGATTCAACCTGCAATGAACAGGTCAAGGCGAGTGTCTCTCGTATTAACTTTGATGGCAGTTCTGCTAACGCAACTTTGTTCAGTTCTCGAAAGATCTTTCCGTTTTGAAACGTGTTTGGTTGGTTGCGGGTCATTTGCAATTTGACAAAGGTTTGCAGTTTTGCTTCATGGCAGATTTTAACATATACAATATTACATACTGCGGTTGTGGCTTGTGGTTACTGAAAGCGAGAAAGAAAAAATGTTGCCTTTTTTGATATTCATCTAGTTATCATCAAAAAAGGTCGTAGCACGGTTGAATGAGCACAATAACGCCAAAATACCACCGCTCACAGGGTCCTGCGCCTAGATCTTGCATTGGGCCCCGCACCTGCTAGGGCCGGCTCTGTTTGAGGCGTACAAGTGAGTAACCGATCACTAATTGCATTTTGAATTTGGGCAAACTCAAGATTAGGATCTCTCTGTGTGGAGAAACTGGACCCAGATCATAGTGTTTTCGAGAAAAGTTTTGAACCACTTCCAAATCCAAAATTACTGATTCGATTTCTTACTTGTACGCATCACAACTCAAATACAAGGAAATCGTTGTTTGCGTGTTTCAAATACCGAGAAAACCGCATCTTCTTTTGAGATAAAGATGTCTACCTCCTGCTACCGCCTCCTTAAGATTATTTGCGTTATTCCACCAAGTACAGACTTCCGGAGATCATTTGTACACATGCACTCATATCTGTCAAAACAATTGCCTGCACGCACTGACGCACAAGCAGCTGGGTGTCAGTAGTAGTAGATGCGCATACATCTTTCATGTCAAAACGAGCTGCGGTTTTCTCGCATCACTTGGGGCACGCAAGCAACGATTTCCTAGTACCGGGGTTTAGCGGAAAGCCGCCCAGGGCCGTTAATAAGAAAATAGACAAATTGGGAAAATATGACATGAACCAAATAACCGCCCGGGCTGTTATACGGCAGTTGCATATTGCCTGTGTCTTTCTAAATAGTTTAAAACTCTGTATAACGTTGGGCGTACCGTGTAAGGAAACAGGCACAAATAGTATTGAACTGAAATCTTAGCACCATATAAACTCCCTCCTAAAATAAGCACCCATGGGCGAACTAAAGACTGGGGGGCCATCCGGAAAACCCCGGTATTTGAGTTCTGATACTTACAAGTAGGAAACCCAATTAGCAACTGCATTTTGAATTTGGGCAAACGCACGGTTAGAATCTATTAGTGCGGAGAAACTGGACACAGCTGAGAGCGTTTTGAAGAAAACGGTTGACAAAAATTTCATATTTGTTTTCTTTAAGATTGAGCTGCAGCTTGCCACGATGAGCAGTAGCTTATCACAATAAGCGGCAGTTGATCACGATGAGTTACAGTTGATCGCAATCAATTCCATGCCGCAGGTATATTGTTGCGAAGTTGCCAATATTTTTGTCACAAGTTGATTTTTACCTGTTGACAATTTAGCAGCAGTTTTCCCTTCATATCTGCCTTTTTCTATTATTGAATTGTGCTAAATGGCATCGCTGTTTATTATCAAACTTCATTTAAGATAATCAGTTGTTACTGCTGACGTTATTTATGCTTTTGTTTAGTTTATTTTCAATGGCAAGATTTAATGACCTTGCAGTCCCTCGCCCCCATAATAAACTAAATGACATATGAAAACCAGCCGTATCAGAACAAGGGGTACCCGGCGGTGCACGACATCAATGCTGCAAATAACATTTAATTAAGACAGCTGAAGGAAGGGAAGCTTATCTTTTCGTTAATGGTCACGATAAGCCACCTTCAGTTTAGCATTCCTCGTAGTCTTGCTTTTTGAAAGCAAGCAACTTTTTGAAAGCATGTTATCTCAAACAGTAAGCAGCACTCCCTGAGTCACCGGGTATCGTTTTTAGTATCGCTGCTGCGTGTTATCACTCCTTAATTACTGACCAGCAGGGCCGCAACCAACTGATATTTTCGGGTGGGGGGGGCAAAATGATGTAACTTGTTGATCTACCTAACAAATACATACGTTTTTAAAAGTTTCGGGGGGGCAATTGCCCGATTGCCCCTTCTGGTTGCGGGCCTGCTGACCAGGCCCTGATTACCAATTCTGAAAGTAATTATTATCCACTATCACCCGTTTCACGCAATGTTGTAAATCTTCCACGTAATACGAGAGTAATAGAAAACGTACTTTGGTTATACAAAACGTTTTCCGTGATTCTTAAAAGGTTGCAAACAAGGATGTAGATGTTTCCTTTCTGTGAAGAGAATTGAAATGGCCAGTAGTGGTGTAATCGTTTGCTTAGTTGCACGACTTGGGGATTAGCCGTGCCACAGCAGCAGAGCTTTTGAGAGAAATGTTACCAAGGGATACGAAGACCGATACCGGGCGCCCCTAGCTTCTAGGGCCTTCAACTAAATGCATGGGCAAGTTTTCATTAAAAATGCCATTTGAGCAATTTTGCATTTGTTAAGATCTTAGAGGAAACATCGGTTATAGCTGCCAGCGCTGCAATTGGAGAAAGCGACCATCCGTTTTGGGCTTGATTACAGAAAAACTTAGCGTGTGTACTTGCATGCTTCCTGAGCCCCAATACTATTGGGCCCGGGTACGATTAACTTCTTGTACCTCCTAGGTCCTGTACGACAGGAAGGTGCTATGTATGTTCTGTAATATTTTAGTTAATCAAATGTTACTCTCCATTCGCCAAAAAGTTTGCACGTTGGGCACAAACTAATTTGTTTTGTTTTCTATTGTTGCTTTGTTGTGAGGTTCACGACAGGCGTCAGAAAATTCAAATTCGTACTTTTTCGATATTTTTTGGGTTGTAGCCTTTTAAATTCATGTTGTCCTAGTTTTCTCCATTTCGTATGACGGACGATTTGATATTTCAACAGGAAAGAATGGGAGGACGTAGCACAGGAAGTATCGAAGTACGTTCCAGGGTTTGACAAAGTAGGCTTGGTGCATGGCCTCACATCGTTCATCCATCAGGTTTGGATAAGTGTTATTGTATCAATTTGCTGAACCCATATTAAAGGCAAATATGCCAAATTTACATTTTACCTTCAAATCACAGCTATTCGAGAATAAGCATGAGGGTTTTGTGGAAGTGCAACTGAATCTTCCTTGTCGGTCCAGTTTAAGAAGTTAGATATTATTGCCAATGCCGCAACGTATCTGATTGTGATATCAATCAAATCAACTGGATTTTGAGGGACAATCAAACAGTTCGGACTACAAAATCGCCGTAACTGTAACATGTGTCCTATGTGTGGTAGTGCGAAGGGAATCACAGTGATTTAATTTTAATTGATCATGTCCTGCGGAGTTTTTTTCTTACTCAAGGTGGCTTTCTCGTGCTGTAGGCAGCAGTCGTCCACTCTAGCGATCACGAGACGTTTGCTCGATTTATCTACAAATACGGCTGCATGGCGATACGCTGCCCGTTCGAAAAATACTCTGAAGAGGAGGAATGGGATTCGGTTTTGAGGAAGCGCGGTTGTACTCTCGATCAAATCAAAGCGAATCCGCTTCTTCTTCTGAATCAGGCGGACGTGATGAGGACGAGGTAAGGAAGCTAACTTAGCGCTTTGTGTAACAAAAGCTTTGCGCGCGATAATCAAAACACTGCAAAACAGGTCCATAGCCAGGTTTTAAGGTTTGGGGGGCAAAAATGCATTTTTGGGGGCAAGATTTTTGTTTTTATTTTATGTTTGAAACAAATTTTTGTGGAAACAACAAATTTGCAAGGGCATAAAAAATTTGGGGGCACTGCCCCAAATGGTCCTCCACAGCTACACGCCTAGTGCAAAATTAAAGATTTTAGAACTCACAGTTGGAAAATCCTTAAAATCTTAAGGAAGGTACAGACAAATTTGGGTTACTTGTTCCGTCGAAGACCAAGTGTGTGCGGTTGAGAAATGGGCGATCTCTTCAACACCCTAAACAAATCTCTGCCCGGGCGATCGTCGATGCCGCTGGAAGGAAAATTCTTGTGTTGTGCATTGTCTGTACTCGCAATTGCGTTGTATAAGAACTTTCCGCAAAAATGTTCTCGTGTCTTCGTCGTTCTGATCGCCGCGAAAGCGACGGCATGGGCCATGTATGTATGTTCCTAAAAAACTCGATGTGCTTGTTCTTGAGAAAACGGCCTCATTACTTTCGTAAAATCTTGTAAGGTTGCATCATTGGCTCGTATTTTAAAGAGTTTGCGTCAATCACATAAAAAATTTATTTACATTCGTCTGAAAAAGTATCTCTTAGACCTGCAATG
>Ga0210059_1005459_pt1 | contig 20477 bp, 15 predicted proteins | sample Ectturendosymbi2_FD_188042 | JGI IMG/M metagenome (GOLD analysis project Ga0210059, IMG submission 188042) | Ecteinascidia turbinata endosymbiont from Florida, USA - Sample 2 (SPAdes) (version 2) | ecosystem: Host-associated > Tunicates > Ascidians > Unclassified | place: Key West, Florida...
CCTGGTCTTCCAGGTTTGCCAGGTCTACCAGGTCGGTGTGGTCTTCCTGGTCGTCCAGGTTTGCCGGGTCGTCCAGGTCTGCCAGGTCTTCCAGGTCGGTGTGGTCCTCCTGGTCGTCCAGGTCTTCCTGGTCTTGCTGGCATTCCAGGTTTGCCAGGACCGTGGGGTTTGCCAGGTTTGTTTACTTGATTTAATATTTTCTTACGACATTTTCTGCAGCATGTCTTTATTGCTTCCAGGATTTTTTTTGTGAAGGTGTTCATTTCTCCATTTCGTTTGTCGTTTTTCCTGTTGGGAAAGGATCAGTTTATCGATTTTGTTTTGCGTTTTGTTACATCTGTGATTATCGAATTTTTTTTTTGCTCTTTTTTTCAATGTTGTTTTTTGTTTTGGTTGGTTGATGAAATGTTTTGAGCTTTGATTTTGTTTGTTTTTCGTTAGTTTGTATGTTTGCATCCATATTTCTAGTTTCTGTGATTGTAACGTTGTTTCTTTGTTTTTAACCTGAAATGCCGTTGTTTTTTATCTTTCCACAGGTAGTAGTCATAGGATTTGTTTTTCGACGTTCTTGCAATTGTTTATATATAATTGCTATGAATGTTTCATGGAATTGACATTTTTTCGCATAAGACTGAATATATAGCGCAGTATGTCTGCTTCCTGTTTGTCTCAGTAATTAGAAGCGCATTGCCTATGAATGATTTATTTGTCTAGCAAATGCTATTCTATCCCAGTATGATTTTATGAACAATTGAACAATTTTCAGTAGAACATATTCTACAGTATATTGCATGGCTTGATTTGATTTGAACGTCCTATGATAATGTTAGGGGCTTGCGGCCGCAAACTGCTAGGAACAGATTTCTCCCAAGACATTTTACCCCTTTAATCCGGAAACCCGGCTGTTCGACTCCGACGTGGAAATTTAGGAACAGATATGACAAATCAGTCAAAAAACGCTATTACGCCAACTTTTATGTACTTGTTTATTAAGTCACAATGGAAGTGTGAAAATCAATTTTCTGTGCACAATGAATGTAACAGTGGTAGTACTTGGAGGCAGTTAGGTCTCTTGTACAGTTCTTTTTTGCGTTTAATCTAATTCTGAATGCATGCTAGCTTACGTATATCGATCTATCTGCTAATAAACAAAAATTCTATGAATGCTTCATTTAGTCATATTCCACATGCAGTCTACGTATTTGCTTAAGATTACAGTTCGTCTAAGTCTACAGTTTTTTCTGTTCCCTTTTGAGCGTCCGCGTAGGCGAGTTCTACTGTACTGCACATCATCACCTTTGTTTATATTTATGGCATTTGCTCTGGAAATCCGCAATCTCCAGCCAAAAAAATATTTTTTAAGTGCAGACTAGAAGACTTGCTGAATCTTTTGAGGGTTTCAACAACTCTCTAGCACTATCGGCGGAGGAGCTATGGCGTTCGTAAGGCAATCGAAAACTGCTGGTTTTAGGCCGATTTCCAGGTACGATATATTCGTAGACCGGCTCTCAAGGTAGTCCTGGTATACGTGGTCTGACTGTATATGTATAAACAGAAACGCCGATTTGTTTCGACGGTGTTCATAAAAGCATGTTGCAATTACATATATATACCAATGACGTTTTCTTTGGACAACTTTGATGCAAGATACACTGGATATTGCAGGCGCGGGCTACGGATAAGATTCTACCTGATTGTATGCCTTGGAAACCTGCTATTCTATTCTTGCACAGTGAAAGGATAAAACACTGGTCTACAACATAATTTTCCTGAATAATGTCTTACTAGAATATATTAAAATGTTTACAATCAACTTGCACTCAGCAACGTTACCTACACAACTGCCAGCTTGCCAAGGCAAATGCTGACAACGAAGCTACCCGTAATGCATTTCGCAATGATTGGCTTATATAGCAGGAAGCTATGGGTCGTGGGAAGATAATCTTTTAACGTATTAGATAAATATGGATGTTGAAAGGGGAAATGTGTGTAATCAGTTCTTGGTGAGTTCAGTTATGGTGTGTCTATATGCCCCAACAAAGGTCGTAGCAGGCGGACACCAGGTCGGAGGTACGGGATTCCTTCCTCCGGCTCTGCCGAGGACGCAGTTTGGGCTTTGTATTGTTAGAACAAAAATGTGTTCGAAAAATTAGCGACAGTTTCCCTTATCAGCAATCCACAACTAGAGGACCCACTTTGCGTCCACTACACATCTCGGAGGCGAATGGAAACAGTGCAGAGTGCTTGTACTCCAGGGGACTTGAAAGTCACGCGTAGACGGCAATCTTTCCATAAGATCGTAACTGGTAACTGGAACATCAATCTTATTCACAGGTAACGAACACTAACTGGTTGAGGAAACCAAACGATATTCGCTGGCTCTTGTTGGCATCGCTTCGACAAATCGTCGTGGTGAGCTAGCAAGGTTTCCTCAGGCTGGGGTAAGGGTACTGTTATGCCTTGAGTTGGGAATTTGTATTAATGAATGGATTCCTCTATGAGAGTGTGTGCATGTTGAGGTTGAAGCTGTTAGACCACTCCCTTGATACAGTTATCTGCCCCAAACACAAGTACACTGTACACAGTGAAAACGTACAAATCCACGATTCTTTTGGAGGACTTCAGTACACACGTTGGTAACGATGCTGGAGAAGGGGGTGATTGGCCAACACATTGATGCTGAGGTAAATTACAAAAGAAGGCTCCCGCTGTAGCTGTGCTGTAACAACGCACTGTGGATCATGAACACTTTCTTCCTACTGTTGCGATCGGAAATCCCGAGCGGCATATGCGCAAAGCTTCGCACTGTGGCAGCAATCAACAATAGAGTTCACATGCCATGATCACCCTATTATTGCTTGTTCGCGCCACATATATGTATGGTGTTGTTCTTCACGCACATCCCGTTCGTGGTGAATCACACATTCAACGCAACACCACCGGAGAGGTTGCAGCACCATACAAAGATTTGCACAAGTACACGGGGTGCGGAGATTCGCTGTGTCGTTGATTTCTGCATAGTCTCAGCTGACTTGATCCGATCAGTATTGGATATTCATGTCAAAAGGGGTGCATTACTATTGATTGACCACCACCTAGTGGAATGAAACGTTCGTCTTTGAAACACCAGCAGGGCCTACTCAAACGTGTAGGACAGGCTGTCCTACTGAATGAAGTGAGGCCCTGGCGGACAAAGATGTAAGAATAACCTTTGCAGACTGCGTTTTATCCTTGGTCAGAAAGCTTCCGGTATGCAGAGTGGACGCGGGGTTGGAATGGCAGTTGCAGTTTTATTTGCTCCTAGGGTACACCGACGTAAAAACCTCGGTGTGGCGAATAATGGCTCAAAAGTAACCTCGTGGTGGAACCAGAAGGTGAAAGATGCTATTCGAGTAAAGAAAGTAGCCTACAAGGCATGGCTTCAGAAAATAGCCGAATCTTCTTTGCATTCGCGGTACGCTGTGGCGCGAAAGTCCGCTGCCCTCACGTTGAAAACGCCTAAAATGTAATCTTTGGCGAATTTCGCACATGAACTTGATTCCAACTGCAGGCAAAACAACAACATTTTCGTGCAAACCATCCAGCGTCTTCGCGGCAAAAAATCTGATATCGGTAGATCCAACGACAAAAGAGATACTCAACAATAAGGAGATTTTAGGCAGATGGAGAGAGTATTTCAAAGAACGTCCGAAACCAGTCACTGTCATACTATCGGCCATATGCGTGGTACATTCGGACGAGGAAAAATGTGTGTCAAGTTGCTTGATGTTCTGGAGCACCGAAAGACTGAGAAATCGCGGTGATCATCGCCATACGCAAGTAGGGAGAGAAGAGACAATGTATTACAGCGGCATCTCTATCCTTAGACATTATTTGAAATATTTATGCTAAGTGCCTTGAAAAAAGTTGTCGCGAATAACTGAACCAAAACTGGAGAATGCCCACTTAGTATTTCGTCCAGATCGTAGCACTAAAAACGTAATTTTTACTCTCCAGCAAATTTTCGAGAAATCTTTGGAGTATGCCAAAGAATTCTGCACATGTTTTGTCGATGACGAGAAAGCATACGACCGGGTTCCTCGTGAAAAGCTTTGGGGTCTGTTGCTGAAGTATGATGTTGACGGCTGTCTATTGCTGACCGACAAGTTGTGATCCTGCTCAGACGTTTCTGTCCATGTCAGCGGCAGTAAAGTCACAACCGTTCACGGTGGGTGTTGGATTCCGGCAAGGGTGTGTGCTGTCACCACTCCTCTTTGTAGTATATATGAATTAGATTAACAGTCGCAACCGTACTGACAAGATGTAACTGTTGGAATCTGCAGGATCAACTGTATGCATTTTGCGGACGATTCGGTGCTACTTGCATCCTCTGAACAGGGTATTCAGCATGAACTTGGTCGGTTTTCAGCTGCGTGCGACCAAGCGGGAATGAAAATCAGCATGAAAAAGACCGAGCTATTATGTCTCTCTACAAACTCAAGACAGTACGCACTGCAGGTAATCGGCAATGCACTGCAGTTTGCAGCAGGTCGAGAAGTTCAAGTACCTTGGGGTGGTATTCATGAATAACGGAAGGCAGAACAAGGAGATTGATACACCGTTCCGCAAAGCAAACGCGGTTCTGCGTGAGCTTTATCGCTCTGTGGTCAAAAGACGGGAGCTTTCAAACAAAGCAAAGCTGTCAGTTTCAAATCATTATTTTTTCCGATCCTCGCCTACGGTCTTGAATCCTGGTTAATGACTGAAGCAGTGGTATCTCAAGTACAAGCTTCAGTGATTACATTTTTGCGAAGAGTTCACGGTGTGACACTTCGCGACAAAGTACGCAGCTGTAAAATTCATGAAGCCCTGAATGTTAAACCGCTTCTCCGAAAAGAAAGATCTCAGCTCCGATGGTTCGGCCATGTGGCCAGAATGTCCCAGGAAAGATTAGCGAGGCACGTCCTGCTGGCTACAGCCACGGGAAAGCGCCCACAAATCGAAGAAGGACCAGGTGGCGTGAGTACAACTCCGACACTGCTTGGCCCCGTCTTGGTGTGGAGTCAGCAGAAACCATTTGCAATTGCTGAAAACCGTGAAATGCTTCGAGTCCTCCTGGGGCTGGTGCCACTGCGACCCTCCCAAGAGGAAAAGGGGTTATGAAAATGAATGGCAGTTTTTTTGTGATACAATTGGACTACCTGCATTCCAGTGATAGTCAAGTGATTTGAAATGCTATTGTTCTGCCGATAGTTTCCTCTGTTGACGTTTCAAAAGCTTTGTGACTTTATGAAGGCCAATTAATATTCAGATGTGGGCATGTTCACTCTGACTAATTTTAAAAGGGAGAAAGTTCGACGCTCAACCAGCAATGCTGCATTTTTTGTTTGCGTAAAATGAAACGTGTGTCAATTTATGTTACGCATCTTCCCATAATTTTGCTTTTGGGAAAATGCGACATGTCCAGTGCCTGATTAAGGTAGCGTGGGGCCTGTAGCATTTCAAGAGCGCGGGGCCCTAAGTTTAAAAAACATCTCAACACCTGCTAAATCATAAAGTGTGTGGCCAAGGCGTCCGTGTTGTACTAGCTTTACTCTCTGCGTGCTCTCTCCAGTCGGCATCGTGACACAACAGTATGAGTGTATCGTGCTGACCTCCAGTGTTGCCAGATGGTTGTCACCTAAATCTGCTAAATGTCGTCACAAAAAACTGCTAGACTCTTCTAAAAATCTTGCCACAAATTTTCAGCTAAAATCTGCTAAAAGCAGTGAAATTTTGTTAAAAAACTGTTATTTTTAACATGATTAAAAGAAACCTATAAAGTTATACAATAAATTAATTTTTCGTGTTGCAAGCGTTCTCAGTAAGCCTGGACTGAAAATGTTGGTCTTGGCCAACACACTTTCGATCCACAATTTTCTTTCAACCAGCATTTTGACCAACGTAACTGTAGCTTGCCTCGTTTTTTGTATGACACACAGTTCTTGACGATCTTTTTCAAATGGTTCATGTTTTTATACAGTAGAACAATGCTCAGCGATAAACAATCTGAGCATAGCTTCAACCGTACAACTTTTTAAGTCTGGCCTTTGTAACTTAAAACTTTGTGTTACATTAGGGAACATGCAAAAAGTTCTTTAGTCTCATCCAGGGGCGAATCCAGGGGGGGGGGCGATTGGGGCGATCGACCCTCTAAAACCTAAGAAAGGAACTTTATTCACCATGATTTTTTACAATTTGGAAAAGAGCATTCGCGATATAAGGCCATGTTGTCGTCTATTGTTTTTTCACTGCAGTGTTATAAAGTATAATTCATCCCTCTTACAGTAGCAAAGCCGTTATGCGACTTGCCTTCCAAATATTACTGAAATAACCTCCCCCCTAACGTTACTGGCTGGATACGTCCCGGGTCTTATCTGAGTGCTTTTGCTGCCAGTTATGCCTTTTAACCTAACAATATTTCGCTATGATTGCATTACTGCAAACTTCGCAAAAGGCTTTCTTTTCTTGAATCAGCAGGATAGGCAGTCGGCACCGAGCCAACTTTTAAGTGCTGAATGTTGCAACCATTTATATCGAAAATTTTAGCAGCTTTGGTTTACCACAAAGATTTTACCAGACATTACTTACAGTACCTACTAGCGTAACTGAACCACTTGTAAATATCGTGCCGTGGGACAAAAACATATTTTACCAATGTTCAGGCCCGTAACCAGCTTGGGACACCAGGAGAGGCGAAGAGTTTTCTGAGAGGGGCCCAAATTTTTTGAACTATGTCCAATAGTTTTAAATCATGTACAACACATTTTTCCAGGGGGGGGCAAAAAATTTTCTAGGGGGGGTTTCGCCCACCCTGCCCCCTCCCTGGTTACGGGCCTGCCAATGTTGTCGGTTAACCTAACGCGTTCACTAAGCACGCAAGCAAAGCATTTAGGCTTCACCAAGCCAGCCATCTAATTACTTGTTATTATGATACAATTATCTGCTGGAAGCAGTTTCTTTGCATCATAATAAAAATTCCGAATAATTGCAGACAGCTGGTTGTTCTTTGTCCTGTTGTTACCCAATTAAAAACTTCATAAAGAAGAGAAGTATTGTATATTTTTTGATGAAGAAGGTGTAAAAGTTTTCATCTTGAAAAACTATTGAAACAGTTTTTGGTCAGGAATTTGTTACCTACTAACCTGCCAAATGGTTGGTAAAATCCTGCTAGAAAATTAGTTAACTGTTAGATTGAAAATGTTATAGCTAACAATTAGAAAATCCTGTTAGATTTAGCAACAAATCAGCTAAAATGGCAACACTGTGACCGCAACCTTAAGCCTTTTTTACGTAACTGTACAAAAAGAATCAAACAAGAATTTCTGCACATAGACAGCATTCAATTGAAAACCTTCGCTTACTAATGGCAAAATTAGCAAAATACTGACTTCGTAGACTGAAAAAAATCTTATATATAATGTAATAAATAAGATTTATTACTGAAAACCGCTGGTCCCCAAAACCGCCGGGCCCGTAGCAATTGCTACATTTGCTACTATTGTTCATCCGGCACTGGACATGTCGACAGTTGCGGTCATTTAGAGCGTTAGTTTATTCTGAATTGTAACGAATTTTCACATCAGCTTTTGGTGATAATTTGTTCCTTTTCAATATTTGATTTTTTGAGCTAATTGTGAATGATGAGTAGGCCTACATCGGAATCATTGGTTAGTTTTTTAATTCGCCCGTTGGTTCAAAAACACCACATTATTTTGATTGAATTTTGTTTGCCCGTCACGTCATGCAACATGGTTTAAATTTTTAGCAAACAAAAAGTCCTGGAAAAGTTAGTTACAGCAGCTGCTTTAATATATTTGTGTGTTTGGTTATAAATGTTTCATGCACCAGCTCACTTTCATTAATCTCATCGAAAACATTCCGATCAACAAAAACGCTACGATGTCCAAGAACGTGACGATCGTCAAAAACCTACCTGGCAATTCCATTCGTGGACAACATGAGATGATCATCATTATCATGATTATCGTCACTGGAATCATCCTGATCATAATCTTCATCAACTATGTGCGAAGATATTATTCTTGTAGCTCTGTGAAGTTATATTGTTGACATTTCGTGCAGTGTCCAAGAAACACGCTGGATCTACCACAGGTAGATACAAAGACGTTTCATATCATTAAAAAACTTGAACAGGTTACATGGTGTTTCATGGCTTGTAAAAATTCTTTAGTTTTTTCATCAACACTAAATAGTCTTCAAAAAACTATACATGTTTTTTTTGAGACGTTTCGGTTTATTCTTAATCCATCTTCAGTCAAAAATAAAGCAACACTTGGCAATGCTATCAATTCAAAACCAATACAGGACTGTACAATAAGCGGGAAAGCTTGTCGCCATTACAATACAAAAACAATGTAATTCAAAGTTTATTACATCGTTCCTATGCAATTTGCAGTTCTTACCAATTGATTCACAAAGAATTCCAAAATATTAAATCCTGTTTTCTTAGCAATGGATACCCGGACTGGTTTATAGACAAGCAAATCAGAATATTTCTCAACAAACGTTATAAAAACACTCCTAAAAACAAGCAAGAAAAGACGACTGACATTCGAAGAATTCTCCTTTACCTGCCCTACCTTGGTGAAACATCTCTACAACTAGAAAAAGAATTGCGAAACTTTTTTAGAAAATATCTGAAAGAACTTGCTCATCTGTCTCATTCATAAAATACATACGATTGGAGATCATTTTAAGTACAAAGACAAGCAGGCACATCTGGAACGATGCAATGTGGTATATAAACTTAAATGTTTAAATGTTCGTGTGGTCATTCTTATATTGGACAAACTCAAAGAAATTTGAAATTGCGCCGGGATGAACACAATCCTTTAAATTCGAATCACCAAGCTACCGATGTAGTCAAACATTTATACACATATCCAGGTCATTTCATGGACTTTAAAAATCCCGAAATCTTGGCATCTGCTTTAAACTACCGCGAATTATTAATGAAAGAGACACTTCTGATACAAGAACAGCAACCGGAGATTAATGTAGACAATTTTTTCACCCCTTTATACCTCTTCAATACGTAGATTGTTATGTCAAATAATTGGCTAATGCTCGGTTCTTATGTTGATACATGTTTCGTGCATTGCTGTTGGTACTGACGTAGACATATCGCGCGGGTTGTAGCACTGGTAGTTGTTAAAATTTTTGCATCCTTCGCTTGCAGTGCTCTGTGAACGGTCTCTTGCTGCTGGTCTTGGCTTGTTTTCGTAGATTGCGATCTTACGTAGGTTTTTTTTGGCACTTCCTGCATAGCTGTTGGTCCTGCTTTTACTTTTAGCGAATTTGACAGAGTTAGCGGTCTTGTTTTTGCTTTTGGCGTCTTCTGCGTCACATTGTTATTTCTTGCGTCACAGAGTCTATTGGTTTTGAATTGATAGCATTGCCAAGTGCTGCTTTATTTTTTGACCGAAGACGGATTAAAAATAATCAGAAACGTCTCAAAATAAAACATGTAAGAAACTGTTAAGTCTATCCCAATTTTATGCTCCAAACTTTAGTTTTTGCTGGAACCAAATTCGTGGCAAAACAACAGAAACCATTCAAGCTTGCTGAGTACATGTAATCGTTTTTACAACAAAAGTTAACTTAAAACTGTTGTGTCCCAAATGCGGCTGCAGTTTCTCCACAGCCAGTCACCAACAAACCGTTAGCACCAAAGCTATTTACCTGTGCTCGTTTAATCCATAGTCTTTAAACTGAAAGTCCGTGGCACGTTGCTCATCAGATATCTTCACATCAGAACTTAAGTCCTCATCAGGAGGCTCACCTTTGACCTCTTCAGTAGCAAGCACAACGCTTTCAAATTCGTCACCTCGTTCTTTGTTGTGCCAGATCTCGATGCTTCTGGCATTGATAGCGACAATCGTCGATAAATAAACTAGGATGAAAATCAGCTTCATCGTTTGTTACATTCGATCTGAAAAGTGAAACCAGATATATTTTCACTTCAACGTTAGTTTCAGTGCGATAGAATAGTTCGCTTGATTACAGACCTCACAGCGCCAAATCAATCCAAACTTAGGCTGTCAAAACAGCAAGCACGGCGGTTATTACCAGGGTTGAGAAAAACCCGTTTTCTTAAAAAAAAACAACTCACCTGTTTTTTTGTTTTTTGAAAAAAAACGTTGTATTTGTTTTTTGAAAAGAAATAAGATTTTGTTTTTTTTTAAGGAGAACAGAAAAACCCTATTCTGAGTTGTTCTTATCAGGGTTGCGGAGTCGAAGTTGTAAGGAGTCGGAGGTTTTTGGGTGGAGTCGGAGTCGAATTCCTAACAACACTGGGAGTCGGAGTCAGACGAAAAATCCGACTCCGACTCCGGATGACCAATTGGATCGTTTTTTGCATCACACTCCTAAATTGGGACTTTCTGTTGAAATGGTACAATTTCTTTTGAAACTTTTGTTGAAACAGATTTCTTGCTGTGCACCACGATTTCCATTGATTTTATCAACCAAACTCCTTTCCCTTTATGTTAAGGAGTCGGGATTCGGAGTCGGAAATTTTGGAATGTGATAACATTCATCATGCCAATATAGTTTTTAGAATAGGTCCGCGGGCAGTAGCGTAGCCAGTCCGAAATTTATGGGGGTCAAATATATTGACTTCGACGAGCAGCAGTTTTTGTTTGGGACAACGACTCTCAAAGCACAAAACGAAATGCTAAAATTTGTTAGAAATTTGGGGGCCATGACCCCTTTGGCCTCCCTGACTACGTCTATGCCCGCGGGCGGCCTACTTGATATTTGCGGGCGACCTGGTGCCCGCGGGCACCACATTGGTGACCCTGATCCATAGAGTGTTTTTTTCAACGTATGATTTGGTATGGTCCAAAAATCAGAAAAAGTTCTGATGCACATACCGCAGAAAAGTTTGTTAAAATATACTGATTGGGCAGACGTGAAGAGGATAAGCATTACAAACTGTTCGATTTATTCTTTTCTTTTTTCAAGTCCTTCAAATTTCGTTGCTGTTCGTTTTGTTTGATTGAAAAAAAATTACAGTAAAACAAGTGTCCAGCTTATTCTATTTTTTGCTTCTCAGTAGATTTTTTCAAAGGACAAGTAAAGAGTGGGTTTTTTGATGGAATTTATTGTACTTTTTTAAGTGGGCTTTTTTAAAAAACCCAGGTGGGTTGTTTTGGGTCGGGTTTTTTACAACAACCCTGTTTATTACTCAAGGAGATGGCAAGTGCAGCTATTAGATAGATTGAAATGAAGCATTCCTGGAAACGAAGTTGAAGGCCTCATTAGGTGCAAAGAGGGGCAATAGTCCCCTTACGAAGCGTGATGTGGCGACCGGAAAGTCACAGAAACCCAAAGCTAATCTATCTACAACAAAAATTCACGCAAAAATTTTTGAAGCAATTGATGCAAACACGGTCGCAGAAAGCAGTACGACACGTTCGCCGAACATTAAAAGTTTCAGTGATAATCCTGCTATTGCCTTGCTTTTTTGTTTTGGCGTTCGTTTTACCTCAGGGTAAAAGTTGCTAAAGGGGTCAAAATCCTCTCGCAAAATACTTGATTTGCTGAAACGCGTAACTCTTTAAAAGAGAATCAATGTTCCTCTCTGCACGTCTTTCAAGAAAATATTGTGCGTGGAGCAATCACAAATGTTGGCTTAATCCAGTGGTCTTCAACGGCGGCGATTTTGTGATTTGCCAGATTAAGCGGGCGATTTCAGTTTGCAGGGGGACGATTTCTGCAGGTTATAACATACTAAAATTCTGAATTGATTCCAAAAATTAAAACTACATTTTACCACTTTGGAACCAAATCATTTGATGCACTTCCGACTCCACGTGGTTCGTAACAAAGATTATAAAGTGCAAGACATAGGACTGGTGATGTAACAATAAAATTAACATTGTATAACGGCAAACGCTTCACTGCATTAACTATCCAAAGCCACGGAGAGTGTTACTGGTTGGGAGCCAAGCACTGCGGTTCTGTCGAATTTCCAGGTATCTTGTTACGCCCAATGTTTAAAATACGATAACATAGTGGAGAAACTGTTGCAATAAATAGTTTGGTGGTTTGTTGTCCTGGTCGTTGCATGAGCAGCGTCAAATGAATGATATCAAGCAATAACATTTGCAAGCCTGTATGCACATCACCACGCACGGAATTTTGTACTTTTCTCGTATACAGTATTATGGATTAGTTTGTTTTATGATACTTATATTGGTTGAAAGCGACCAATACTGAGACAGCTATCGGAAAATACCTAATCAGCCAAACTCCATTTTTAAGAGGAAAATTTTCAGTTTCTTTGATGATACTAAAATTAGTCCAACAGTCAAAACATTGCTACCACTAAATCATCACATCGACTTTCGCTGCGATTGGGAATATCAAAAGTTGTCATGAAGTTTAGCCTAATTATTTTTCGTATTGAACTATAGCAAATCCCACCAATTGTATGTCTTATCATTAGCAAAATTGCCTTGAAACAAGACTTTATAGTCTTCGGTAGAGCACTGCTAAAACATTATTGTTTCGTAGGCAAAACACGTCATAGTCCGTTATCATGTGTTTTATCAACTTTGGTTCGTAACTTGAGTAAAACAATGGAACTTAATGTATTCTATTGAAAAATACGTGGAAAAGGAAGATTGTTGCGAAATGATTTACATAGCAATCAGTGGCTAGTAAAATTAATTACAGTTAGCCGTAAGTTGTAAAACGTGCTTAACATAGTTTTCAGTCAGTTTGAGTGTTTTACTGTGCCTGTGGATATAGCTGTACTTTCTTCATCTGACTAATGCCAGGTGACAGAGTATAGCAGTAGCCTACCGCAGGCTAGGAAAGGTACAACGTAGGCTAGAGAGTTTGTCCGTCCAACCCCCCCTTGGATAAACTGAGAATTCCAAAAAATAGTTTTCGCCATCTGTAGTATGAGGCTTGCTGAGAAGTTATTTTGTTGTAAAGATCACGTCGAAAAATGAATTGCGTAGAAAGTGACTGGGGGAACTGCCTTTTTGCCAGTTAAAACTAACACAAGCGAATGCGATTCCACATTCAGGAACTTTTTATCGACTTCCAAAGCGATGATGAAGCCCGTACAATATTTTATTACCACAGATGGTCAGACTTTTGGATCAAGTGCAGTGAGCGTTTTCGTGAAGTTCGTGGAAAAGTTAAGCTTTTATTACTACTGGAGTTTACCACGATGTATACTGCTGAGCAAGGTTTCAGCCAAGTACTGCACATGCGCAATACATAACGCAATCGTCTTGATATGAACAAGACCGGTGGAAACGCCATACAAGCTGACCAAACTGCAACCTGTTTTAAAAAACTTGCAGATAATACCCAAGGGCAAGGTTCGCATTAGTTGGAACCAGGGTTGCAGAGTCGGAGGTACAATGTCCGACTCCCTAACTTCCAAAATTTTATCCGACCCCGACCTCTCAAAAATTTCCGACTCCGACTTCGTGAATGAAGCTTGGCTGTCAACAATTTTGAAGCAACTAGCAATCAATGAAAATCGTGGTGCACAGCAATAATTCTCTGTTTCAATTAAAGTTTCACAAGAAACCATTTCCACTTTCAACAGGAACGAGTTAGGATTCCTAACTTAGGAGTGCGATGCAAAAAATGATTCAATTGGACTGTCAGAGTCGGATAAAAAATCGCCTCCTACTCCGACTCCTAGTGTTCTTAGAAATCCAACTCCACCCAAAACCTCCGACTCCTTGCTACTCGGCAACCCTGGTTGGAACCAACTGTTTTTAGAAACGAATAACATTTTTTCTGGAAATGCAACTGCATTCGTGTGGTTTGTCCGTTTTTGTGCTAACTAAATAGCCCGTTTATATTTCATGAGCATTGAGTTGTTTTTAAAATACAGTAATAATTTACACAACACTAAAATCATAAGTGGGGGGAGATTTTTAACCAAAGTTTCTGCAAGGGGGCGATAGAACAAAAACAGTTGAAGACCACTGCTTAGTACACCCTCAATATAATTGAACATCGGAAGTCAAGCACTTTATATGGGCATTTACTTTGTCCGGTGATGTTGAAGGGGCTGGTTCCGGCAAAGCAGTTACAGTGATTCACTGGGCTATTTCGAAAAGCGACCAATTTTTTTGTCATATTTCAAAACCTCTGTATTCAAACTGGCAGCACCGTTAATTTAACCGATAATGATTGAAAACAAATTTGTGTCCTGACGAAATGTCTACAAATCCAAAAAGAATGCACAATTATCTTTATGAAAGCTCAAATTTTGCTACTTTTATTTTTCGTAAACCTTTTGAATTGCATTTGAAGTTGCACTAATTGGACAGTCTGTCACAACATTCCAAGAACTAACAAACGATGACGACTCCATCAACGTTAAGAATTGCATTGCGCATTCGCGTGTTATTTACGACGCCCAAAAAAACGAAACTGTAGTCAAAACCTTGGTGAGGCAACCAGACTAAAGTACGCAATAAACTGCTGGGTTGGGCAAGAAGTACCTTTACATATGAAGGTATGTAACTTCAAGAGCTGCCCTGTGACAAACCATTCAAAATGAAAAGTCAACATTTCAACCATAATCAAACAATATTGGGGATGGCCTTAGCACCGTGGTCCAACTACAGGCCCGTGGAAAGAATTCTTAAGGCCCGTAAGCTTTGTCAGTATTGGTTTAATGTTGTGTGTAGGCCTATGTTGCAGCAGGTAATTTTAATTAGAACAAGCATAAGATCTTTTAATAAAAATGTACAATATTAATGGCGTTAACTAGACTGTACAGAGGTTCTCGAAATTAGTCAGCAAAACACATTTCACAAACTGAAAGATTTCTGCACTCGATGTTTGGAAGCACATCCGTGTGACGTGTGTGGAAGTAGGCTACTCTACTAGGAAGAAAGCCAAGTTTGAAAATATATACCGAATAGCAGACAAAACACTGGACAATATTATCCGACTTGCAATACCACATTGTGGTATTGATATAGGAACAATAGTGTCAGAAAAGCCTCGGCCACAAGCATTCCACTGTTAGAAATTTGAAACAAATTGCTATTTGGTGTTGCGTAATACAGGGGTCACCAACGTGGCGCCCGTGGGCACCAGGTCGCCCGCGGGCTTGTTCTAAAAATAACATTAGCATGACAAATGTCTTCACATTAACGAATATCAATAATAAAATAATTGAAGGTAAATTGAGCAAAATTTTTATTTCACAAGTGTGTACCAAACTAGTAGCCCTTCGCATTAATCGGTACACAAGAACTAGCTCGCAGTTTCAAAAAGGTTGGTGATCCCTGGTGTAATAACTTCAATGATGCACTCACTTTATATCTTCCTTTTTTAGTTTTAAATCTTGTGAATACGTTGTTCAATCCTTCATTTTGTTGGCACCGGCCCGCAAGTTGTCACATTTTTTCAAAATGCCCCGTAGGTCAAATGCAGGTGGACTACACTGGCCTATAGTAAAGTCTGTTCTATTTCAGGTATCCAGCGAAGGTGCGGAAACTGTTGTACGCATTTTCCACTTTTTGAAGACCATGAACAATGGTTCTGTTGCATTCTTAAAACTTCCCCGGTATCGTCGTTATTGCTGTTATCTACGTTACTTCCAATGTGCAGGTGGCCTTATTGGGGATGTCTTAGTCCAAATCACATGAAACGTCGTTCCTTTAGCAATTTGTCTTGAAACATTTTTTTTGCGAAACCTTTGTTGCGACCGTTGTACTGTAAGTGTACTGAGTTTGAAACAATTGGTGCATTGCCTTACTGCGAAAGCTTAAGGGTTTCGCCAGTGCATAGCTGAAACCCGCTCAGTCGTCAAAAGCCGCACGTGATTTTCGAATTCAGAATAGCAATCGGTAGAGTTTAAATGAGAGGAAATCTTTGGAAAAATGGCGAAAGCCCTTGAGCGAAAACCCCTTGGGGGTTAAGCCCCTCCTTGAACTTGATATTTTACAAAAACTTTATTACTTGCGCAAAGGGGATTACTTGTTTTCGCATATGTTTGCTTGTTCATTTGTCGACTTAATGCAAATACCACGGAAGGAATTTGCATGCAAATTTCAAGGAACATTGTAAATGGGCCAAAAAGTAATAATTAGGTTTTGGTGGGGATTTGGATGATCGTCTGCATCCAGAAACCATCCCATCACTTTCTGCAGACCTTTCGCCCAATGCGCATTTTTAAGATTGTGTTACGCGATAGTTCACTTTGTCCAAAACAATTGTCTTTATGTGTCTGCTATGGCTGATCAGCGCAAACTCTGCCAAAACGTTGGTTTGGAAAACATGAATATGACGTAAAATTATGACGTCACAAAGAACGCACACCAAATACAAATGGCACCATACGTCACTGAATGAAACCACTCCATGAAAATTTTCTGCGTACGCCACTGGCCATGTTAACCTTCAAGGTTGCGTAACCGCTCTGATCGCTAGCTGCTAGGAGGGATGCAATAAAAAGTTATCAGGAAGCGCACAACTTAAAGCACAAAAGCGCTCAGTTGTTTGAAGATAGGTAGTAGCCCACAATGGTTCCTAATCCACAAATAGCCAGAAAAAATCCTTACGACAATACAGCTTATCTTTAGTTAACTGCATACGTAAACATGTGCAAAAACAGAAAAAATCATTCTTGGTGTCCCGAGCAGGCTTAGGCTGCTGCTCACCTACTTGAGCCTAGCATCAGTAACCACGTGCGTCAACTTCGTACGAAGCGGTGGAATAAGCAAGCATTTTAAATTGATTGTATTAACAACCTCCTGACTGAAGCAAGCGCAACCGTCCAATCAACGCAATAAATTGAGAACATCCACACACACGCAGTTCTAAAGCGTGATGGTCTTAGTGTTCACCGACTTACCAAGTTGCATAACACTAACAGGGCCTACTAAACTAACAACTTTCCTTAGTCTTAGTCAGGGCTGTGGAGCCGGAGCCCGAATCGGGATCCCAAGCAATTTTGGTGGAGCTAGAGCCTGAAATTTAGGTTCCGGTTCCACAGCCCTATTTTGTGGGGCAAGCGAGTTGTACAAAATGGTTGTCAGTTTTCAATGGATTAAATCATCCTGGACAAAGCGCCGGAGGCAAAATCTTTTAGATGCTGGAGCCGGAGCTTAAGCAAAAAAAATTTAAATGCCTGGAAATGGAACCGGAGCCTGAAATTTGAATTCCGGCTTCACCGCCTTAGTCTCAGTAACCAGTACATCTCTTTATCACGCCATCACGACACGTGGCCAGCAACTGCAGGAGCCTTCCACTGTTAGGGGTTATCAAATCGTCACAATATCACTTACTGGTCCACGTTGCCTTAGAGAGGAAATCTATACAATCATTACAAGGCAAATGGACGATTAATTAGAAGCCACTGTGGAATTGTTCTTTATTTTTTCCAACAGCCCTCGCGGTGGACCTGGGAACAGTCTGCAGTCTACCAGTAGACCGCGATCGACTGCTTGGGCACCACTGTTCTAAGACCTCTCAACATGTCACTTGTCGTAGGAAAATACAAGAGAAACGCTGTATAGTATGCACCTATCTCATGTTTATGAATGAAAATTATTTGATCTTTACTTTCACCAAGCAGTTTAACAGGTCTGTTTTATGGGTACCTAGCTACTAATGTTGTCAAAGTGAATGAAATCCAAGTACTGTTGTCATAGAAAATTAAGACGATTTCTATTTAGTCATCGAATAAATGCTTGCGCAGTAAATTTTCATCAAGAAGAAAGGTTGTCTTATAACAAGTGTAGGATTGCAACTTTAAAACAGTTTCATTTAAAGCTACGTATACAGGTACGTCAAGAGCACATTCTGCTTCTGTATCAAGAAACTTATCTGTTCATAAATAAAAACATTTTGCTGCTTTCGTTTCATATTATAACCGGTTCAGATTAAACCTACATATCGAATTATCAGATATTTAAAATATGTGGCAAATAAACACAAGCAGTGCTAAAATACGTAATGCGCTGCGATAAATAAAACGAATGACTTGTACAGCATTAACAATACATTCAGCGGAAACGTTAAATGTTTCATTAGCGGAACGTTCGGCATTTTTATTATAAGACTTTTCAGCACTTCCATATGTGCTACTGTAAAGCCGATGACTTTTCCGTGAGCTTTTTCACGCCTAGAAATTACATTAAAACACATCGCAGCCAACTATTGAACAACAGCGGGGTTCAGTGCATGGGCGCAATTTGGTGGGGGACACGGGGGACGTGTCCCCCCACTTTTTCAGACGGGGGGGACATAATATTGCATGTCACCCCACTTTTTTTTCTTTGGGTTTTGTATTTGGAGAGGTTTCAAAAAATTAAAGTGATGTTTGTCACGTTTTCTGTGAAGAGCTTTTCATGTTAGATGGTAAGCTAGACATAGCCAAGTTGATGTTGAAACAGAGTTTGATATGGTATCACTGATTCTGCTAGTTTATAAATTTAAGCTTCGATAAAATAATTTTTAGCATTTTTCAAGTTTTGTGGTATACTTTTAGAAACGTTATTTTCTTGAAACAGTGAGAGTATTACAGCAGCACATGTGGGAGACCACAGTACAACTATGATTTGTTCCGTACAGAAATGTAACTGGCTTTGCTGAAACGTTGGTTATCACGTATTCAGAAACAGACAACGTATAATTTAATGACGCTAGTGTATATAATCAGTGGCGTTACTGACCAGGGGGCAAGGGAGCGAGCCGCCCCCCTTGGCAAGCCAAATGTAAAAACTGGGCCCCCTTTAGCTGACATTTTGGTATTTAGTATTCTTTTGAGTTTCATCAGGTTGTTTTTTTTCGTTTTTTAGAGTATTTTCGTTTTTTTTAGCTGGTATAGACATCCACGATATTCGGATTCACTATCATTTTTTAACTTTTATTTGAGAGTTGGCTCTTGGGTCCCCCCAACGACGGCCAGTGGGACCCTTCAACTAAGTTTTGCACCCCCTGGCTCAAACCTCTAGTTACGCCACTGTATATAATGTTAAAAAGTTAGATTTTCAGACAAATCTCTGCGAAGCTTTTGCCGAAGACAAAGAGCAGCACTATTGTGGAGACTTAGTTTTGGGATGGGGAGTTCAGCAAGACAGTTTTCAACTTTTAGTGAACAGGATTTCAATCAAAACCTTGGAGAAGTAGCCTAAAGTATTTACCTAGCAGTCTATTGACCTATAGATCAAAACGTAGGGACTTGACTCGGAAATAAGGGTACAGTATACATTTATCCTAACTTCTTGTAATGCCGCAACAATTGTGACCAAAAAATCCAAAAGATATTTTTTCCTTGACTCTTACACTTTGTGCTTGTGCTGAATGCATTGGTTCGTCAGTCATCTGATTTACTTGAGTTTAACCAAACCCAAAATGTAGCAATGCCTTCATCCAAGTGCGAAACATTTGCTTTACAGATACATCACACCTATAGTTTTGTTGGACATTCTTTTCGTGTTAAAGGTGAAACTTGGCACCATTTTGCCATTTGGCAAACTTGGTACTTTTTTGCCAATTCGCCGTTGTGCATTTTGATTTAATGTCAAATATATTTTTGTGTCGTTATTCAAGTATAACTCTTAGAATGAAACTTTGACATGGTGCAGAGTTATAAGTCTGGCCGGGCTTTTCGGGCCGGGCTTAAGTTTTTCTAAATATTTCGGGCCTGACAAAAACTTTTTTATAACATTAAGAGTAACGAATTTTTTCTTTCGTGACATAGATTTGTTGTGCTCACCGCGGTAAGTTCTGTGGGTGAAGTGATTGTGATTTTTCTACAGATAATTCTGTTTGCAAACACAGCTGCGTTCTTTTATTCTCTGCTGGGATTAGTCCCACACTGTTTTTGAGCAGGCGATAGCGGTGAGGAAATTAGCGTGCGTCGAAAAGATCAATCACTCACGCGATTCTTGGCTTGTTTTAAGAAGCCTACAAGACGGCTTTTCATATTTGTAGAGCTATCCTCGAAAGTTTCTTTTGTGCCTATAGCGCCATCGTAGATAGTTTCGTCATAGTTTTTTTTTCTTGAAAAACATTATATTCCACACTCCGCAGTATTACCGTTGACTAACATGCTAGGTTTGTGCCAGATTATGCCGATGTTTTGGTTAAGGTGGTTGCTATTTTCGGTGTGATAAACCGTGTACCTGCAACTACACCTGCACACAACTTTTTTTGTTACTCTGCAGTTGCGCATATCTTAACTACCTCGGTAAATGTGGCTTGCTTTCAGGCCTAAATCGGGCTTCAAAAATAAATGTCGGGCTCGCGCCGGGTTCGGGCTTGTGATTTCGGGCTCGGGGCGGGTTCAGACTTCAAAATGAGGCTCTTCTACAACTCTGTGTGAGTAAGTAGGTAGGGGCCAACAAGGGGAGATTGAGAACCCACCAACAGTAAAAATAGATTGAAATCATTTTGTGAAGTAGGCTACGCTAATTTTAGGCCAAATATTTTTG
>Ga0210059_1005460_pt1 | contig 20475 bp, 14 predicted proteins | sample Ectturendosymbi2_FD_188042 | JGI IMG/M metagenome (GOLD analysis project Ga0210059, IMG submission 188042) | Ecteinascidia turbinata endosymbiont from Florida, USA - Sample 2 (SPAdes) (version 2) | ecosystem: Host-associated > Tunicates > Ascidians > Unclassified | place: Key West, Florida...
CACCCCTGCAAAACGACCAAAAGAAGATGTCTTGGGATGCGAGTTCCTATTTTCCTTGTCAAAACGCCACACTCCTTACCAACAGAGGCAGCTTGTTTGTTGCTTAATTTTGCCTGATGATCGCTCTTCACAAAACTTGGATAAAAACTACTGAGCGTTGAACATTTGAAAATTGACGAAGCGAAACCGGCAAAAAATGTACATATATCTCCATCCTGATGTAGCGCCAGTCACCACCAGATGCTAAAAAACCACGCACGACAGCAAAGAATAGCTACTGAATGTACCGACTTCAAGTAAGCCATACCGCCAGTAATATTTCCTTTTTTTAAATTGCACGTTCGCCTGCTCGATACTTAGACCGAAAAACACGCACAACTGGACTCGATTTCTGGCGAACTCGGGAGATTTTGTCGGATTTCTTCTGTTCACCATCAACTTCCAAATGAGTGCTGCGCTTAACGAAACGTTTTAAATATGAAGTACTCCTAAAGAAACAAAACCATACATACTGTGAAGCCTAAGATCTATTCCACTAAATATAAAGCGGTCAGAGCGTGAACACAGCTAATTCCAAGTTTTACAAGTCCAGAATTCTGCAATTGCGATACAAATCTTGACCGCATCTTTCCCCCCTCATTAGAAACAACTTTCGAAGACTCAACATTTTATATCGCGATATCAAAGCATTGGTTGGTGACTAGTGAAGACGCGTGTACACTTATAACGTCATTTTTAAATAAAAGCGTGTCGGTTATGGTTCGGTGAAGAAGGTATCACGTGGTGAGCAGGGCACGGTAGCACCAAAAAGGTGGCAAGACTCAAGGCCGCAAGTGGTTTTGAAAAAGCACTTGTCAGAGCGCAATTTGGAAAATCGTTTTAGGATTTTGAGCGAATTATGGTGCTTTTTTCTTAATCGTTGAAAAGTGTAGTCACTTAGCAGCTGGCGTTATTTGCTTGTGAGCAATAATTAGCACGACAATTTTCCCAGCAAATGTAACGCAACTTGTTTGGGTGCGTTCTGCGAAAATGTTCTAGGACAGGGCGCTTATCATTCCATTTTACGTTTTGCAACAGAGAAAGTCTCTGATCAACGAGCACTTCTGCTTTTTAATAATCATCATCCACACCTCTAGCGCCAAAGCATGTCAGCTTTCGGCAGCAACACAGCAGCAACAAGTGGGATCAATGCAACCGTTTGTCTGTTAACACCGAGTCGGAAACTGCAGACAGCAGAAAAAATAACTCGTAAAACACAAATCGTATTTTGCAGTGAGACCCTTCAGCAACAATTTGCTAATGACAAACCCACCGGGCCGTAGGCGGTTTGTTGATCAATACATCCTGCCAATTAAAAAGGACTGCCGACGAGAACGGTCAGCCAAAGTCATTCTCACGATGTCGCGTTTCCACTTTGCTTCCCAGCACACGTTAGTCAACGTGCGTGAACAATAGACGGGAAATCACACATGAATTGGAAGAGAATCAATTCGCTTCCCGAACAAACTCGACGTTGACAGATCAAAGAAAAAGATCATGCTAATTTCCAGGCAAAAGTGACGTTCAGGCAGCTTCTGAAGCTCTTGAGTCTTGACTATAATTTGTTGTTGAAAATTCAAAGCCCGAGCGAAGAAGATCGATCCATCTGAACAAGGTTTAGATCAGCTCCGCCAACCCGCGGCCCAGTCGAAGCTTATCATTAACGTTTAGGCATAAAACAATGACATCCTGCCGTTATATTTTGATAATCTCAAATTCGACATTTTTGGTACAGTGGTCTTTAGTTCCTGTTTATCACATGCTACTGCGCAATGGACCTTCCACGTGTCCACTCGGCGCGAAAGTGATTTTTAGATTTCTTATTTCGTGTTCCTCTGCACTAAACTGGTTCTATCTACCGTTGCTGGCACCAAACTAGCCTATGACAACAGAGTTCGTGGATGATTAAAGGCACCAAACAGTTATTTTTATCATCGCTATTAGGATTTTGAAAGCTTTTAGCAGCTTTGAAGTGAAAGTAAGTCATTCAATGAGCGACCCTCATGACGACAGTGACATAAATTTTGGCAAAGCATTTTGGTTGAACAAAGATGGTTTAGATCAGGGCTTCTCAAACTATGGGTCGCGACCCCAAATGGGGTCGCGGATTGTAACTTTGGGGTCGCGAAACAAATTGGCTTGACAAATCAGATATAAATGTTTTTGTAAACTAATGTGACGTTTACACGTATCACTAACATTAGACTATCCATCAAGGAACGCCTAGAAAAAAAACTTTTTTGAAACGGGGTCGCAGAACAAAAAAGTTTGAGAAGCCCTGGTTTAGATGATTATGATACGCGGAAGTCACCACATAAGAAAAACACGTCGCACCGCACCAGTGTCTATAGTCAGGTTGGTCTTTCCATAAAAGCTGAAGTGATTTTGAAGTAACCCTTTAAATACCACGAAAAATGATGAATCTCCTATTTATAACAAGTATATGGTCAGATCAATATCGAAAGCATCGTATCACCATGAAATACACGATTCCCCCGAGCAGTTGCATGACACGGTGCAAGGCTTTCTAAAAATTCCTGCAATGCCGTACTTGCAACGTTGGCATGCTGTGTCTCACCGGGGGAAATTACGAGAATATCAGCTGACTTATGCAAAGAGGATGACAGAAGGGAAACAGGGCGCTTTGTGCATTCCACATTAGTGGAGAATAACGCTCTGATGCTGCAAGCAATTTCCTCTGCGCCTCTACAAAGAAGCCGCTAAATCGACTTAGCAGCTCAACGCTCGGTGAAACAGAATAGGTCAACAGTTCAACACGAATGCCCACTTGGGAAATGGGCTGTGCGCGAGCAGCAGTCTCGTCTAAACGAGATTTGAGGGGGCAGCGAGGTCAGCGCCAGGTGCCGCAGGTCACAATGTATTGCGATTTCGCGACTTTTCAAGCGCTGTCAAGAGAACACCCGGGTTGACCGGTTGTTTTTTTTCTCGAACTGATGTTTTCTAAAAATAAAAAAAAATAAAAACAATCCAAAACAGCAAAGATTTTTGGCTGAACATCAAAAAATTGAAGTAGAAATTTTACAAACAACTGAAAACGTTTTTCCAAAGTGATGAATAAACACATCAAGAATGAGAAACAATGGCTGAAAAAATATACGCACGCTAAACGAGATTTTGGCGACAGTTGGAGATCCGAAGGAAAGGAGAACATTTTGCAGGATTTTCCACGCAGTGAGACAGATGTTTAATCAGAAATTAGGAATGACAATTATGACACAAAGAATCATAGTAGCGTCCCATGCAATGCCAATAACTTGAAGATAGTTGGGGAAACTGACCTCGCATCCATTGCTTGAACAACAGTCGGCAGCGACCAGGTATCTTACGACAGGGATGAGGAACCTATTGGTTATATTACTCTCATGGGCCGCATGAAATGTGGAATATTACTTTTGCGCCGCAAAAAAATAATAAATTTTATCAAGAATCTATTTTTATCTTCCTAAGGAAAAATAAAGAGAGAAAACTCTGAGGAGCGAGAGAGACTTTATGTCTAAGTATCTGCTTATCATGGATTACATCGCTTCGACGCGATGTTGTGTTCTAACTTGGGTAACGACATTGCTGATGTGGGCCATACTAAAATGTCACGCGGGCCGCAGGTTTTCCTCTCAGCTGTCTAAGGACTTGTAGGCAATGACATGAAAAGCAACGCGAGAGTAGATGTTCCCGGCGCTGGAAACCTGCCCTAACAACAGCGCTTAAAGTCCCTTTGCCGTCAATAGACTCACCTGTTGACACAACTAGTGCGTGGTGGTTGCCGTGGGTTCCTGTGGAGTGGTAAATAAAACAACCTTGACTATTACAGCGTTTGTTGAAACTTTTCTGTACAAGCGAACAGTTCAAATTAGCTCCACAACAGCACGGGAAAAATACTGTTTTAGTAAAGTAGCATCAATTTCGTTGAACAGTGTAATATACACCCCCTGAACAGTCAGAACAGTTTGAACAGTCAGAACCTGAACAGTTTATTGTTGCAGTCCAGAACAAGGTTTCCCAGCCCTTTTTCTTGCTTGCCCCACTCACATCTTGCTGGTGTTAGGGCTCTTGTGCGTAAAAATAAAATCGATGCTATTTTCTGGTGATACCACATTTGACTGATTGCTTTTGTGTGCTTTTGTGAGTTCAAAACACAATTAGTATTGCACGTACTTTTCCAAACACCTCAGTGGCTTACTACCACATAGCTCAACAGGGGATCCGGGCCCAATAAGCTTAGGAACACTCGTAGAGCCGTTTGGTGTGTATTGCTGGTGCTGTCATTATGAAACGGACAGCTTTGCCCAAGCGAATAATGGACGTGGACGTTATTTGCAGCACTTTATTCACATACGGGGCGGCAGACCGTAAAGCTGCTGACGTTTGCTTAAAGTTGGCTTCTTCATCGTTCAGCCAGTTCTTTTAATCCACTACGAGGCCGCACTGGATCTCGGGGCAGGTGTGGAGCAGCTATTCGATTGTCTTGTCATTTAGAACCGGCAGGCCATGCACTCCAGTACATTGGGGACGTCGATGGATTGGACCAGGGATCTCTAAACTACGGCCCTCGGACCATATACGGCCCACGATGCCATTTTCATCCGGTCGCAACGATTTTGTCAATAGTGAAAAAATAAGATATTCACAAAACATTTCTTGATTTGGTAGAATATAATATATCCCGTAACAATCACATCAAGAAGATGTCCGGCCGTCGAAGTGTTGTGTTAGCTTAGGTGGCCCTCCTAACAAAAAAGTTTGGAGATCCCTGGATTGGACAGTGATGGACAACACGTTCAACGGTCTGTTCCTCACTCACAAGCCACAGAAGCGGCCGTACCCCATTTGTGTAAGCAGGAGCGGGAACATCCGACACTGGTGCGGAGGCAGTTAACCGGACCTCGTTGTTCGTAGCAGGGCAAATCCGGGAGGGGTGGTTCCAATGTCGGGGATGAAAGTACGGAGTCTTGTAGGGTTGTCCAACCACTCACGCCGCATTCCACCGGCGATCCGCCCTGTTTGTTGTCAGACAAACTGATGAGTTGTTGTGCGGCGGGTACAAATGGTGTCTCGATTTGAGGCGCCGTGCATTCCCACTCGATGGACAGGGAGCGTTGACAGGGAACAGATGTCCAGGCTCCATGGCACGTCGTGCCAGAGACAGTGTGGCTTCTTTGCGACGAAGCTCAGCGGGTTGGATGTCCGCGAGGATAGGAAGATTGTCTGCTGGTGTAGGACGCAGGCATCCAGTCACAGTTCGCAAGGCGTCGTTGATGACATGGTCAACGAGGTGGGTATGAGCACTGCGGCACCAGCGCAGTACTCTGCTGTTGAAATGACCAGGGCTGAGCTATTCGCAACGTTGTTGCCCCAGCACTCCAGCCCGAGCCAGCAAGCCACCTCAAAGAGTGCGACGCGTGATGTCAACTTTCTGCGAAGTTCGACTCAAGGTGTCGGCGATACGTGAGCGTTCTGTCCAATGTTACTTCGAGGTATTTGGGTTCGGAGCAGAAGCGTAGGTTTCCGTTGTTGAAGTTAACTTTTAGCTCACGTTTAGCTTCCTTGTTGTTGAGATGGAAGGCTGCCGACACCGTTTTTGTAGTGCTGAGCTTTAGCTTCCAAGTCTGGAGGTATTCACCTACGGTTGCCATGTCCTTGCTCAGCACGCCTTTCACTTCTTGCCAGTCTCCACCAACGTACATGATTGCTACATGGTCGGCGTATGCATACTTTCTAGAGACGGTGGTTGGTAAGTCAGAGATGTAGATGTTCAAGAGAAAGGGTTCCAGGACAGATCCCTGTAGGACGCCATCCTTAAGGCGTCGTAACCAGCTCCGTTTTGCAAGCTGCGATTGCCAACCAGCTCCATGATCATGTGGACCATGTGTCTGTCAGGTGGCAATCGCAGCAGCTGGCAGGTGAGTCCGCGATGCCATGCAGTGTCGTAGGCTGCTGTGAGATCGACAGGCACAGCTCCGGCCTTCTTCTTAGCCGAAAAGCTATCCTCGATGTCTTGCATAAGTAAGATGACCTGATCTACGGTCGACCTCCCGTGTCGGAAGCCCGCGTGTTCCTGCGGGAGTAATGGGTCGATGATTGGTTCGACACGAGCGTTAGATGAGTCTCTAGTGACTTAAAAATAACAGATACCCAAAAAGCCAGGCTAAGTCGGATAGGATATCGTCCTCGTCCACACTTTGCAAAGTAGATTTTTCGGAGAACGAATTATAAAATCGAAAAAAAATTGTACAAGGGCTAACAAGTCAGAAGGTTCGTCCGATTTGTGATATGGAACCGGTTTGTGGCGGTTTTTCTTCTAACCGTTGCACCGCTTCACACTGAGTTTGCGTAGCGCGATTTCTTCAAGTCCAAACATGCAGATCACTTACGTGCAACATATTCCACGAAATGGTTTGCTCTGAAGGGACCCACACTGGGACGCGAAACTACAATTGGCGACGCACCGTCACGAATGAATAACGTGGAATTTCCAGTGAAGATGCTAGGGAAATCACATTACGACGACAGCACAGGTCGAATCCGCTCCGAATTCAATCGCACGAACTAACTGCGAACCTGTCTGACTCGAGCAACAGACTGCAGTACATGGGCTGGGTTTAAACGCGGAACTGCCGCAGTGTTCGCTGCAAACGATTCTGAGAAACTGGTGTGAATTCAACTGCTGCTGCAGATGCTCCGCCCCAACAAACACACAGCGATTGTTTCGCAGATGCTGAACACATGAGACCATTCTATAGAAAGGACGAAATGTCTTTTATCGCATTCATGCGCTTTCTGCGTGTAACCAGCTGTGTTTGAAAGATGGAGATATATTTCTCACCTTTCTGTGAGCCTCTGACTGGAATGATTAGATTAAAATTCCGAAAAATGGATTTATGAGCAACGGTAAAACTGACAAAATGTTCGAAGGCTGAAGAAGGCCGAAATAGAATCATTATGAAAAGGTTCTGCTGTCATCAGCAGGAGTTTAAATTTAATCTTTGAGATAGGGAACATGTTTCTGAAACACTACGTCTTCAGGAACCTTTATCTGAGGGCAATAAATAGTTAGTTATAAAAAGTGCAGTGCAATTCCTCGTATTCGCGGCAGACTTCGCAAGGGCTAAATGTTGCGAGGTCGGTATATATATGAGTTTTGTGAAGTTGAATTGTGTAGGAAACAATTTTCTACGACTAGACCAGCTTCGGCATGCATGCGAAGCGACGAGAAGCGTGGTGATCTTTCTGTTTTTGCTAATTTGGCTCACGGGGTCCCACTGGTGGCCATCTCCAGCCGAGGCATACAATCAACGACCTTGCGAAAACCTAACCACGAGTTTTACAATGAAAACGCTTCAAAAACAAAAGGTAATAATTAACGTCCGACTTCAGCGGCACATATTGTGGTGTTAGCTAGGCACACTAAAACATGGGCAGAAGTGTAAGGTGAAGTGAAGCCGGCATCCAGCCTCGAAGCATAGACCACAGAGGACGTAGCCATGCTTTTTCCTAGTTTTTTGATAAAACTTTCCCACAGTGTGAAGAAACGTCATTTTTACACTAGCAATATCAAACTTAAACAAAAAAGAACAAGTGGTTGTCCAGCTTTTTGCAGTGCACGCCATACGAATATTTACAATAGACAAACCTAATTTTTTTGGCAGGACTTGCAGTCCGATCTGTAACATTTGCAGTCAAGGAACAGTCGCTGCTGAACGGTTATGCTTGGCGGAGATGAAGCGAAATAAATCTGAAGTCAGCAACTCTTCAAAACTTGCCATGCAGCTTGCTACCTACATCAACGCAGATCTAAACTTGGCCTTATTCTGCGAAAAGGCAACAGTCACTTGAAAAATTTATTAAATAAGTGAAGACCGTTACGCTGATATCTGTGATGCGGCTCCTTGCAGCTGCTGCAACACCTTTTAACTTTTTTGTAGTCGTCCGAAATTAAACGTGTCTGTCGCTCTTTGTAAAGAACAACATAAATGCGCCTAAATGGATAAATCCGGTACATTTTTTCCGAGGAGAATCGCGGGTGAAGTAGCATAATCAGACGGCAGGTGTTAAAACCAGACGTCACGTTCTCAAGTTTGGAAAAAAAAGTTGTACTCATTGCCATCACTTCGTGTACGCGCCAAAGAAAACGCTGCCGTGTCGCGACGGTGGTGGTTAACCATCGAAATAACGGGAAGCGGGGATTCCGCGCTCAACACGCCAAACCTTGGAGACGCGAAATGACAAGACGCGGCATGAGGCTTAACATTCCAAACTTACCGCGGCTGCTTGGACGTCGACGTATTAAAGCGCAGTGGAGCGCTAATGCCACGCTGTAAAATGTGCCTTAATTCTAAAGGCTGTAATATACCAGCAGCAAATTAATGCATTAATACTTTCGCTGCTATGCAGCTTTATTCAGACACGTTAAGTCTTCTTTGCTTCGTGGCATGCTTTATGGCCGTGAAGCCAAACTTGAAGGCGGCCCCGGAGTTGCTCGTCATTTTAATGACTCCCAAGGTATGCAAGGTTAAAGCAAGCTGCTAATAGTCAACAGTTACACCTCGGGTGTTCTCCGACCACGGCGCAGCTCAGGAGTGTCGTAAATTCACCTTGGAACTGCAAAGCCGAGCAAACCCGCGTAACGACATGGCGCTACATGTTAAGTGGTGCCAGTCAGAACGTTGCTAAATTCCGTTGCAGCAACGGCAAATAATCACACGAATATAAACCGAAAAATGCGACTCGCAAACACGCAAAAAAAGCGTGTGACGGACTTCAAAACACTTTTGTGACAATAATATTTAACTGCTTGATTTCGCAGTGTTTTGCTGACTCAACAGAAGCATGTCATTCCCACAACACGGAGACATATCAATCGCCACCAATTCACCACGCTGAAGTTCTGTGATGTGTTGACTTTTTATTCAACTTCTTTTGATGCCAAGAGCTCTTGGATCTTATATGGTATTCAGACTTAGCCTCAAAAACAGAACCAATCACGACGGTCGCAACCCAACCACTTGAAACAACACGGCTTCTCTTAAGGGTTAAAAACAGAGCGCTGCATGACGAAGCAGTTGGGAAGTAAATCAGGCAAAACAAACATCAAGCTCTGCACTTTGTGTTTGACTTGCCGTAAAAGCTATCGCGAACGAAGCTGGTCAGTGCTTTGGAGAGCCAGCACAAGCCTTCTCTTGCTCGTTGGAGGATTTTGTGCATCGTTCACATTCACAATTTCAACTGCAGTTGAGTCTCCTACATTAACCATTGCACAAGAAAATCCACAGTGCTTTCAGCTTTAACGTAAATAATAATTGACTGAAAAAATAAAGCATAGTGAGACTACTTTGAGTCTTGGAACTTCATGGCAAGTAAATCTGTTGAGATTTATATGAACAGATGGCATGAGCGCGGCAAATATCGGAACGTAGCGCGGTTGTTATTATGACGACGGTGACACGGTAAACAACATTTATTTGCAAAAAATATAGTCGGAAATCAATCAAACGCAACTTATGCAGGAGTTGAGTTGTTAGCAGCAAAACTGGTGATGGCCAACTTGTAACTCGATAGAGGCATCAATACCACAGACCTCCCGCTTGACAAATCACTTTCCCAAAGGAAAGGAACGAAGGTGACAAGTTATGCTTCAACAGGAAATCCAACAACTTCCGCGATCTTTTCGCAGAGCCGGGGACCGCATGCCAGTGTTTCTATCTAATAATCGGGACTTTATGCACGTTTCGAAACTCAGAGCAAATGGATGCAACACAGACTTGAAAGTGGAGCACTGACGCTTGAACTGAGCCGTCAAGTCACATCGACAAAACGGAGATACAGTAAAATCAACTAAAGATGCCGTACAAGATGCTCTGAAGGTTGTAGTCGGAAATGAACGCAATCGCAACCTTAGCATTCCCGTAATTTCCGTTTGACCGCATTTTCTGACAAAACATCAAAGGGAACAAATGAGCGATAACAATTCTATGCAACCGCGAAACACTAACGAGTAAATATCTCTTGGGTGAACCATCGCAAGGTTTGGAATAGCTTAATGGTTAACAAGGATGCAGGCTAACTAAAATCCTACTGTCTGAAAAAAGGCGCCGAAAAAATGCTGATCGGAAAAAAGAGAACAACCAAAAGAAAAAATGTTGTTTCAAAAATTGGTTTGAAGATAAACAAGAAGGTCGAAAGGCTGGAGACATGAATTCGGTACTGGCAATAATATGTGTGGATAAGAGCTTCAAAATTGTACGGAAGCAATCAATTAAATTCAACTAACCTTGAATTCCGACACTGGCAGGCTGCAAACGCTGACGTTATCGCCGTCGCTCGGGTCAGTCTGTTTTCTTTTTCTCGGAAAGTTCGCCTGATATGTATAAAGCAGTGTCACTTTATCTTTCTTCGTATTACAAATATATATCTGACAAAAGCTAGGACCCCTTTGCAAGAAGCGCACTTCAATAGTTGAAATAAGTTTTACCGATTTAGTCGCAGTCGAAAAGTCTGTACACAAACTTTTGTAGCGTGTAATTTTTAGTAAACACACAAACCAGTTTTCCTGTGGCTTCAGCTTTCAGCGGAATGCATACACACATATGTCAAATATTTATTGTTAAGTTTCATTCACAGCCAGGGCTTAAAGCGATTGTTCTTGAAATGCACACCCAGCCACGGTCACTTGACCCTCAACGATATGAACAGTCCCATTAAAAGATATGGCAGCAAAGCAATCTGATGAGCTTCAGCTTAAAGATTCTGCCAATTGCAAGGATTTGGTACGCAACGTTCATTTAGAGCAGGGGTTGCCAACCCGCTCCTCGCGAGCTGCATGCCGCTCTTACATAAATATCGTATTTATTCGTGTATGAGTCGCAAAATTTTGTACCAGTTGTTGACCTTGAAAGTCAGGGTTTGACTTACACACGCGTTGCGTGGAAACGTGCTTGGTGCCTTGTGCAAGCACATACATACACGAGCGCATTTACGCGACACACGTGTTAGTTACTGTGTTGTGTGGAAGCGTGCTTTGTGGTTTGCGAAAGAACACACACAAGCGATCACATTCACGCGGGTTTGTAAATTTGTGTCATTATCATGTGTGTGATATTTACAATAAATCTAGCTGACCAAAGGTGTGTGTGTGTGAGTGAGGAAGAGATGGGGTGATGTTCATGTGTGCCCAAGTGTATAATGCGGCTCTTTGCAGTAGCACAGTAAGAAATGCGGCTCTTGGTCTTTGACTGGTTGGCCACCCCTAATTTAGAGTCTCCATTCGCCTTTGTAAGCATTCAGCTGCAAAACGTTTACACCATGTTTCTGCAGGACGTCTTTTGGTGCTCAGATTGACTATCCACAAACCTAACATCAAGCGAAATTTTAATAACGTACCAGGTAGAAAGTGACATAAGCAACATACCATACACTTGATGTTTGTAAGGGGACTCATCAACGATTGCCTTCTTGATAATCTCCTTCCAGACCTGCTAAACAAAGCGTAGCACTTTTTTTAGACCCTTACGTTAAAGAATGACTGGAAGTGCGATGGTGACTGCCTACAATAAAACTTGACTTTCTCGCCATGCTCCTTACCTTTCTCTTTCAAATAGGAAACCTTGTGAAAGGCATTTATATGATAACAATGATGGCATGGCTACCACGGCTTTCTTGAAGCTGCTTCATGCAAACGGCTGCCCGAAACACATATCAAATGGACTGTAAAATTACTCACAGAACTACAACAAAACATGAAACTGTGGTGCAGCTAAATTGCTGTTTAATTAATTGGCTTCATCAACTGCTCATCATGTATGAATGGATAACTTCAACCTTGAAATGCTTGGTGATTTTTTTCCAGAAAAAACATGCAACTGATAAACACAAAGATGGAAGAGAAATTTCATGAAACCACAAATTGTCTCAATCCAAGGTTGTGGAACCTACGGCCCACAGGCCACATGTGGCCTACTATACCAACTAAAAACCATGTATACTTGGTTGTATCTTTCACCACAAGATATTTAGAACTTTTTGTGGCCCCTCTGTGATAGCAACTAGGGTCTCCACACCTGTCTTATGCCATAAATTCAAAAACTTAATGATTTCATTTTTCTTTAGTGCAAACATGGTCAAACAACCACAAACATTGAACTTGAATCAAAAACCTATAAATTTGCAAAAATGTCAGAAATATAAAGTGAAAGAAGTAAAGCAATAGCCCCGACCAAGATTAAGCAGCAGAAGTTTGATCTGCACTGTCTTTTTGTCTTGTTTACTTTTATCACTGTGAAACACACAATTGCAACAAATGCATACAGATAAGAATCAGCTACCTTGGACAAGCACACTTAGGTTTGGGATGAAAAACTTCTCTATTGGTTGCTCCTTCCATCATGGCCAATGCACTTCAGACTGTAACACAAAACACAAAGCTTTTAGAGATTAAGCATGCAACACAACAAACAATCATATGAAAAATACTTTTACAAATCGCAAAGGTAGGGAAACGTATGTGCACAGCAAATTATGCTCAACTGGGTCACTGTTTTTTGCATGTATGAGTGGACAAAAATATTGAGAATTAAATCCACTCAAAAATAAATCACCAGTTTTTATCTGCTTATATTAGCCAGTGTTCTGCTTAATCAGGGCATACCTGGTTAACTGCAGTCCGACATACACTTGGGTATTTGCAAAACTGCTTGTGTGATACAATAGTATACCATGTTTGTTATATAACAACTAACTACCCGGCATATAACAGGGGTGGCCAAACTGTGGCTCGTGAGCCGCATGCAGCTCTTCAAACTTTTACATGCGGCTCATAGATTTGAAAAAAATTATGTATTTGTTTATCATTATTTCTTTCTATTGCAAAATGTACAAATATTGTATAGTGGTACTGTGGTAGCTGGCGCAGCACACAGTATTACTTTTGCAAGTCAATCAAAAAAGAATTATGATGTCACAGAAACATCATAGATTACAAATAAATTCGTGCTTTTAGATTTCTACGTTGCGGCTCTTTATGACTTGCGTTTTACAATATGCGGCTCATACACAGAGCAGGTTTGGCCACCCCTGGTATATAATATACATCAGCCAGTTTGTCACTTCATGCTTCCAGACGCTACAATTGTTGTGTTGTGCTATTAAGTTCTTTGAAACTTTGGTTCCATTTAGCTTGACGAAGTTAATGAATATCTTCCTTTAATGTTAATCTATGATGTTAACACTTTGACGTCCGGGTTAATTCAAGCGGTTTGCAAAACACAGCTGGATCGCACATGGCTTTGCGCGGGAATATCTCCGCTCCTGTACGGGTACAGACCTGGTCGAAGTGTCAAAAGACGTGGCAAGTCTTCTAGTCTACACTTGTAAAAAAATTTTTTGCTTGGGGGTTGCAGGTTTGTTGTGAGTGACGTCATAGTGGAGGACTTTTTGGCCACCTTGGCCCACTTCACCTGGCCCTGGGTGCCAACTGTTAGACGGTAGTATTTCGCTGAAGTTTTTATTAGAAACTAGGCTACAATCCGAGTCTTTTGATACTTTGGGTGACCTGCTGGGGTTTAGGGTTCAAAATTTATGATCTAAGTTAGTAAAAATTTTTGACTAATTAGTTGATTAGATAATTATTTTTGTTTATTTGAGATCATAACTTTTGAACCAGAAACACTAGAAAGTCCATCATAGGGTCAAAAGACTCGGACTCGAGCCTAGTTTCCAATGAAAGCTTCAGCGAAATACTTTGGCCTAGCGGTTGGGCCTAAGTCAGGCAACATGAGCTAAAATGGTCCAAAATCTACTTCACTTATGATGTCACTCACAAAAAATCTGCAACCCCCAATGAAACATTTTTTTCGAGTGCCATCTAGAAGATTGTCCGATTTGTTTGACCCCTTGAACAGCTCTTTAGCGCAATCGGCGGAGGAGCTAGGGCGTTGGTATCGAAGTACGAATATATCGTACGCCAGCTCTCAAAGTGTTAAGTTTTGTCTTTGTCCACTGCTGTCAATTGAGTGATGACATTCTTTGTTTTCTTATTTTGCTTAATTGCGCAAAATGACACTTGTCTCAAAAGCCTAGTTAGACAGAATCTACTGCATCTATAAAAAATTCAGTCCTTACCTTGAACAAAATCTGGGTGGCTTGACTGTGCTTGTTTGCTAAGAAGAAGTAGCTATTTCCTGAAACACTCAGCTTCAACAAACATGCATCTGCACCACGCGTTCAAGTGAAAACAAGCTAACTTCTTATAATACCAAAATATATTGTTCATAACAATTTCAACAACTTGTTTGAAATTTGCACAGATTTACTCAGGAGCAAAACAGCTTGTCTATTATATAAAAAACCTTTCTGGCTGAAACAATAAAAAACAGCAGTTGCCTTAATCTGTGTCAGATTGTCAAGTAATAAAACACTATGTATGGAGTTATATTATATGGAGCTTTATTTTGTTTTTCTATTTTTGAGGGGGCTCTATATTATTGCTAAACTTTCATGTTCCACCATAATACACAGAAATATAACTTAACTGTGGTTTCATTGGTTGACATTATCTCACATGACAAACCCAGCTACACAGGAAATTGTTCTAATCAATCATGTCTGAAACAGCCAGTGCCAAGTTATTTTGTGCTTAAGTTTTTTTTAAACCTCAAGTTTCCTGTCTAACATAAAATAACCACTGTTGTTTTCTGTTGATCACATCAGGAACTTCATGGAGCAGAAAACTGAAACAAGATTAAAAAATCATAATAGCAGATAGTATCCCATTTATAAATTGATAAAACTGTTCCAAGATTTCTACATGAATTAAAATTCATCATTTGGCTAACATATCAAGATAAAAAAAAACTAAATTCATTCATCATTTGCAACTAACCTACTGTTGCAATCGGAAAGCTCCAGCAGCAAGTGCACAAAGCTTCACACACACTATGGCAGCAAACAACAACAGAGACTACCTGACGAGACTATCATTGCTTGTTCGCGCCACATATGCTTGTTATTCTTCGCGCACATACCTTTTGTGGTGAATCACACATTCAGTGCCAGACTGAGAAGTTGCAACAGTACTTTCTCCTACATTGCCCAAATAGAAAACTTGATAAAATTTTACAATCCTTGATTCACGAGGTCTCTATGTAAATTAAAAATTAAGTCTTACAAGTTCTAGAACTACACAATATGGCTGCAAAACATCTTTGATTTGTTCAAAACATAAGTAATTGAAAAGATGGAATGACAAAGTGTGATTATGGTTTCAAAACAAACACTTTTTTGGAAATGAAACTCAGTGGCTTGTGACAGACTAAAAAGTTTTTGAAATCCAGATTGGACTATTACTTGCCATTGTTCGAGTAAAACCAAATGTAAAAACTATTTGATCTGTAGATATCACTACCCAACTGCTAATTTTATACCCAATGATTGTAATGTGATAAACCAGATTCTACACAATTCTGACATTGATTATGCAGTGCTTCTTGACAAAAATCTTAGTTTGTTCATCTTAAACATAACCTAAATGATTTCTTTAGTTTATTTATAATTTAAAAAGTAATGGCTATATCACACAATTTACTAGATTTTTGTCAGCATCATCATGTTAAATAAAATTGCAAACACTTACCAAGTTTAACATGCATATTTTTAACAAAAGCTAACAGAAAACCATAGATCACCTCATAACTAACAAACAAGACTTATGTTACATCAGTAACACATCAAAACTTTTCATGCATAGAAACTTTTCACTGTTCAGGAGAGCAAGAAAAGACACTGCTAGTGTTGACAAAGTGCAGTTAAATTCTTGGAATTGAGGGAAAAAACATATGCAATATCATAAGAAGTGTTGATGCTTGTTGGTTATGAGTAAATAGTTTGTGTTAGTATTTCAACAAAGCAACGATGGAAGCAAATAAAATTTAACACAAAGGCAGGTCATTAGTTTCTCATCAAATCCATATAAACACTCTGGTAAACAAGCATATAACTTTACAAGCATATATTAATGCTTTTGCTATTAGTATTTTTAACAATATCTTTCTTTTCGCAAAGTGGCACACCTTCCGTAAAATGGTCTTGTAAACCATACGGACCCTTTTTGCTTTTATTAATGTGAAATATGATAAACACTTCTTTAAATATTTTTGAGCAGGTATGTTAGTGCGAAATCCCAGCATGCAGTACAGATGAATGCATATATATAGTAATAAAGAGCAGCAAGTGTTTTCACAGGAAGTGAAAACAAACAAACAACAAGACATTAGATGCAAACAAAAAATTTGAAAAGCAAACAATATACTTTTTTTTTCTTCAAGTTACAAAATGTAAAACACAGTAAAATTATACAGATCATGTATAATTGTAAACAATATACTTTAATATCAAAAATAGCATATGAAGGAAGACCATGAGATTTCAACTGAACAACATAGGCCTATATATATTAGGGTCATTCTATGTCAACTGTCCCAGCCAGTCAAGCCACCATCTCAGTTTCTCCTCAAATTTAATATGCAGACAAAACTTTCATGCTGATTCCAAAAAACTAAATTTTTTTTAAATTGGTTAAGGTTTTGCGAAGTTATGGACCATACAAAATGTCAACTTTTTGTGGTCAGTGAAGCGTAACAACTAGCAAGAAAACCATCAACTAACTTTAAAACTAAATCATAATAACTGCAATCATAAAATTGTCACAAAAACTTGACAAAAAGGGCTGTCTCAAATATCTTTTCTTCACTTGTGAAGAAAAATTTCAAAAAACCCATGCACTTACCACAATTTTGGAGCAAAGGAAATGGGTAGTCATCAAAATCACTCATGCATGACATAATTTTTGAATGGTAATAATTCAACAAGCACACATGCTGCTAGTATCAGCATGCGCAATACATCATCTGTCCTGAAAGCTCTTGTTGAGGAGATTGTAGTCTCAAAAGAGGAGATCAACGAATGTCATCTTAAACATGTAACTCATTTTTACTGTTATATGCGCAAAAATGGGGTTTGACAAATGCTTGAAAAACTGCATAAGGGTTCAGTGTGTTTGCAAAGGTTAAGAACCACTGCTGTAGTATAACTAATAAGTATTACAAGGCAGATGTTTTGGGACAATATGCTTTATCAGTTAGCACACAATTGACAATCTGCATTGTAATGTAGCCTACTGTACAGTGCAAACAATCTACATTTTTAACAATATCAACCAAGCAATGAATGAAGCATCAGTAGGCTAGGTAAGCTGTTAAGATAAACTTTTTCAAAACATGTTGAGAAAAAAAGCAGATATTATTTTCACATTTTCATAAAGCCTCGCCTCATTAGGTTAGCACTATAGTCACTGTATAAAAAAAAGAAAACAATTAAATTAAAATTATGGTGTTCCAAAGCTTTATGTGTCTTGTTGTTAAGCTTCTTAATTTATCGATAATTTAAAACAAACCACAAAATGTACGTCATATCAGGCACTGGCCATTCGAAAAACAAGTATAGCAAAATAATGTCTTTGACATAGCCTACATGGGCCTATAGTTTTTATTGTTTTCCTGTACAGAACAGTAATTAAGTTACTGTAAATATTTCTATGAATGCAGTACTAGGCCTACAGATACAGAAGTACTGCACTATACTAGTACTAAGTAGTCTGTAGAAGTACTGCACATAGCACTAGCCGCCAGCCTGGCAAAGCAGAGACGAATATCTGCAATGCATCAAATGCGGTGCGCAGTTCACGAACGTTCTATCAGATCCTTTATCGCAGCACAAACAAACACAGGGTACAGTGCTGCCAGTGTACTTGTAGTTGTACTACTTAGACCAGTGGTTCTCAAACTCGAAACTGTGGTACTCGTAGTCATACCAGTAGTGGTACGCGAAGACCTTCAAGGTGGTACGCGAAGGGGCCTACTCCTTGTTTTTCTTCACAAAAAATATATTCACAGCTGTAGTTATTACTTGTCGGTTTGTGTTAATAAATTCTTGAATTTTTGTGTTGCCTACTTCCCTTGCTATTTTCTAAAAACAATGGCTATCAAAATTTCTCACACAGCCATTTTGTTCACGTTGCATTTGTGTCAATTCTGGTTTTCCAGACTTTTGATCGAATGATATTTGGCACATTGACTTTTTCTGGAACAAGGTAGTACGTGATGACAGTACGGGACACACAACTGGTACGCGATCAGAAAAAGTTTGAGAACCACTGTACTGGAACTCCCTGTCTTCCTATTTCAGACAGAGTTGCTTTTCCTGCATGTTTTTTCTTCCCGCTAGCTCTTTGAGCGTTTAAACGCTATATCCGACACAATGAAAGAACAACACAAGACAACAAGAAAAAGTACGACTGGGAAAGGATCCAAAGCGTCAGTGAAGTGGTTTCAAGACCGAGACTCAAAGACCTGGTTTGTCAATAACTCAACTCGTTTACGGTTTTGAAAGCTTAAGTCTTGCCTCAGCATGTCGGTAATTGGAATCTAGTTGATGTCCCTGTCCGGGGTTCTCCATTCTCCCATGGCCAAATACTGAGATTTTTGCACTACTTGAGCTGCGCACTCTCGGCCTCAGCGTATCGTGAGCAGTGGTGTGTTGGGGAGGCGAGTGAGACACTTGCCTCGGACCCCTCCTTTTTAGGCTCCTCTCGACGTGTTTCGCGTGCAAGCTTATTACCCACTCATATAATACCCTGGAGCAGATAATAAGTAAGAACTCTGCTTCCAAAAGGGCCTCCAACAACAACTGTAATGTGCAGGTACATGCTGTCAAAGGGGACGCCCAGCATCAACTGTGGGGATGTAAGTACCTTGCTTTCAAAGGACCCTCTAAACCCCAATATCAATTTCAATGTGTAAATACTCTGCTTTCAAAGCAGCCCCAACAGCAACTACAATATGTTAGTACTCTGTTTCCAAAGGGGCCCCCAACCACCACTGTAATGCGTAAGTACTCTAATTTCAAAGCATATCTAGTGTGTAAATAAGGAAAAACTTCAAACCAACTTCAATAGGCCTACCTTTCAAAAACCGCGGGTTAAAATTTGTTCCAAAGAGTTCTGAAAAGAACCTTTCAAGTAAGAGCAAAAATTTATACCAAATGATGAGTTTTTTGACTGTCAGAGATTGAAGCTTCTCTTAATGTAGTGTAGCAACATTTGCATAAAGGTAGGCTATATGATGAAGTTACTGTATTACCTTTGCACGTTTTTCAACTAACTAGTGTCAATGCAAGATGAAGGCAGTTTTGACACATCTAGTCTCAAAGCTTTCAAAAACAAGTCTCAGGTTGGATACTTTTGTATGTATGCCATGTTCTTGAACGAAGTTAAAAGGATAAAATTTGAAACAAATTAAGCATTTTGAATTTGCTTGGTTGTTTTCTGTGGTTTCATGGAGTTCCTTAAAAACATGGGTGCGAAAAAATTCAGGAAACCAAGCACTTTTCAAGGGAAAAAGTGTGTTGCTAACTTTCTAGTTTATTGGTGAATGGAGAAAAATTTGACGCAAAACTAGAGAAGTAGGGAGCAATGCCAACTTGTTATCCTTTAACATTTGGGCTATGTGTTGCTAGGTTCGTCTTCACAACTTTCAGTGTTTTCAATTTAAAGTTGTGTATGATGAATACTGCTTTGCATTTTCTGTTATATCAGTCATGTCGTAGTCGCAGGAAAGTATCCTTGGGTCTCCTGCATATCTCCTTCCTAGGCTTGATGAAAAGGTCTTATCACAGTTGGCTTAGTATGATTACGTCATCAAAGGGCCCCTTTTCCGCTTTGCCTCGGGCATTCCCAGCCCTGAGTCCATCCCTGTGCATTGATTAAAAAAGGTTGGGCTACGTTCTAAATCCAAGCCTTGTAAGCTAATTTCTCTTCTCGGATAGCATATTTCACCTCGTGGTTCCACTAAAGGTTACCCTTTTGTCATTATTCGCCACACCGAGTCGTTTCCGTCCGCAAAACCGAGCAGCAGATGAAGCTAAAATCGCTTTGAACAGCTGTCATTCCAACTCTGCGGCCGCAGTGCATTCCGGGAGCTGTCCGAACAAGGACGGTTGCCTGCAAAGGTCTTTCTTACATCTTTGTCCGCCAGGGCCTCCCAATTTATTTGGTACGATCCAGGGCGAATCCAGGGTGAGCGATTGGGGCAATCGGCCCCCTATAACCTACGAAAGCAACTTTATTGACCTGAATTTTACACAATCTGGAAAACAGCATTTGCGAAGTTAAACCAGTTGGTCGTCCATTGTTTTGTTACAGCAGTGTTTATGAAGTATATTTCATCTCTCTTACAGTAGCGAAGCCGTTACGAGACTTCACTGACAAATCTTACAGAAATCTCCCCTTCCCTAACCTCAGTCCCATCGCCCCATCGTAGACCAGGTCACCCTGTTGACACAGGACATCGAGAATAGCTTCTCAGCTAAAAGAAG
>Ga0210059_1005462_pt1 | contig 20474 bp, 14 predicted proteins | sample Ectturendosymbi2_FD_188042 | JGI IMG/M metagenome (GOLD analysis project Ga0210059, IMG submission 188042) | Ecteinascidia turbinata endosymbiont from Florida, USA - Sample 2 (SPAdes) (version 2) | ecosystem: Host-associated > Tunicates > Ascidians > Unclassified | place: Key West, Florida...
TGGCTCTATGCATAATTCCTAGATTTGCTATTTTTTATTGTCAAGTTTTTATATTTTCAAGTTTTCATAATTTCCATATTTTTACGTTAAACTGATATTCACAACTGTTCCAAATTTCCGTTTTTGCTAACACACTTAGAATTTTCACAACACCACATGTCGGTCAGAAAACGCAGAAAGGCCGTAAAGCCTATAGCACTAGGCTACGTCAAAGTGACTGATCAGCCATGACGCATTATTTGCTCTCTGTATAAAACTCTTATGAGCAAAACTTTTCCTCAGAGAGTTCCGTAGCCTTTTTGAACTTAAAAAAGTCTGCATTACCCAGAACAAAAAATACTTCACCAGCGTGTTTTAACAGAGTGCTTTGAAAAGCACTTCGAAGAAAAACATGGTTTCATTTGTCTTCTCAAAAAAGAAACTTTTTGGCACTCTCCCACCTCTTTGGAATAAGCCTATGGGTTTCATAACAAAACTCTTGGAAAAACAGTTCAAAGATAGTCCTTAGCGAAGTACTCCCAGCCTCTCGCTGCAGAGATTACGCGCTGCGGTTTCATTGGTGCATGTACATTTTTTATTGAATTCAGTATGAACTTTAAACGGGGTAGAGGGCAAATTGTTTTCTCCATCTCGCAAACAACATAACAACAAAGAAAGCTTAGCCACTGACCTCTTTGAACAGCTAAATAGTGAACAATCATTTTTAAAAGCGTTTTTTAAAGGAACTCCTTCTTGCAAAACTTCACAAAAAATAACCTATGCAAAGTCTCGACACGAAGAGCTCGAGACTGAGACCGAAATCCTTCGAGACCGAGACCGAGACTTGAAAAAACGAGTCTCGAGACCGAGACCAAGCCTCGAGACTCCATCACTGACAAGTTGTATCATTTTGCCCCCCCAAAAAATATCAGTTGGTTGCGGCCGTGGTGGAAGCATTTGTTGGCTCAGCGCCTCCAAATTTAAACATGAAACGCTATAGATCATTGAAGATTTTATGAAATTTTCAGAATGTCAAGACCTCTGCGCAAATGCAAAGCCCCCTATTGCAAACTCTCTGGTGGCGGTTCAGATTTAAACCTCACATCCTTTCGCGCGACGGTTTCGTTGCGTTCGATGCTTAGCAGTCTGAAAAAGTAGCAAACACGCGAATCGTGATCTTGCAGTTGCAACCGTTTGGGTGCGTGTTGCTTCACCCAAAACGTATTTTTTCTCGTGTGCGTGAGGTTTTTACAGCCAAACCTGTGCCTTAACGTCTTTATGACGCCACACGTACGTGCAGTGTGTTTTTTTGAGCACGGATAAGAAAAACCGATGCAAAACTTATAAAAAAGTAGGCCACGTTTTTTGTGAAATGTTTGACCGTGGCGTTTTCCGTTGGTTTGCTTGCAAAAATACATGATCCTTTTCCGGCCAGCCAAGAACGATTTCAACAATTCCGTGTTATTGAACTTTTTGCGTTGAAAGCAGCAACAAGAGCAGTGATCGTGGGGCACTCTAGTAATGATTTTGAAATTTTTTAACCATACTTCTAGAGCGTCGATATCGTCATTTTCGGCTTTGCGGAAATTGTTTCGCAGCAATACTGTAACTCTGGAATTTTTAAACAGTTTTAATAAACAATTCGCGCTCCACGCGAATCAACTTCCTTCACGCGCTGCTAGCGTTAAATTTTGTTTTCCGGAAACTTTTTTTCTAAGCACCGCGCTTGCAGCTGCGCGTGGTGAACGAGAGACGAGCGCAACACGGTGTAACATTACGCGGTTTGCGCAAGTGGACCTTCAAAGCGCACTCCCGCATTCATGATAGGTCATCGAAGGGTGAGCCATTCTTTTCAAAGCGCATTCTTTCCACCAATCAATTACCTACGTGCAATAGAGTAGACTAGTTGATCATGCCGTGTGAGCATAGCAAATTGGTCCATCGGATATTTTTTTTAAATGGTCCACAGGCCAAGAAAGGTTGAGAACCACTGGTTGATAGTAATAAGTCTGGTGACAAGCGACTGCTTACCTGCGATTGCGAAACTAGTTGACGCATATGTATGTTGTCCTTCAAAAATGTAATGTTAGCGCTTTGACGCCAAACGTTAGCCAACGTTCGGTACTGCTTCGGTAAACCCGCTCTTCTTTTTGAGAAGATTGCGGCACCATGATGCATAGTTTGAGAACTTAAATTATCGAATGACATCGGTCTTTACTCGTTAATGCCACCCTACCACGACAAGTACAGTATTTCATTATATTTCTGGGAAATTTGCATTTTTTCTGGCACTGGGTTTTGTTGGTTTAAAATCTATTAAAGACATAATTGCAAGTCTTAGATGTTTTTCAAAAGTTTTGCTCCAAAACAAGCTTTTTCGATTGTCCTGTTGATGAACATATTTGGTATTAATACTCTGTCAAACTTGCAATAAAATTCAAAGAGTGGACCATGCGGCCTAGGCCGTGATTGAACCTGTCAAATATGTTCGAAACAAGTTTGTGATTATGACATATAAAAGTAAATTTGCTGTGTTACCTTTGCTTCACAGCTTATAAGTTTTTGGGTTTAGTGCTGGTGCAGAACATGAGACAATCAACTAAAATTAAGTTTGTATAACTGCCTGTTTCAGACGTTTGCTAAATTAGTGATTATGCTGTTCTGTGTAGTTGACTTTCACAAGAGTAACCTTACAGATATGGTTCCACCCTACTGATTGGTTATTTTTGATGATGGTGTGAGATTTCAAAACGTTAGAAAAAGTAGAAAATTTCCACCACCGTCGCTTTGAACGGCATTTTTTTGTTTGTTGGCACACAGATTTACTGACTGTAGCAAGAGATTTGTGATATACATGCTGCGAAATCAATGGCACAATTGATTATGCTTTATATCAGTGATACAGTCTCAAATAGTGAAAGCATTTTTGAACAGACTTTCAAATTCTAAAATTTCAGTACGAGATAAACTTTTGAAACTTGCGAAATGATTGAAAACATTTGTGATAGCTGCCTAAAAAGTTAAGTGGCCAGTCGATGAGACAAAGCGTAATTACAATGAGGACGACTGCATCAGCGCGTTTCCCTGTGTTGCAATTCTTGACAGAGAAAAGAAAGCTGAAACAAAGCCTTTTGGTGCTATTGTGCTGTTGTCACATCACTCCTTCCGCCAGTTGCCTCACCAGGAGTTGATCTGCAGACAATTGGCGCCAGCAAATCCACCTTTTTTCCCAACGTGTGCTGCACGAGGTTTTGTCTTTCATTGGATCCGATTTGAACCGCGTGGAGTGATTTTTGTTTCGCTTGCAGTAACGTTGAAAATTTGCGAAATGCGTATAAAACTTCAATAAGCCTATAGACTTCTCGGTTGAAGATATTTTGGAGAATTTCTGTTCTCTGCGCTAGGCCATGTTCCTAGCAATAACTCGTTGATGCGTCATAATCGTAGATTGTTCAGCGACAGACGCTTGAACCACGTTTTATGGTCAATGAGGAGGAATATCTTGGGTGGGGCTGCATGTAGCTTTTCAGCAGCGGAGATCAGCAGCGGAGCAGAGGCCGGTGAAAGGCCGGTATTTTGAAAACCTGTTCCTGAAACCGGTATTTTAAAAATAAATAATCTTCCGCAACTTCAACAAGAAATAGCGCAGAATTTCTCAACTTATATTGACTCAAGTAGTGAAACTTGTGAGGAGAGTTCTTTCAGCGAAGTTTACTATACATATTTGCTGCTGTTGAGGCAATCCTTGGTGCGGTTGGCACGCCACACACACACCGAAATGTAATGAGTCAGCCAAAACACAGGGCAATTGTAATTGTGGCAATTGTAAAACAATACTGATTGTCTTTCTGTTTTCCCTGTGCCGCTTACGAAATACGACGTAGCTTAGACCTGGCACTGTTGACAAATCAAAATGGCCGGTATTTTTACAAAACGCATCTGACAAACCTGATCGTCGGAATCAGTAGTGTAATGGGGCGGGAACGCGTGGGAACGGCGCTCACACAACTTTTTCACGTTTTGCTTTAAAAATGAGTTTGAAGCTGTTTTAAAATGGCTATTTTTTTAATGCGTTCCCACACCTTTTTTGTTAGCACTGCATCCCTGGTCGGAATATTGTGATGGTACGCTGAAAGGTCGAAAATTTTACAGGAGATGCACCAATGGTTACCGCTGCACAGAGTAAGCAAAACAAATGTGGAAATGCATCTTTGGAACTTTGAACCATTGAAGAAACATTTCAAAACAGTTGCACTGTTGAACATTTCCTTCGGTATCGGGCACTACAGACATCACACTGCCTTTAGCAACTATTGCGTCATAATGCAGTGTATCTGCATCAAATCTTGACGCCATTCCTGTTTTTTCTATGGGAGTACACAGCGACATCAAGCTGGGACCCTGTTCAGGATTAAAAAGTCATTAAAACCGTTGGTGCTATTGCCCATACTGGGCAAAAATAAGTCCCACCGTCAGCGCGGCTTACTTGAACGTTTCAGGAGCCATGCGCGCTTTTCAACAACTCAGCAATTATTTTCAAGCTCAATTTGACCCGAAAAAATCAGGTTGTTGTATTTCGAAACACAAATTTTCAAACTCAAACATAATTTCTCTCAAAAAAATGGTGGAGGTGGGATGCTGAAGGCACCAAAATGGCAGGAAAAATGCTGAAATTCAGCCAGTAGCTTTTTATTGGCGGTAGGCTGAAGATCAAAATGGTATTCTGTTCGAAGCTTGCGGTTCTACATGCAACAGAATAAATTATGCTGAGACGTAAATATATGTTATTTTCAAATGCGTTTGTGTATTTCACTGAAACCTAAGGACCAGACGCCCTAAGAGGGCAAATGATAATTACAATTACAAGTCCGATCACAAGCACGTGAAATTGTGTGCAATACTGTTCCTATCTGAAATTTAGAGCACAATTTGAGCACTGTCTGTTCTTGTCACACTTCCTAACCATTTGGCCAAATTGACCTTCTTGTTACGCGTCGTGTACGCAAGACCAAATTGGGTAATTCCCTCCCCCCTTACTCAAAAAATGCAAAACCTATGCAAATTTCAAAAATACTGCTCGACACAGCGCATGGAAAAAGTCAGCTACAGAAAGAATCAGGATTAAATGTTGATTCTAAGTATGTCTACATTTGAGTTGAAAAACGACTTGCGCAGAATGGGCGCGTAGACCCGAGCAGGGTTCTCGAGAAATATTCAGGGCAAGGAATAAGGCTGCCTAGTGCATTAGCCAATGAAGAGTTTAGTTCGCAGCACCTATCGTCAAATTCACGTCCCACGTGTCTTAAGATTTTGTAATAAGTGAACAAAAGTGGTTGATCAACACGATGCAAGTCTGCGGCGCAAGAGAAAAACCCCTACTCGCTTCATCCGCAGACGAATTCATCCGAGCAAGCAGATTTTCTCCGAAGTTCTTGCTGGCGCGAGACGCTCCCTAAACCGAAGTCTTTTTTGTGGACTTGTCCATATTCTTCTTAAACTCCATATCAATATGAAGCTTTTTCACTTCAAGTATTGTTGTTTCAGCAAGGCGATAAGCAGCAGCTAAGCACTGATACTTTGGGCTGGAGCATTTTAACTGTTGCGTTCAGCAGTGCAAGGAAGATCACTATTGCTTGCGCACAAAAATTAAACATTTAAGGAGCTTTACAGACAAATCCGCCTTTGCACTCGCCGATAAATGTTTCAGCACCGAAGCGATATTATCGTAATTATCAATGATGCATTTGTCGTCTTATAGTGTCCTGTGCAACGCTGCTACATCAAACTAGCCATCCATGTTGCTCTATTAACGTTACAGATAGGTAACATATTTGGCTTAAACATAGGTGTGCGAGCAGGAAAATTTTTCGGGGTTCGAAGGACTTGCCAGAATTTCCCCGAACATGCCCGAAAAATGTTTGTGCGGCAAACTTGCCTCCTACAAATTTTTCTCTCACAAAAAAGATGAAGATCTTTGTACTCTTTTTTTGAGGTGACACTTTTTGGAAGTTTTTTTTGGAGAAAAAATGACAAATTCATACGTATTTCATCAGTCAGTCTCATTGATCAATAAATAGAACAAAGGTGTCGAAACATCTGTGCCCGAATTTTCAGGGATTTTGCCCGGATTTTCAACAAATCAAAATTTTTGGAGTGTACTTGCACACCCGGCATTTTTAAATAATTTTTCAATGTATTCTATAACATTTCAATTATTTGTTACTTTACAACGAAAACATATTTGTGAACTTGTTTAAAATTCATGAGAAATTCACTTTTGTCATGATGATCTTTATTAAAATTGGTAAAAAGATAAGTTAAAAAATCACAAGATCTTCTGATAAACTTTGCACATTAATACTGTTTCAACATGAAGCTTTAATACGACGTGTTTTCATGATGTGTTATTGGCGTAATAATTGCAACACGGTACGACGCTTTCCTGGTCTTTTTCGAGCAGGGATAGGGACGCCGGAAAGCAGTGGAATGACGAGGGCATTGCCTCCCTGCCTTTTCAAAAGGGAGGCAACGAGGGCGGAGGTGCCTTTTCACAACAGAGTCATAGGCAATTTCATGGTTTATCAAGTCGACTTAAAAAGTTTATTGCAGCTATTCGCGCACCCAAAAAATTTAGAATGATTTTCTATAATTTCTGCTATTTGTTTGAAGTCAACATGGTTGCTGCACAGAAACAAGCATAAATAGTAACGATTTTTTTTGTTTTTTACAAGTTTCCATTGCCCTCAACTCTTTTACTGCCCCTCTGCCCTACTGCTGTTCCGGCTTCCTGTAGGTATACTACTCGCATATCGGTCTTTTTGAACCACGGTAGTGATTCACTGGTTTGTTAATACAAAAACGTGCTACATGTCCCATTTGGTGACACTGGTAACATTGTTTTGATACTGTAGCTCTTGGAGCCGTTGAAATAGTAATTTGTTCATAACTTTCTTTTAAGGCCATTAAACAGTTTGAAAACAATCTGAAATACATACAAAATGTTGGATATATTCGGAGTTAAGTTGATATATTCTAGAATCATTTGATTTTGTTGTTTTATTTCAATCATCTTCTTAGTCGCATTCTGAATTTTCGAATTGATTTTAAATGTGTTTGCTGTGACTAGATGTCGAAAAATTGGTCTTCTTTTTGTAATGCCTGGACCATAATTTCTTTTATAGTAATCTCGTTGATATCACAAGTATTGCCGTCTATTGTTAGATTCATTAGTATTTGAAAGCGTCATCCCTGACCTGTCCGTCATTCCTTTGGTAAGCACTGTAGTTAACTTGCCAGTTGAAGAGGATCTTTCTGTTTCACTGTTAGTAATCATTTTTCCTACTTTGCTTGTAGAAACAAATAAGTTCATGAGAATACAAATACTTTTACAAAAAGGAATGTTAGCACTGATGAATAAGAAGTATGTCATGTCATATATTACAATCTCAGAATACACAACCTGAAGAATTGTTAAAATAAATGTACACATCTAATTATATCATGCCGAAAATCGATCTATCATGTCATTTATGCTGTTCTTGTTCATACCTTTAGCAAGCGGATTTCCAAGTACCATCAATCGCTTATCTCGATCAATACGTAGTAACGAATGGTGAAACCACTAGTTTTGCATCATCACGTTTGGAAAATGTACTTGATTGCTTGAATCTCTTGTCTCGTATGTCTATGCATCAAATTATTCAAATCATATGCCAAAACAATGCCCACGCATACAGAACAAAAATGGTCAAAATGTGTAAGAAGTGAAATCAAATAAGGGAGCAAAATTCGTTTGCAGGATCAAACTGTTTTTGTTGCTATAATTGATTGAAGATTTAACGTGCTTTACACTATTGATCGATCGTTTTCTGTAGACTACAATTCACCCAATTTCATCTCATGATCTTATTGGGGCATAAATCACATTTCCTTGCATCCTTTGCATTTTGCGTCGCTTATTGATTTTACTCATGGCGACTTCCCATCAAAAGTTTGTGTCCAAAAATAATAATCTTCGTACTGTTGTAAGTTCCACAAAGTTACCTTTAGAAAACAAACATAAAAGGATTGACACGCAATTAAAATCTTGGTACATCACCACTTTGATGAGATACTGTCACCACATACAGTAGATCAGACAAAGTTGCTGCACAGTTTCAAACTTGCAACTTGTTTCATAAATATTCTTTAGCTGAATGTCCCTTCTTCTACAACAGTAACACAGTAGCGCCTGATATCAAGTTTTTTTCCGTAAAAGCTCGTTCAAGATTTTCACATTCCGTCCTCACAGGGTGTTCGTTGTCCGTTTGGGTCATTTGGTATAATTGATGGCTATGAAGTTTATTTTATGCCCCTTTGCTAATGGCGGTGACTTACCATTCTTTTTGGCGATACGCTTAAATGTGAACATACGCCTAATTGTGCCATAATTTTCTGTTCTGCATATTATTCTGATGCTCATGACCCCAGTTGCAAAAATAAATTTACGTCCTTCTTTTGAGCCGGTTGTTGTAACCACCGCTTGGCCGCATTCGATTTCGGGGCAGGTGTTGAGCAGCCATTCGATTGTCTCATCGTCCAGAACCGTCAGGCCATGCAGTCCGTGGGGAGGTCGATGGATACGACATTGGAGGACGACATGGTCGACGGTTTGTTCTTCTGCGCCATACTCACAGGCCGCAGAGGAGGCCATACCCCATTTGTACAAACAGGAGCGGAAACGTCCGACACCGGTTCGGAGGCGGTTAAGCCAGACCCAGGCGCTTCTTGGGAGGGTCACTCAAGGGGGATGGGTGACGGTGTCGGTGATGAAAATGCGGAGCCTTGTGGGGTTGTCCACCCACTCCGCATTCCAATGGTGATCCGCCCACTGCGCCTCACGTATGTTGTTGTCAGATGAACTGATGACTTTTTGTGCGGAGGGTACAAATGGGTGTCTCGATTTAAGGCGCCGTACATCTGCACTCGATGGACGGGTGAGCACTGAGTGGAGCAGGTGTCCAGGCTCCATGGCACGACGTGCTAGAGACAGTGTGGCTCCATTGCGACGAAGCTCATCAAGTTGGATGCCTGCGAGGATCGGAAGGTTGTCCGCTATTGTAGGACGCAGGCATCCAGTCACAATTCGCAAGGCGTCGTTCATGGCAGGGTCGATAAGGCGGGTGTGAGCACTGCGGCACCAGACAGGAGCGCAGTACTCTGCGGTGGAATGCACCCGGGCCAGGGCGGCTGTTCGCAGAGTTGTTGCTCCAGCACCCCAACCGGAGCCAGCAAGCCGCCTTGGGAGCGCGACGCGTAATGTCAGCTTCTTGCGAAGTGACTCAGGGTGTCGGCGATACATGAGCGACCTGTCCAACGTTACTCCGAGGTGCTTGTTTACGCCCGTCCTTGAATTTGCGTCCTTGATCGCACGTTAAAAACTTTATATGAAACTGCAAACCGGAGAAACAAAATTTTGAGTTTCTTGTACAGAAAAAAATTTTTGGTGGTGTGGATGTGTGCATTAGTTTTGCAATGCACAATCTCGGGGTGCTTTGCATGGCGCAGTCCATGACTTCCAAACGCCTGATAATGTTTCGTGTCGACTACGCAGGACTGGAACTTATCTGCAGAAGATTTCTCCTAGTAGCTACAGCTTTGCAAGTAACACCTACACAATCACCGTATGTAACGTTCAACCAAACGAGTGTAGCTTTATGGAGCAGGTCTTTCTGATTTCTAGCAATCGTGTTTGCTTTTTCGCTTGCAAAGTTGAAGTGGACTTGAACTGCATTTTTGAAAAATTAGCGTCTGTAACATCCAACTTTATTTCTAGTGACCGCTTTGGCGAAGTGGAGCTAACAAGCAGAAAGAGCCCTGCCAGCAACCTGCCTGTCTCCTGCTGGATTTCTTCCCGTAACGCGCGAGATCTCATCCGTGGCACGCACGAGCGTTACCTGGTGGCCGGACTAATGGATAAACCTCACTACCTGTTAGACAAGCCCCGCCATTTCTCTTTCGCATGCTGATCACGGCTTGATGATGGTTTACCCTTAATAGCATCGTTCGATTTTTTGCATTGTTTGTTTCACTTTGTTGTACAGAGTTGTTTTCGTCTGTTTTTTGTTCAAAATAGTTTTGCGTTTCATTTTATGTCAGCCTCACACAACACGACACTTTGTTTTTTACGAATGAAGTAAGTGAAAGTCAACAGAAAATTTTGGAGTCTCAGCAAGTTTTTCCCAGAAGTTGCGCAACTGCGTGGCCACACAACACAGTTCGTATGGAATGTCGCGCAATTGTTTGTAATTGCTGCGCGGCCAATGCTTTTGACTCCGCTGCGCGCCATTACCACAAAACCCAGCCTCTTCATGGATCGAAATGTGCTCTTTCCCAACAACACGCAAAAAGGTACTTGTTACTTGTGATGAAACATTTCGGAGTCTCGGCACGTTTTTCCCAGACGTTGCGCAACTGCGCGGTCACACAAGTCGTTGGAATGCCAACAACTGTTTCGAATTGCTGCGCAGCGATTGCTTTTGATTCCGCTGCGCGCCATTACCACAAAGCCAATCTTTTCATGAATCGAAATGTGTTCTTTTCCATCTACACGCAAAAAGTTACAGAACATTGGTGGATATTCCTCTGTCGAAAATGTGTCATAAGCTTGACTGTACTTTTAAACTCAGTGGTTCCCAAAGTTTTTCTGATCGCGTACCACTTGTGGGTCCCGCACTGCCAACACGTACCACCTTGTTCCAGGAAAAGTCAATCTACCAAATATCATTTGATCACAAACGTTTGGAATTTTGTAATGGCCATTTTTTAAAACCAGCTAGGGAATCACACACAAATGAATTTTTTTTCAAAATTTATTAACAGAACCCGATAAGTAAACACTATAGATATGAATATATATTTTGTGAAGAAAAACAGTAGGAAAGACTTTTAACGCACCATCTTGAAAGCCTTCGCGTACCATTAGCGGTACACGTACCAAAGTTTGGGAACCACTGTTTTAACTATAGTTCAATGTCGTTTGTTGTACGTCTCGAAAGCTTTTTTTAAAAAAAAGGACATGCATGCGAGCGAATCTTGCAATTTTGGACATCACAGCTTGTAGATGAACTAGTTTATATAAGACATTGGCGGTAATACACTTGTACAGAAGTTTATACATTATTTAATTCTCAGGTTTTCATTCTTGCATGTTTTCTACTGATTCTATTAACAGCGGATAACTATTTCCTCTACTCCTCGTTTTGATCAGGTAATGCCTTACGGCAAGTAACGAAGAAAGCTAGATATAAAATTTGATAAACGCAGAGAATAACCTGCATGTTGTTGTGCAGTTTTTGGTTGAATTTGTTCCAATTTAGAGATGGATGAGTATGGAAACTTGCGTTCTGTAATGTGACTTTCTGGTCAGATACACCAAGTAAATATTTAATGCATGATTCTCCCTCGTGTGAAATATTCTCGTCCCCCTTTTTGTCTGTTTGCGATGTCCACTGATATATTTTGCCATTCCACTTTGTCCAACTGTTTCATCCCCACTCTCACCACACATGCAGTGTTTATTTACGTATTTTGCGTCTCCCTTCCCAACGTTCATCATTTAAAGTCCGTCCCTAGAATAGAATACGCCAGTTAGCCTTACGATCTCAAGAGCGCTTTTCTGATTGCGCATTCCAACGCTTGCGTTGCGTCACGGCTGTGCTGCTTGTGGCTGTGGTTTTGTTGCTCTGTAATTGGCTGAGCGCCGCGTTGCTCAGAGCTGTGGTTTCGTCGCTGTGGGTTTGTTGTTTTGTCACAGGCAGCAGATAGTTTTTCAGTTTAAGTGAAAGCGATTATTTGAGAACCGCCTATTTTCCTATTTTTACTTGCCGCATTGATTTTTTCATTTTTTTCTTGAGTTTACTTGCCTTTTCCTGCCTTGTTGGGCAGTCCTTCAGCGTTTCACTCGTAAGGAATTGTTTGCGGATTTCAGAACTAGGGATGCGTAGGGTTAACGCAAAATCGATTTCCTATTTAAAAATTTGCTGATTGATTCCTTGTTTGTTTCCCTTTGTGGAGAGTAGTTACTTGAAAACAGATATGTGCAAATCTGAATCACCGTAAAGTCATGAAAACTTATCCCATGCCGTTGGCTGATTCTTCGAAAGCTTGCAGCAGACCTGGAACTTTTAATTGCATGCTGCATATGGCATATGTTTTAATGATAATAATTAAAGACCAGGTCAGGATTCTCAGTCAAATCAAGAAACAGGCGACCTTGCTACAGTAAGTCTTTGTAAAGCTTTTGCAAATGTGTGTTGACTTAAAATTTTTTCCTGCCCCAGAAGTTTCAAGCGAAGTGGAACATGTCACAACTCTGTGGTTTCACCATAGGCAAGTATGATCTGGTTTTAGCTGACCCAGTGTATAAACAGTCTTGTTGCCCGCCATTTGGCATTGTTCAATGAATGGCCATTGCTTTCCGAATGTTTTGCGCTATCTGTAAGTTTTGTTGACTCATTTGTAGTATTATTTTACTCCCCTTTATAGCTTTCGTTGGCAACCGCATGGCCTATGATGAAACCACAACGCTGACTTAAATCGCGGTACATTTTGAGTGAATGTAAATTGTTGTATCATACACAAAAAATAAGAACTTTTCTGAAAATGAAACCCATGGACATCAAGTGGGAGCAATAACTATTTTAATACCTGTAGTCATGGGCGTCCGCAGATATTTATCCAGCTGGGGGTCAACTTCGACTTTTCGCTTACCCCTTTCAGGAAGCTGTTCGGTGTTCCCTGTAAGGTGCGTAAATGTGCAGTGTCACCAGACCATTTGCGCAGTGGAATTTCATTCTCGCGCAGTTGTAACATCCCAGATTTAATATCGTACGTGTATTGCATACTGCATAACGCTTGAAGCGTTTCATTGTTTGTAGGTCTGTCTTGTTGCGCAGTTGCATGTGCACTAAAACGAATATTTGCTCAGTCAGAGGGAACACTTTTGCTGGCGATGCAATGCAAATGGGCGTTCGCAAAACGTTTTACCGTTTCTACACCACAAAGAATTTGCCCTTGTGTTGCAGCAACAGTCACAAAAATTACGCTTCGTTACCGCATCACTGCTTTTTCACTCACGCTTCTTTTCACACAGTATAATACAGAGGTCTCAAACTGAAATTGGTCCGAGGGCCAAATGAGGACTTATAAAGTAACCCGAGGGCCGCATTATGACTACCCGATAGCCGCACTGTTACGCTGACGCAACAATGGCGGTATGTGAAACTTACTGGGAGCAGCTTTTACATCTTTTTTCTGCTAAAGGTATGAGTTATAGGCAAATCATTTCTAGCCATCTCGACACTCGTTTGAAGGGAACTTAATCACTCGCTGGCCGAGCACTTTAAAACACCGGCTTCTTCTTTCGTTTGAGCGAGTTCTTTTATCCACTGCTAGCCCGCCTAGATATCGGGGCGGGTATTGAGCAGCCATTCGGTTGTCTCATCGTCCAGAACCGTCAGGGCGTGTGGTCAGTGGGGAGGTCGATGGATTGGACAGTGGAGGAAAACATGGTCGACGGTTTGTTCTGCGCCATACTCACAGACCGCAGAGGAGGCTATACCCCATTTCTACAGGCATGAGCGGAAACGTCCGACACCGGTGAGGAGACGGTTGAGCCGGACCCAGGCTCTTCTTGGGAGGGTCATTCCGGGAGGGTGTGTACCGGTGTCTGGAATTGAAGTGCGGAGTCTTGTGGGGTTGTCCGCCTACTCTGCGTTCCATTGATGATTCGGCCACTGCGCCGCACGTATGTTGTTGCCGGCAATTAACTAAATAAGTACGTAAATGTTAATTATTTCAAATTTCCCAAAAAGCGTCGCGGGCTGCACAAAACGCCCTCGCGGGCCGCGTGTTTGAGACCCCTGGTATAAAACCACTTGGCTTACCGCTATCAGCAGTCACGCTGTCTTGGTGCATTACTAGTCAAAGATGTCTGCGTTCAACAGTCACATGCGGCAAAACGCTTACTACTGTAACTTGAAGTGAACACTTGAGGATTCGTTGCCATGTTATTGTTACGTAATAGAGACCAACAGTAGAAAAATCTGTTCGCAAATTTCGGCAACTTGCTTCTGCGGGAAAATGAGCGGACATAGTGAACTTTAAGCGCATCACCTCATGACACCAGAACAGTGAACCTGGCTCTTATGCAGTGTGAATGTCATACCGGAAAATAAATTGTCATTGCAAGAAATAAATCAATTGATCGGAGATAAACCGCTGACGTCAGGTTTTCTAGAAATTTTTGGTTCTTAAACCCAATTTCCAGGGGGTAGAAAATGCCCGTTTTGCCGCCCATTCCTGTAGTGTTTTCGCAAAACACAATAATTCAATCATATGTTACAAAGTGATTTGTTCTTAACCATTTTCTCACGCTCATCCCATGAATTTCAGCCCTTTGTGCTTGCCACACTAGTGCTGTAGAAAAATATAAAACTGTTCAATGGACAAAAACTAATTTTGAAATGAATGCCGAAAAGTGATTGTGTTTAGTTTAATGGCGTAACGTCAACTTTTTGTTTGTTAGTAACAATCATTTCAAGTCAGGCAATCAATCAGTGGAACTCTTGTGCTAGTTTCTTACGCTCGATTTATGAGATTCTTGGCAAAGTAGTTGAAAGAGTAACCGGCAAGTCGTTTTCAGGACCTGATTGAGATCGGTCATTTATTTTGATTTACATCAGCGTGGAAAATCCGCCTCCTGTAGGTAAATAGTTGGAAAAGGTGAAATAACTTCTAATGCGCACATAGTCAGCAATAGATGCCATTCATCGAACGGAATGAAAGCACTTGACTCGGAAAGAACATTTTGGAGTACTTGACTCGGAAAGTGCATCTGCCCCAAATCTTCCTTTGAGCAATGAGGTGCCAAGTCTTCTGAATGCAATGAACAACCATGGCAATCAACCAATCCGGCTAATTGGTTTCCTGTCAGTCAAGTCCTGGTTGCTTATATTGAAATGTAGATTAGAGCAATGTCAAAATAGAAGCCCACTAGAAACTACTCGCAGTGAAGAAGTTATTATCAGCCATCTGCTAATCAGCCCAAAGCGGTATCAGTGGATTTTATTTTATTTGTTTGTTTATAGCAGACACGACGTCCATAGTATGAACACACACACTCTGCAGAACGCAGGTTGAAAAAACAGACAATACAGAACGGAGTACAAGACATTGAAGCCGGCGAAATCACAGGGTTGTAACAACTCGCTCAAACGACGAAGAAATAATTCTGAAACAGTGGTAAAGGCACTATAAACTATCTGTCCTCATCTACTCTCAATGAGTTTGGCTCATCGAATCACCTCCAGGCCCGTCACCAGGATTTAGCAGCAGGGGGCGGGCCAAAATCCAAAAAGAGGGGCCAAAAACCAGAAGGGGGGGCCACATTTTAAAAATACAGTATTGGATGTATGCAGCAACCGGGGGTCAAACGTGAAATGGGGGGCCGGGCACCACTGGCCCCCACGCTGGCGACGGCCCTGATCACCTCTACTTCTGTGGTGAGTGCATTTATGCTAATTTTTTGATTTGTGGTGACGGCAATTTGCGACAGGGCGAAGCCTGAAATTTCTTTCAACCGGGACCGTTGAGGGGAATACTCCTGCCCAAGGAGCGCTACGGCAATTCACTCAGTGGCCGTGGGTCGAACAACCAACTGTTCAATTGAGAGGTGTATACTCTACCACTGAACTATCACAGTATCGCATGCTAGCTTTGACGAACGCCCTAACTCACTCACCTAGAGTAAGGTTCCACCAACTGCAGCCCAGTTGTGGTATTTATCGTTAGTTGCATTGGACTAATTCTCACTGGTGATTCCTGCAGCGATGATTCGCGTATGGCATCCATGTTCAAAGTACCATGACCGCAAAAAAGCAATTGTTTGATTTCTTCGAATCACAGGCAGACTAGAATAAAGCAAGAATGTGTTCATGCAACTTTCGCTCCATGTGCTGCCCCCTCATTTAATCTAATTGGAGGAAATGCAGTTGATTGTTGCGTGGAGCAGTACGCTTATTTGGATTTATGCAACCGGACAATTGCCCCCCGAAATTTTCAAAAACATGTTTAGTTGATAGGTACAGCAACATTGCCCCCCCCCCGAAAACAATACAACAACAGGTACAAAATTACAAATATCCGCTGGTTGCGGCCCTGGGCAAGTCTATATAATTTATTTTCATCATCAACTCACCACTGTTCCATTTTGACAAAACATTTATACACAAAGAAGTCGACAGTGTAGTGTCACTGTCTGAAACGAGATGATCTGCTTGCGCGGACACGACAGCTGCTATTATTGAAGGTTTTACGAAAACATGGAATGCTCTGGATGAAATTGCTGATGATGCACACCAAGCGGCATCCACTCTACATGAAGCTGATTGCCTATCCGTAAAAATGGGCTTGCTGAAGACAGCTTTTCTGAGCAAATTCTGGAGTAAGGTATTGTGTAGAATTGACGCAACCAGCAAAGCGCTGCAAAGTGAAACGATTAATCTGCACGATGCTATGGACCTTTTGACTTCTCTGGAAAACTTCCGCGGCCCCCTACCTGGCGGATTTGTAAGTTTCTATGTAGAAGCTCGTGGTGCATCAGCAAATAGCGAATACAAAGTCAAGCGTGTCAGATGCAAATCAACCGAAAGTTTATGACAGCATGTCTTGCACAGACAAATATACCTGCGTGTCACCGCATATTTGTGACACGCACATGCCTGCGTGGAAACAGCGCTTACCTGTCGAATTACCGTCTATATTCTACAATGATGTTTACGTACGCTTCAAGGCTGTTGGGCATCCTTTTTCTCTTAGTGATGTTGAATTGGGAGAAGCTTAGACACTCGCTTATTCAGCTTGTGACATTTGACGAAATGAAGGATTGCTGTTCACTTTCTTTGCATAAGCACAGTTACTATGCTGTAACACCGAAAATAACCAAGCGTTTTCAAACATCTCCTTAGCTTTGAGTCTGTTTCCCTGTCTCATGGTCGCCAACTGCACGGGGAAGCATTCTTTTAGCAAATGGTCTGTGATAAGCAACAAATTGCGGACAACTATGAGCAATGAACGGTTACCGCAGCTGACTTTGCTAAATGCTGAATGCGATGTAATGTCTGATGTAGCCTTTGAATTGATAATTCAAAACTGCGCTGACATAAAGACTCGGAAGCGTGTGTTTGCTTAGAATCACAGCTATCAAACGAGTTGATAATAGAACTGGTTTTTACATCTAACTATTACAAGACGCCAATAGTTGGTCAGCGAACAGTGAACTGTGGAGTTATTTTTTTATAAATAAGATGAATTCGAATGTAAATGCAGTATTAAGAAAGGCAGTGCACCTGTTTTAATCAATCTGTGCTATAGTTTGTCGAAATCCGGTCGATATTTGAAGTGTACAGGATATTTTAAAGAAATAGAGTAATTATAAAATGAACTAGTCATTGTCGTTTTTCATTATTTCTATTCGTCTTGCTCTCGGCGTCCATTTTTATTACCTAGTAAGTGACAAGTTGACCACATTGACAAGTCATTTTTCTAGTAATTTTGTTTCTAATCTCTGGATTCTTTCTTACCTAGTCACCTTGTAGCCTGTGAAGTATTTTATCTTAGTAAGAATACACTCTGGTCTTTATATGAAAAACCCTCTCTTCTAGCAGCTAACTACATGCGCTATTGATTAAGCATATTCTCGATCTCGACTATCAGAAAAAAGCAAATGAGAACCTTGCGAGTCAGCGAAAACCGAACATTGACAAACAATGACGCCATGAATTATGTTAAAGGGGCCCTCCAGTGAAAAGTTCCCCGACCACCCTACCTATTTATCCGCCCCTGCCTGAAGACGACATGCGGGTTACTCTTGCAACGACATTGCCAAGAATTTCATAAATTGTGCGTGAGAAACCAGCACAAAGTCTCATTGACATGACTACTTGACTTGAAATTACTGTTTTTTTACTAAATAAACAAAAAAAAATTACATTATTGTGTAGTTTTTCAAACTAAGCACAATCATGTGTAGTTTTTCAAACTAAGCACATCATTTTTCGGCGTCGATTTCAAAACGAACCAATTTTTCTCTATTCAACAACTTCATATTTCTCAACAGCAGCAGTGTTGTAAACAAAAAAGCGGAAATTTCATGGTGTGAGCGAGAGAAAAAAGGGTGGCAACGCCCACTTTAGATTATATTAATAAGTGGTATCGCCTCGCGAACCATTCAACGCACATCAGCTGCACCCTGCTAAGAGACAAAAATGATTAGAAAGAAGTAGAGGTGGTGGAACAATAACTTGTTCCTGAGATTGCATTACTAGACGATCTCAGATATTGGCTATTAACGCTTTTTTAAGAAGCTTTCAGATGATGTTTTTGACATATATGAAGCTGAGGTCAGAAGAAAATCGTTATCAAATCAATTCATTTCTGCTTCTTCATAGGCAGATAAGCATTGTATTTTTCATTACGGTCAGCAATGCATTTGTAGAGACAGGTGTTTTCCCATGTTTCAGTGCGCATTGCACCAAGGAGAGGAATGACCTGAGTGAGATGACATTCAAAGGCATCTTTCAAATAAAACCCATTTTAGATATGCGTTGCAGTGAGATGCACAATTCACTTTCTGATAACATGGACTTATTGATGCAGGTTGCTAGGGTAACCTTTCTTATATATGTAACAGAGACTACGCTCTTGTGACATTCTAAGTGAATAAAGCAATGGCCATTTCGAAAGTTGCCATTGTTTTGCTGCTTCTTTTGTCTTTAACGTTGCTGGTAGATGTTGACAGCGCTCGCCTCCTTCCCTTCCCTAATATCCACCCCTGCTAATGTACAAACAGTGTTTATGCGTGAAGCTTTTCATTTTTTCGGGCTTTTGCATATATTGGCGTAATCGGATGCATCTTACCATAAATTGCACAGCGCACAACCCACACTACAGTATCGATTGATCCGGGGTTTGGAAACGGATCGTAGTGGTGCGTGGCATTAATAAGTGACGGACTGTGATAGATTGGTTACCTGGACAATTATTTAATACGTTTAGGCCCAAGATCTAATTCAAGCTGCGTGGTGTCACATTTATGTGGCTTCAGTTCATTCCACGCATTTGGTAACCGTAGGCAGTTGACTGTATCAGTTTTAATGACTTTTCTTTCTCCATGAAAAGCTGATCAGTGACGTTTGTGATGAAGCTAATTTCAACGGGGAAATCAATCAATCGTGACATCATCCTCCCAGGAAGTTTTTACGCAGAAATTAGTCGCAGGACTTATTTAGGAGAAAATTAATTTCGATCAAAGATCATTTTCAGCTCCTCACTGTTTCCTCAAATGCTGGTTGTGCTCACGGGCGAAATTTGGTGGGGGACACGGGGGACGTGTTCCCCTCACTTTTTCAGACGGGGGGGACATAATATGTCATGTCCCCCCCATTTCTTTCTCTTTAGGTTTGTATGTGGAGAGGTTTCAAAAATAAAAGTGATGTTTGCTACGCTTTGTCTGAACAGCTTTTCATGCTAGATGGCAGGCCACACATAGCCAAGTCGATGTTGAAACAGAGTTTGGTGTGGCAGTGATGTAGTGGAGACCGCAACCTTCTAGACCGAGAACGAGACCTGGTTAAAATTTCGAGACGTGACCGAGACTTCATCAAAAACTCCGAGACCGAGACTTGAAGTTCGACACCGAGACTCGAGACTTCAAAATTTGTGCATTCTGCCGAAATTTTTTGAAAAAATGTCGTCATCACTTCTGACCTGAATTTTTTTCAAATTTCTGGCATTTTTCCGACGTGTTTTGGTTGTTTTTTACTAGAAATACAACAAACAAAAATCTTTGAATTACATGAATTTTGATAAACCATTTCTTTGCAATATTCAAAGTCTCGAGACCTGAAACCTTCGAGACCGAGACGAGACCTGAAACCATCGAGACTAAGACCGAGACTAGCAAACATGGATCTCGAGACCGAGACCAAGTCTCGAGACTCTGTCACTGTGGTATCACTGATTCTGTAAGTTTATAAATTTTAGCTTCAATAAAATAATTTTTAGCATTTTGGAAGTTTCTAGAGACCGTGAAAGATGTTTAACTGCTTCTGTCCAATATTTTATCCTGTGTTGTACAGGGCTGTGGAGTCGGAAGTCCTGTCATCCGACTCCGACTCCGGGCAATTTCGATTATCCGACTCCAACTCCGAATCCGACTCCGGGCCGACTCCGACCTTCAGCTGTATTAGTTACTTAAAGTGATAATTCTTTTCAGATGAATTCATAAACCCTACTTGCACTTTCCAGGAATACGGAAACTTATTTTGAATCGATGTAAATGCACGTTCATCTCTCACTTTTGCAAAATGCGATCAAGCAGAAGTTAGTCTTTTAATTTTACAGAAAAAAGTACTCATCTAAAACAAACACAATAAAAATTATTAGAGAAGGCTGAT
>Ga0210059_1005463_pt1 | contig 20473 bp, 18 predicted proteins | sample Ectturendosymbi2_FD_188042 | JGI IMG/M metagenome (GOLD analysis project Ga0210059, IMG submission 188042) | Ecteinascidia turbinata endosymbiont from Florida, USA - Sample 2 (SPAdes) (version 2) | ecosystem: Host-associated > Tunicates > Ascidians > Unclassified | place: Key West, Florida...
GCATTTTGCAAACAGATGCAATCACATCACTAATTGTTCAAACAAAAATCAAAATCATGACCAAGGTAATACCGGGTGAGATGCAATGAACAAACCTTTCATCTTGGTTGTCATCCTCCAATGTGCAACTTCCTCCAACTTGACACCGTCTTCATAATTGTTCATAATAGCCTACACGTTTCAGGTAACTTTCCGAAAAGTAAGTATGGCCATTGACGTTTACTGACAGCAAATATAAAATTTCAGTATGAGTGGTACATATCACCAAACTAAGTAAAGGTGATGAAACAATTACAAATTAAAATTGTTTTAAAAATCAATGTACTTGCACATGCATGTTTGTGGGGATTAAGAACTTCACCGGCCCTTGATTGTTCTGGGCAGAAGTTGGGGTGGTCAAAACTCAAGGTGTGGGGGGTGCGGTCGCGGACAGGGAAATGCACAATAAATGCGGATGCGGTGCGAACAGAGGACAGAAACTTTTGGCGCGGTGCGGGCAGAGGACAAAAATTTTCTGTCCGCGACATCTCTAGATCCAACAAACCCAATGCTTCGCTGCTTGCCAACGACACCACTTATGCGATGACGTTTTCAGCACACTTGCCGATGAATTTGGCGATTTTGGGGCTGTCATCCGCACAGCCCTAAAGGAAAGAAACCAAACAATTGGCTGTAAAAAACATGGTGGTATATCCGCCTATCGCAAAGCGTTTTTGATATTTTGACGATGAATTTTTAAAGAAAAAACGGAGGAAATATGACCTTGACTGTTTTCTACCACCTGAATTTCTTGGATATTGAATTTCATAATTAAGTTTAACAATTCTTTTACTAGTACTTCGGCGATATTGGCGACATTGGATTCAAATCTGGTCGCCAATCTCGGGCTGCGAAAATACAGCCCTTCGTTTATCTGCACCAGTGCAGCTTGCAACTGTAGGCTAAACTGATGAGCTTTCGAAGGTTGGCGTTCGAAGATGTATGGCAGTAGTTAGTGGATCTCATTCTAGGACAACACAATTTGAACATGAAATATGAAAAATTTGAAGCATGAGAAATCTGGCAAGCCTATAAGCATTGAAGTACTATAAGTAGACCTTTAATTTTTTGGTAAGGTGAACGTTGCAGCTGTAACTGATTCAGGATACAGAGATGAAATTTCGTAGCCCTCCCGGCCAATTTCACCACGAGCCGCCACTGCCAACCAGATAATATTAAAGATAACAAAGATACCACCACTAATCAAATCATGGCTATAAAAGCTGCTGTGATCACTTAAGCATTATTCACAACAGTTGAAACCATGCAAGAACATTTTAGGCTAAGGAATGTTCACATATATAATTACGTAAGAACAAGGGGAAGTAGAGGATATCCAAATGGCTCAAGTTGCTTTAGGGTTAGGGTATGGGTTGCTAAAATGGTTACATAATAAATTTTCCTATTATTTTGGAAGGGTATTTTTTTGTTTGTGACCGAGCAACATTGCAGCACAGTAGTTTGACACAGCTTTGTAAATTGATGTTTTTCTTGAAAGGCGTGATCACATTTTAAGTATTCAAGTAAAAGGCAAAATAATCATTAAATACGACACACACCTGCTGTTTAGAGCCTTACCTCAACACATTCAGATTGCATATACACTGCTGCTTGAAGAAACCTCTCGTTACAGAGCAAAATCTATACCAAAAATATATACCTTACCTGGTAGTAAATGAACACTCATGATCTCATTCACTTTCTTTCACATTCATACATCACCATGCTTCTTGTTTGAAGCAATGCGTTTACACATAGCTTCGTAGCTTGGTAATGGGCACATGAGCTTATGAAGAAATGAATATCTAAGAAGTAAAGTTGCCGACCTGGTTGAAAATTGTGTATTGTGACCAGGGGCGAATTTTCATTTTCGGCGCCCTAGGCTATTTGAAATTGGGTGCCCCTCTTGAAGTTTTGCGACGACTGATGTCAAATAAATCAGCACTACACGTGCTTGCTACATTCACTGAACCAGTTGTGCCATTTCATAAACATATTACTTTATTCTGAATTCCCTTGATATCAGGAACCAGAGCCGTGTAAACCGCCCTTCATACCCCAAATTGGGGGCTCAGGCTGTCACAGGGGACCCAAAATTCAGAGCTTAACCCCTCCAAACAAAACGTCAATTCCCCAAATTTAAATATGAAACACTAGAAATCAGTAAAGTTTTTGTTAATGCGAATGCTTTTCTGCCCTGTAATTTATAGACGGAGTAGTATCTGCCGTTGTTACTTGAAATAACATTGCCTGATCAGTGCCGGCGCTACAAGGCAAACTAGGCGGCTGCCTAGGGCGCTAGGCCAAAGGGGACGCCAAAAAAGAGCCAAGAAATATTCAACTATGTTGTTCTGAAAGTAACGAACGTCCACCAACTAAAAGTAAACATGATGAAAGTGAATGGAACATACGTTCACGCAGTTTTTCAGGTTTGCTGCATAGGATCAATACTTTTGTTATTAATTTCAATTTCATATATTATTCATCTAATCAAATTTTGTAATGTAGAAAAACTTCCTTATTTCCGAAATGTACAATGTGATGATATGTAGAGTAAGGATCTTTGTATAAGACGGGTGGGCGCTTGAATGGATCTTGCTTAACTAGGGTGCTTACAAGTCTATCAATAACGTTCTGTTATTAGGGTCTGCAAGGCATACCCTGCTTGCTTATTCAATTTCACTTCAATAAATGTAAGGTACCATTTCTGTTATTTCCATGTATTATTTTCCTGGCCCTGACACTTTTCCAGAGTACCTTCATGTCGAAGTCTTCACTAAATCGTGTTTCGGCCATCCAGTGTAGTTGGGTTAGGAACGTTGTTGAAACGCCAGCATTATTGGCGTTAATAGACAATTTCAGCAATCAAATTTTGATTATAGGACGCATCACCTTTTTTAACCAAACCAAACAGAGTCCCAATAGCATTCAACATACAAATGGCGTTCAACGAAAAACAAAAACGAAGAGTCTAACAACTTCAAATAGCAAACAAGAAACATCCACCTAAACTTCGTAAATGTGTTCAGTTGTGGTATGGTGTAAAACATCCTGGGCACAGCGGGGGCACAACACCCGAGTACAGCGGGGGCACAACACCTGGTATGGTGTAAAACATCCTGGGCTCAACACCTGAGCTTGTTGCCGAAAATTCAGACTCTCCTTTTTGCAAATGCTTTTTGAACTTCGGAACATTTTTTCGTGACCTTATCACTGTACCTACAGCTGAAAATGGCAAAGTGTGAGCAAGGTTGACACTAGTAAAAAATCTGTCAAAAGACAACACAACATCAGAAATTTTTATTGTTGAACATAATTTAGTTACAACCCTTTCTCCAAGAGTTCCTTCAGAAAACTGATCATTTTCAGTTTTTCCAGCGTAGATATTTAGTTAAAAAATATACCCAGTTTGTGCATCGCACCTTTGTCACACTTTGACTCCCCTTTTCATAGGTTTCAATGGTGAGTACTGTTTTAGTACTGAGCGCCCTTTGAATTTGACCATCGACTCATCAATACTCTGGTGGGAGCTTTCACTCATCGCATTTGAAAAAGTTTGCTTCATGCAATTCACAAGTTCTTCGACGTAATAGAGCTTTGTTGCATTGTCAAAGTGATGATTATTTTCAGATAAATTCAGAAACCCTACTTGCACTTTCCAAGAATACGGAAACTTGTTTTAAATCTATGTAAATGCACGTTCATCTCTCACTTTTGCAAAATATGATCAAGCGGGAGTTAGTCTTTTAAGTTTACAGAAAAAATACTCATCTAAAAATGCCACAATTTAAATTATTAGAGAAGGCTGGTAATCGATTAAAGCAGATAGCCTACCTTGTAAACGATATCAGTAAGCAAGTAAAATTGAAAATGTATGCATCCTACCGGTGTGCATGTGAACATAGTTAGGATGGAAGGATGTTTGGTCATTTATTGGCATTATTGAGATTGCGATATCCTATGAGTTTAGAGTCAAAACATTTGTAAACCAACATTTAGTAGGATTAGCAGCCTACCTTATCAGACGCACTTGTAGGCTGTTACAACTTTCCTATGACAATAAATATATGTGGGTACTTGCCTTAACAATGTTCGAACAACATCCATTAGTAGTTAGCGTTTGAAAAGACGTTTGGTGGTACAGAACTTGAAGATGGCGTGAAGTAGGAGATTCATCCCAAAGCTTTTCGTCTGACGCTCTTCAGGGGATATCGTCAGAATGAAGTGGAGTTACTACCGAGCTGGTTTATATACAGAAGTGGAAAGTTAGCGTTTGAATATTGGCTTAAGATCACGGGCAGTGCCATTGCTAGCACTGGCCCCAATGTACAGTGAAACGAATCAAATGATACTGATCCCACTTCATCCATTTTAGCAAGAAAGTCTTTTGAAAAGAAATCACTCCACTCAAACCCAATATGGAGGTTAACCTGGCCCTGAAGGTTATATGGATCCTTCTTACTTAGACATTGACTTTAAGTTTGAACAGTTAGATCTTGATTTCGAGCCACACCAAGCTTTTCAATAACCAATTCTTTGGTAACAATGGTTAGATTCTATTACCATCCATGAGCTCACATTCATAATTTCATTTATTAATCCTACCCATTGTTGCACTTTAACCAAACCTAACTACATAATGCTAGCCTACAAACCAAAACAACATTCAAAACAATACACTGGCTTAAAATATGTCATTGATATTGAAATGATTGACTAAAAATTCCGTCTAACAAGTTATGTCACAAAACAACAATTTTGAATATCATTTTTAAGACAGAAAAAAGCTATCTGGCCTGGTATCATCCAATAACCAGTCAATGCACTTGCAGTCTCACGTACATTCGGCATGAAGACTGCAAGGCCTGGTGTAGACTACAGTTCACATTAAAAGAGCTAGAGTGCTCTAGCTAGTCTAGAGTCTAGACTATAGATCACAGTAGGCCTACACTAGCTAGCGTTAGTCCAGGCACAGGTACGCAGCATACGTCCTTAATGTATACTGAAAGAGCCCAACCTTACCACATCAGCAACAGATTCATGTTGACACACTTGGTGTGTCCAATTAGCAGATCAAGAGGGGGAATGGGATTGCACTACAGTACAGAGCTTACACCATAGACAGACTCGGAGTCATGGCACAGAAGGCTGAAACGATGCTTCTGAAGATAATAATAAATGAATGATTGTGCAACGTGCAACTTTTTTCAAAAGTCTGAATCCTCGAAATATCGATAAAAGCGTTTCGGATATCCGGTTCCCATTTGAAAGCAGTTTTTGGATATCCGTATCCGGTTGCAAACTCACTATCCTGCCGGATATCCAACTGGCAAACCAGATAGTGATCATCTCTGCTATGAAGACGTGTTGACGTCACGGCAGAAGATCACGTCTCGTCTTCTTATTTAGTCATGCCACGATCACGCGCTGGCCGCATGGAGTAGTGTAGAGCTGTACTACACATCAGAGATGATCACGGAGCCGGAGTGGACTCCGCCTTGAGTTTGCATTTTAGGCAGGAGCTGGAAGCAACATTAAGGACTGTGCAGGAGCTAATCAAAATTTTAAGGAACCTAATTTCTGTACTGATGCTTGTTGTTGTCAAACAGATTGGAAATAATTGAGACGTGTTTTCTGACCACTGTCGTCATGTATCACGCAAGTGTGACACTGGGTGGGAGTACCGAGCATTTCACCACTAATGATGGTTTCAAAGTTATGGCCCATGCAAAATAAGACTAGCCTACAGTGTGCAAGTGACAATGCAGTTCGGGAATTTTGGAATCCATGCCGTAACTATGAGAATGTTGGGCTAATGATGTGGGCAATAACACAAGACACATGGCAAAAACAATGGTTAACAAAACAGATTATAGAGAAGTAACAGTGTGCCAAAGTGAAAATGACCTATACACTGTAGGCTTAGTGGCAGGATTTATAAGTAATGTGCGGTAGTACAATACAAAGATTGCTCGCATTGTGCAGATTTTTACTCTAGCCAACGCTTGCATAGGCCAACCTCTGCTGACATTTTGTAGCTATCCTGAACAAAGTTTGATGTTTGCCCTGATAGTGGCAGCTTCAAAGATGACATATATTGCTTTGCATCTCATTCTCTATTGGTATTGCCTATGATAAATTTAAAGGGATTATAGCCAAGTTCTGCGTAATGTAAATGTTCATCTTGTTAATTTTTTCTGTAAGATTTGTTTGCACATTCATGTTAATGGCTTAGTTTAGCACAGTCATACTAGTTCAGAGTTTTATCTGAGCACATGGTTAAAGTACGATTGAATATTTTTGAACAGGTGATCAGCTCCTGACTTCGGAGATTTGAAATGTGTCTTGCAAAAATTGAAAATTGACAGTCACTTCAAACACTCTGAAGCTTGAACTACTTTGGTGTTTCAATGGTTTTCACTTCATAATTTAATTACAGATACTTTTAAGGTGTATATTTGATAAGTATCGTCTATTTGCCTCATGAGACGAAAACAGTTCTGAAGTTATTTTGTCAGTAGGTGCACACATTTGTTTGAAGTGATCACATGACAAGTTTGGAATGCATGACCTACATAGCTGACTGAATTGTCTAATTTAAATGTGGGCAAGCTTTTAATGTCAATGTTGGTCTACGTTGTGTAAGGAATAGGATTTTTTCAAAGACTGACTATGCCTGGCATAGAGACAAGCATGTTATGCAAAGCGGTTTGATGTGCTGCCAAGGAAAATACCTTTTACGAAACCTATTTGGCATTCTACTGTGTGTAGAAACATCTGTAACATTTCCAAATCGTGGCTTCATGGGAACACCAGTTGTTTTTTCGTGATTTAGTGCGTTCCGAAGGCAAACTTGAGTGGAGTGCTTAATAAAGCGTTCTAATGCATTTAAACAAACCAGTGTTTTCAATAAGCAATGTGAATTTTGAAAATATTTGGTGTGAAAACAGCCACAATCTGTTAACCTCCATGGATGCTTCCTAGTGACTAGTGTTGCGATCGGAAATCCCGAGCGGTATGTGCGCAAAGCTTCGCACTGTGGCAGCAAGCAACAATAGAGTTCACATGCCATTATCACTCTATTATTGCTTGTTCGTAAAACATATATGGATGGTATTGTTCTTTAGGCACATCCCGTTCATGGTGAATTACACACAGTGGCGTACGCAGAAAATTTTCATGGGGAGGGGTTTGGTTCAGGGTCATATGGTGGTCATTTGTATTTGGTGTTCGCTGTTTGTAACGTCACAATTTTACGTCATTTTCATGTTTCCAAACCAACGTTTTGGCGAAGTTTCTTGACATAATAATGCATATTTTTCTAGATCCACTCCCCTTGTTTCATGTGTCATTGCACTGAATATAAACTATCAGCGGTCCAAGTTAGGCTATCGGAGGAAAATAAACTCAACGCTACGACACAGCAGTTCTTAACTGCAAAAATACCAGGCTGGGCGTTAAAATAGGGGAGTGAAACACACTCACCACCACGTCAGAGCAATTTAAAACTTCAAAATCAGGCCGCACTAAGGTCTCGTCAAATACGAGCAGTTGAGCATTGAAGGTGTGCGGCTGGACTGGCTGGCGCAGAACCTGTTTTGCGAGATCGAATTTTACTAAACTACAAAAGAATTGAGAATGCGCATAGAGTACACAAGAAAGCGTTTGTTTTTTTGTGATGTATAGAAGTCCACAGGTCCGTACCCAGGAGGGGGGCGAAGCCTCCCCTAGAAAAATTTTCGTCCCCACAGGAAAATTGTTGGACGTATTTTCAAACCATTGGACATAGTTTAAAAAACTGTCCCCTCTTAGAAAGCTCTTCTCCCCCCCTGGTGTCCCAACTGGTTACGGGCCTGGAAGTCCAGCAAATGTTTAGTTTTCCTTTTTCCCTCCTGAGACATGATCAAATTCCTGAATTCTTCTATGTTAAAAATAGCTGTTTTTGAGCTCGTGCAACAGTTCTATCATGCTACAGAAATTGCTAATGTAGCCAATGCGGTTAGCGCTTGCGCTGATCAGAGCAGACAAAATAAAGACAATTGTTTCGGACAAAGTGAACTATCACGGAACACAATCTTAAACATGCGTAGTGGATGGAGGGTTTGCAAAAAGTGGTGAGGTGTTTTTTGGACGCAGACGATAATGACGATTCCCACCAAAACCTAATTATTACTTTTTGGCCCATTTACAATCTTCCTCGAAATTTGCATGCAATTTTATTCTATGGTATTTGCAATAAGTCGACAAATTAACAAGCAAAAAGTATGCGAAAACAGTTAATCTCCTTTGTGCAGGTAATAAAGTTATCGTAAAATATCAAGCTCAAGGGCGGGGGTTAACCCCAACCCCCCCCTTGCGTACACCCTTGATTACACATTTAACGCAATACCACCGGAGAGTTTGCAACACTAGCACGTGCTATGCAGGCCCAATATTTGCGTTCAATGTAAATAGGTTCGCGCCAGAAAATTCCGCATAGCCTTGGCTTCTGATGCAATCCGGCCTTCATTCGACGGCGCTGCACTCTTCGTAATATAAAGAAACACTCGGAGCAAGGAGCGCTTTGGTTGAGAAAACCGGCGTGATTCGTCATTTCTTTCTTCTATCGTCATTTCTTTCTTCATTTTCAGTTTCATATTCTCTTGCAGGCCCACTGACGGATGCTTCCGAAGCATCCGTATTATCGCAAAGTAAAGCGGTTGAGCACGTCAGATCATTACTTGTGTTGTCAGTGGGGCTGTTTGCATTAGCAAAGAAGCTTAAGGATGCAGCTTTTTCAACCCAACTGCAAAAATCGCGTATCTTCTTTCCTCGGGCGAGCCTTGGTACAACAGGTCACTCTGTACGTGATTATGGATTAAAACACTTTTCAAGTGTTTTCACATATTGCCTGTTGCACCTGAGTGGCAAGAGCTAGTTTCACGTTCTGTGTTGACGCTATAAACAACGTCAGTACTGGACTCGCTTTGAACTGCACTCACTGTCTGGAACTTTAGTTATGTATGATTCCCCCAAGGGTGTAGGTTTAAAAGACATGCATCTCCGTCGGTTGAGCATCACATTTAAAATCCAATGAACAAGCCCACTGCATTACCTCAACTAGTGGCGTAAATAGAGCTTTGAGCCAGGGATTCGAAGCGTAGCTGATTGGAGCCCACTGGCCACCGTAGGGAGACCACTAGCCAACAATCATAAAAAAAGTTGAGAAATGATACTGAATCTTTAAAAATTTGACATTGAAATGAGTGATGCCTAGTTGTAGTAGCAGTCTGGAAACACAAGTCTTCCTCTGCAATATTTGCCCTTTCAGACTGCTTCTACAATTTATTCGTGAGACATCTTACGCTCGAGAGCTGGAGCAAATGCAGCTTGCTACCGAATATCCCTGCACAACCAAACGGTCAGAATCTTAGTGCAGCCCCTTTCTTGAAAACAGACAATGCTCTTTGTTGCATCACTAAATGTGTAACGTCAAAGTGACGGTGTCCGTTTGAAGGAATGCCTGACTTCAGCACTAGCACTCGTACAAAGGTTTTCAGGTTTAACGAGAAATTTATAAAAGTTTTCAAGTGCAGTTCAAAGTTTATGTTCCGCCCAGTGGGTAAAATTCGGTGGTACTGGAAATGATGCACCAATCCAGCTGCATACTAGTCACCCACATGGCCAAAGCCCCTCTCAAATGCCCGCTGCTGCTTCACACAAGTAACTCGTTGCTAGTTGGCTTGGCTAGACAGGCTTCATCAATGATCTGGAACGTTATCCGCACTTTGATTGGCTGAAAACCTCTTATTCAGCGAATAAGGTTACATTTTGTAAATATGCTTCTGAGAGCATCTTAGGTTAGTCTGCCAGAGATCAGAAACTTGAATGTCCCATTGACCACAATGTCCGCTTGAATGAAATTGGACAGGCAGTAGTGAGCTTAATGCCGCTTTTAACAGGAATGCATGCTCCATGTGATATTGCTCCTGTCCATGTCATCGAATGCGCATATTCTTCCTCCTGACTTCGAATGCGCATATTCTTCCTCCTGAAAATGAATTTAAAAAATGTATAAACCTAAACATCTTACTTGGCTTGGTTGGGGCTTCACAATGAACTTACCTGAGACATCATTGTTTTCACTTCCTCTCTTTTAACTTAATTTTAACTTATTTAACATTCTATTTGAATAAGTTCACCAAAGTTTGTAGGTTTGTTATAAATATCGAAACTGTGTGCTCTGATGCTGTTAAGAAGCAAGATGGCAACACCTGCTACAAAGAATTGTATCGTATTGTTTACTGCAAAAACCGGGTGCGATGTAATAAAAAACAAACACCATTTGTAAACACTTGAAAGCATTCCCAAGCTTGCAGTTGGGAGACCGAAAAAACCCTCAGGTTGTCTAGTCGATACTCCCAGAAGCTCGCAAGTTAACAAAAAACAGAGGAAATGCATAAAACAAGAACACCAAAAAATAAGGCAAGCGTTCACCAATATTGATTTAATAGATGCTCCAATTTAATATACAAAACAATATTCTGTTGATTAAGTTCTCACAATTTGACAGGCACTTTTGAAAATGAAAATGTAACCGAGTCTTTAGTACTGCGATAGCCAATAATTGCACATAGTTTTTTTAAAGTGGTGAAAAGGTAGATTTTTATATTCCGCATTGATTTCTCTCCATATCACTGCTCCTTTATAAGATATTAGCTTTTTGCCAGTATTACTATGGACACTGGGAATGAAATAGTGTTGATTGCTAGCATATCTTGTATTATAGTTATGTAAATCCGAACATCTCTGGAACAGACCATTATAAATACTGGGCAATAATCCATCATGAAATTTGTGCATTAATTTGGCCAATTCCAGTTTATTTATATCCTGCGCTTTCAGAAAATTCAATCTCTTATAAATGGGGCTTACCTGTGCATCATAATTACTGAACGTCATACGGCGCAAAATGTTATTTTGTTTCACATAGATTGGCTTTAAATGCGACGTGGTTGCAGACCCCCAAGCTGTAACGCAGTAACTTAAGTGTGTGTATGCAAAACTATAGGATAGTAATTTGAGCGTGTTTAACGGTAAAATGTTTCTCGTTTTGTACATAACAGCACCTCGCTGCTTCAGTTAACTGAAGAAATCAAAGAACTTCGGAGTCAACAATTCTTGTCTGAACAATATGAGGACATGAAGCAGGGGCTACATTCTAAAGATGAAGAAGTCAAGGTTTTGCAGGCTGAAAACCAGGACCTCAAACTGCATGTCCGAAAACTTGAGGCTGTGACGAGCCAGACTCACGAGGAAGTCAACGACCTTGAACAGTATGGCCGTCGCGAATGCCTTGAGTTTCAAGGACTGGCCAGGAATAAGAATGAGAACACTGATGACCTAATTCTTTGTGTCTCAAAAATGGTTGGGGTGGACTTGAAAGCGGACGAGATGAGTGTCTCCCACAGACTGTCTCCTGCCTCAGGTAAAAACCCGCAACCTGCCATCATTGCGAGTTTCTGCTCCAGGAAGAGCAGAGATGCTGTATTCAGCCAAAGACATCGGCTGCGCTCTCACAACAAGGCTCACCCTGAAGGACGCATATTCATCAATGAAAGCCTGACCAAGATCAACCGACGACGCTTCAACCTCTGCCTGCTATTCAAGAAAAAGAATATCAAGTTCATATGGACCAATCATGGAGTGACCTATCTACACGATTCTGAAGGAGCTAAAGCAATGGCAATAAAAACTGAAGATGACTTGGTAAAGTATGGCATTGTTAAGTCTTGATTTTTTTTTTCTAAATTGAATAATTTTTTTGGAATAAGAGGTTTACCTCTCAAATTGCTGGCTAGCTACTTGCAAAGACGACAGCAGTACACTGTCATTGATGGCTGTACATCAGCCACTCTGAATATAACCCAAGGGGTCCCTCAGGGCTCATCGCTTGGCCCCTTGTTGTTTGCACTTTATATAAATGATTTACCATCGACAACAAAACTGACTCCTACACTTTTGCGGATGACACTATATTATCCATCTCTGGAAGCAATAGCACAGAACTGCAGAGCATAGTTAATACAGAGCTAGAAAAAGTTAATGAATGGCTACGCTTTAACAAGCTGTCCTTGAACTATTCGAAAACCCCATACATGATTGTAAGTCGCAAAAATAACCAACTTACTGATTTTAATGTAAAAATCAATGACAAAACCATTACGCGAACAACCTGTGTCCAGTATCTTGGGGTTTTCATAGATGATAAGCTTACTTGGTCTAACCACATAGCCTACCTTGAAAATAAACTTTCTCGCAGTGTTGGACTTTTATCGAATACGTCAGTATCTAAGTGATAGTGCATTAAAATCACTTTACTTCAGTTTTGTTTACAGTCATCTCCAATTTGCTGTTGGTGCTTGGGGTGGTGTCGGCATAACAACCTTAGACCAATTAAATGTATTACACAACAAGATAATTAGAGCAATGACATACAGCTCTTTTAGGACAAAGATAACACCACTGTATAAGAAGCTCAACCTTCTTAAGCTGGATGACATTTATAGCCTTGAATTAGGAATTGCGGATCTGAGCAACCCATCCACCGAGAGAGACCGGTTGCGACCCAGCACCCCCTGCGTAACTGTGTTGATCATCTAGCAGCTCCTTCCCACATATATGCACCACCACGGTTTACATGTTTGAAAGCCTTTAACGTGTGTCAGACGCATCGGTAAACATCTGCTATGCAGGCTAATGAACAAAGGATTGTATGGAGTTGAAAAGCATGTACACTGATGTACAAATTTCACGAATTTGGCAATTGCTGTTCATGCCTCTCATGAAGTTGGTGCTGCAAGAAAAATGGATCATACGGCACACGGTGAAATCCATCCATAGCAAACGTGCACTGCCGTTTACAGAATGTGTTGATGTCACATGTGCAAAGTTACATGCATACAAATTTCACACAGGTTTCCTTTGCACAATGCTGAAATACATTTGAGATTACCGTTTGATAGAGCATGTGTCTGCAAGTGCCTAGGTGGAACTTTTGGTGACACGTCACTCTAAATATCTTTAATTTACACTGATACTTAAACACATAGCCTAATTTCGCACGATGAATACAAAACATTCAGTATTTGTTGTAGTAAATATATCCTCACATTTTTTCAATGAACTTGTGAAATAATTATATATCTTTTACTACTATCACCACTGATGCCAGAAAGCTGTTCTATTTTTGCAAGCCTCGTTTGTGAAGATTAGTGCAACACACAAGGGTTCTTACTTTCAAAACAACACTGCCAAGCCACTCCCAGTTGATCAGTAACCTATTTGAAATATGTATTTGTATTTAAACAGAGCCTCTTATCGTATGTTGTGCACAGCTTTCAGCCTTTATTATGAATAAGCAATTAACCCGTTAGCGCCCATGGTCCTTTTTAATGAATTTCTACTGCAAAATGCGCTTTTCAAGTTTGGTTTGTGAATATTATTGTGTATACCTGTGATTATTATAAGTTTGGTTTGTGATTATTTTTATTGTGAGTTTGTGATTATTATTTGTGATTATTAGCCTATTTACACGTAACTATAAAATAGATTCGGTAGGGGTTTCAGGCTCGTTCGGACAATCTGAATTTGTTCAGATACTAAATTTTTTTCGTCTGTGAATGATGGTGTTTTTAGTTGATTCACTAGGAATCACTGCTGCGGGAAAAGTGGCAGTCTGAAACATGCATGTAAATGTCTATTACAGAAATGTTGAAAACGTTCATTGTTTCCTTCCAGATTTGTGATTGCCATGACAAGTCTAGGATCCAGAAAACGACCATTCCGTCATCGTGTCAGATGTGAAAGCAACTCAATTCTGACAACAAAGAAAGTCATGTGAAAGCAAAACATCATGGGAAGAGCGTTCCAAGTCAACTGCATTTTAAATTAACCTCTCCAGCAAGCTCGAACCCGAATACAAGTAGCATTGCAGCCAAGACAGGAACTGAAAGTGTAAACGTGAATCTTCAAGATCGAAGCAGAATAGTCGAAGAAGTTGCCGAACCTGGTATGCATAGCAAGATAGCTGAAAACAATCAAGAGTTGTCTGATGACGAAATGACAGATTTAACCTCACCAGTAAGCTCTAACCTGAATACAAGTAGCATTACAGCCAAGATAAGAACTGAAAGTGTAAACGTGAATCTTCAAGATCAAAACAGAATAATCGAAGTTGCCAAACCTGGTATGCATAGCAAAACAGCTGAAAACAGTGAAGAAGTGTCTGATAAAAAATGACAGATTTATCCTCACCAGTAAGCTCTGGCCTGAATATAAGTAGCATTACAGCCAAGACAGGAACAGAAAGTGTAAACGTGGATCTTCAAAATCAAAGCAGAATAATTGAAGTTGCCGAACCTGGCATGCACAGCAAAACAGCTGAAAACAGTGAAGAGGTGTCTCATGAAGAAAAGACAGATTTAACCTCACCAGTAAGCTCTAACCTGAATATAAGCAGCATTACAGGCAAGACAGGAACTGAAAGTGTGAATGTGAATCTTAAAGATCTAAGAAGAATAAACTCAAAAAGCTGAGCCTGGTATCCACAGCACAACAGCTGAAAATAGTCAAGAAGTGTCCAATGAAGAAATGACAGATTTAAATCAAGAAAAATACATTGGACATGACGGATTTCCCACTTGGAGACAAGTTTGTGAAAGATAAAACAAAGCCAGCTTCTTTCAACGATTTCGGCGTTGTGGTTCTGGCGCTGAATAAGACTTGTGGTGCATTTCCGTGACAAGTTTTTGTCTTTTCTGTGTTGTGGAACATCATGTTTTGAAAATAACTTTTCGTTTTTGAACCAATATTTCCGCATTTTTCCGGTATATTGGATGACCAGAGACCGATATCTTTGCCTCTAGTGATAGCGTCAGACAACTCATCTATCGTGTTTTTCGATTATACTTCTTGACTTTCTGCTGCTGCTGCACAGCTGGATAAACTCGGTCTGTTGTCATCGTTACGTACATCTAAGTCTGTAACAACATGTTCTTTGATTTTCTGTCCTCTTACAGGTTCCGCAGAAATGTCTCCACTGGACTTCGCTCCATTATAAAATACTAACTTGAATGTTTCTTGACTTAGCTACAACTTCTTCCTCTCTCATTTTTGCCTCTTTTGCTTTTTAATGTTTTTTAGAACAACTCGGATAAGCTCTACACTTGTAAAGGGGCGGTAACCTTTTTTCTGTCAATGTTTATTTATTAATAAGCTCAATAGGACTGCCATATTTTTTGCGCACAAAGGGAGGAGAATTTACGGCTGTCAGTTACTTGCGTGTATTATCTACACCTAACAAGTCAAATAACAAATAAGCCTATTGATTAGTTTTAAGGATTGAAGTAAAACGTCCAGTATAAACAATGTTTCATTCAAAACACACACAACAAAATCCTTATTTACTTGACCTATGTAGTCCTTTAATATTTTGCAGATTTCTTAAATTTCCTAAAAATGCAGAATCGCCTTTTACAAATTTATGTAACTGCTTGCATGAAAAATGTTTTAAATTGCACACCAGCTTTAGACTATAGAAACTGGTTCAGCCGGAAAGTTTTGGTTTGCGGCTGCATCAAGGAAAATATCGTTCCGTATTAGCATGAAAAGCCATAGCGTTGAAGGAAAACTGTGCAATCTTTATCAGTTCTTGAAGCGTTTTATGGTATTGCAAGTTCGACGTTATTTTGCCCATCTATCGTGTTCCATCATTTTACAAGAAATTGCATTTGGCTGATGCTCCTTTTGCACGAACTCGAAGAAATTCTTGTATAGGTCAAACAGTTTACTTCAGCTTCATCAACAGAAACGTTTCTATCAAGCAGATACTACTCACATGTTTCATCCTTTTCCAAATTAGTTATTGCAAACGGAGGAATCTAGTCAAAGCATTTAAACTCAGTACATAAAGTGGTCCATTCAGCCAGATTTAAAACACAAGACTTGTACAATACAGATACATCTGACATGAATGAATCGCAGTCATGATCCTTGACTTGGCAAAATTTTCTTAGTGCTGTTTTAACTTGGCTCGACATCCACATTTCATTGTCTCTTGTATTTTTGCCTTCACAGTGACTAAACACGATACAAGCTCAACAATTGATGCTTTTGACTTCTCAATATTCTGAACTTGCTCAATAAAAGCAACCAGAAATGATTACAAATGTCTGAATGTGAACAGAATTCGCTCAAATAATTTCCAAAAAAAAACGTTTCAGAAGCTTGGTACAATTGAAGCATCCTTGGCAAGCTGCAATAAAGTGATAGATAGCCACCTGGTTGCGCTACGAGGAATAAGTTTTTGGTGCTCAATCTCCACAAAGTCACAATAGTCTTTTCACTCTTCTTTGCGAACTGTGCAAACGCAACCACACGTAATTCACTCAGCTTCAAAATAATTTAGTTTTTGATCGCGCGGCGCGAATCCGCGACATATTTGCACCCCTGGATCCGCTATAATTACTAGAAGCTCTACTACACTAAGCTATGTACAATACACTGATCACCTCATCACGGTTCATCAGCAAAGCTAGTACAGTATAATGGCGTCAGCAATCAGCACTTTAATGTCAAGATCATTGAGATATTTAATATATATTTACCACTGTTATGTAACGATTAATGCGAAAGCATTCCCACCTTTCCAGCCGAGAGTTAGCTCAACATGTACTCCAAAAAAGGACGTATTGTAGCCATACCAAGCAATGCTACTCATATGGGACCCGTGCAAATCTGAGTAAAACAGACGCAAAATCTTCCAAAAACAAGTGGAGACGTAAGGTAAAGCGTTCTACATGGCTTGGCCTTGCATTCACTAGATTCATATACCTGACCGACTTTCAGGAAGCCAATAAGTGTGATAGTTATTTCGTCACAATATCAAATATGCTTGAAGTGAAATACTGTTGTTTGGACGACCGATAACAAATTAATATCGTCTACAAACAAACTTTTCTCGCTAAAAATCACTAAGTGGCACGCACATATGGCTGAACACATTAACATGGTGGGGGGCCTTGGCCCTTTGCTCCCCCCTAAATCCGGCGCTGCATCGCCGCCACAACGAAATGTTCGTCACCAATGCCTAGGTGTTAGGTGAGGTTGCGATGTGTCGTTGACGCGTTGCTAAGGAACCAACCACAGGAAAAAACGATTTAAGCTATCCTTGACTATTGCCGTGTTTTCATGCAGGGCCTTTTTCATCAAATTTTCGGAGTGGGGCAATATAAACATAGAAATACCAGATCGGCAATTAGGTCTGGTAAGACATTTTGTCAATAATGATATATCAACAAAGAACTTGTTAATTTAGAATGAAACATATCCCAAATCAATGACATAATCGATGTAGGCTACAATCATCGCAGGTGAATGAGTAGCCGGAACAAAGTCTTGCCAAATGTCACTTTTCCCACCAACATAAGGTTTTTCTGACAGCTTTCCATCCTTTAGCAGCTTAAGCACAGAGTTGTGTTCTGCCATATACACTACTTGAGGCTATTAGTTAGGCTAATGTATAATGCAATGTTACGCTTAGGCCTACACAGTGCACTACAGTAGCCAACCTGAACTTTTCAGCACTTCCTGGTGGAAAAAGTAGCCTAAAAATGTCTTTAAAATGCAATTCCAATGAAACTAACGCAGGATTCTTATATATATACGAAGGGCGTATCCAATCCAAAATGCATGGGATTGTTTAAGAGTAATTCGAAAACAGCATACTTTAATCTGTCATTACACTCAACAGTCAACACTGCCATATCACGCAGCCATGAAAATAACCTGTGCGTAAATCACTCATACATTGCAACTGCGTAGTGTACTTTTCTATCATTGCCTGGTATACTCTGGAGGACTTGCAAAATTATGGTAACTATACCAGGTTATACGCAATTAGTAATCACAGGCACAGCTGAGTCTCACAATTCATTCTTCATCAGCAAATTACAAAATCCAAATCCATTCCGGATCCGGTTCTTGTTAAGAAAACTTCTGGACGCAGCCGCCGGAGTCTGGACGCAGCCGCCGGAGTCCGGGTCCAAAAAATCCAGTCCATGCACACCTCTGGTTCATTCCCCTTTTTTGGTGTACGTTCGTCATTGTCTCAACCACACAACTGTTTTTTTGGCGCTGCAACGTCCGAGGCAGCCGACTAGTTTGCCAACACTAAGTTATTTTTAGCCTATTCAAGGTCTACTGGTCATTCCCTTCAAACCCATCTGCACTTTTAGGCTCATCAATTGCCATTGCGTGATATTATACCAATTATGACATCATAAATGGGAATTGATAATTGAGTGCTTATAGCTCCGTTAGTGCATTAGTGTGTTGTATGTTGAAGAGGAGGATTATTGCTGTTAAAAATAAATAATTATTGGAGTTGCAGTAGTGGTCATGGCGGTAGTAAGAAGTCTTTCAAGGATTTCCTACTTGCCCTTTCGTCGGCTTTGTAAGCGCTTATGGTGCTTACAACGCGTCACTGAAACTACTTAATGACGAAAATGCTGTCTGGAATGAGCTTGATGTGAAGCAAGCACTCAAGCAGAATTTAAGATGTTCCTTTTTGGTGATGCTCTTGGAGATGGCAATATTCTTTGCATTCTTCAGGGCTGGTGGCGTATATTATGGAAGGTGAGCTTCAGTTACTACCTTGTCTGTAAGACAAACCTTGTGTTTACATGTCCGATACGAAACAGAAAACTTATTTTGCAAAGACTTGCAAATTAAACCTGAAATTTTGTTATTTTTCAGGCTTTGGCTGACAAAGAAAGAAGATATTCAACATGGCTTGAAGGTAAATATGTTCAGTTGCTAGTGGCATTAGCACTTTCTCGCCTCAGTCTTATAATACTATATATCTTTTGTTTTCTCTTTTAATGCTACACTGAAAGAAGCAAACAATTTTTTCTTGCTTTTTTCAAGGAATATATGATACAAATATTGCTTTACTTGTATGTGCAAAGCGACGACCCTTCAATACAAACATGCAATGCTCTGTTACTCTGTATGCAGGCGTACAACCAGGGGGGGGACATTTCCCCCCCCGAATTTTTCAAAACATTGCATAGAAACTTTCAAAGAATATAGATGAAATTTTAGATTCTAATCCTTTTTGAGAAGGTGTTGAGCTTACTTTGCATCCTCAACATGAGTTGTCCCTCGATTCTGGAATACAAATGACAAAGGATTTCAACTATTTCAAAAGCAAGTCAAGAAGGCGACCCAGAAGTCCATCCATGGTTTCACTTAACAGCAGTGATTGGGAAGAATATTGGAATACGAAAGTCACTCCACATGACGATTTGAAGACTAAAAGAATGAAGCTCGAGCAAAAAAACGACTAGAAACTTTCCATTTGAAAGGATATTGTATTCTGTAGTATCCAAACTATTGTACATTTGTACTCCGTTTGTAATAGCAGGTTACCACTAGGAGGAGAGCAAGCTAAAACCTTATAAAAACAATTATGTCAATAATTCAGATAAAATATAAATAACATGTTTGATCCAAAGGAATAAAAAGAAACAATGACAAAACTCAATCCAAGGACTTGGCAACCATTGCATTGCAAACTCAAAAGCACAACGATGGATTATGAGCAGACGCATGGAACGCAACCACCATGTATGTGTCGCCAGAAAAAAATGTGAGGGGGCACAAGGACTGAAACGAGGGGGCACTGGATATGATTACCAAGTTCTACCTTTCCACATCAAAATCGTCCTATTTATAAGTGACTTCTAGTTTTCCACAGGCAATCTACGTTTATTACTGAAAATAGCAGAAAGCGAATCATGCCAACGAAGTGTTCTTTATAATGGATGTGCGTGGATCAAGAAAGGGTTATGTCTTTTATGTCGGGTTTTTCTTTTCCTCTTCGTCTGGAGGAACCTTGCAGTCCATGACAGTTTAACGTCATGGCCATTTGTGCCCGACAAGAGTAATGTTGAGTTCGCGTTGCAATCTCAACATAAAACATTTCCAGACTTCGAAATACCGTCACGAAGCAACTTCAGTGACTGAGAAAAAGAGAAGAACCTAAAGTTTGGTGTCATTTATTGTGGACAAGTGTGAATTGGAGGAACACCAAGGAAATTAAAACTTTACAGAAAAATGGACTTTCACTAGGAAATATAAAGCTGAAACAAAATGAAGAATAAGACACTTAGCTTAACAGGAAGTGGATATTCTGAACTGTCTGCATTTGAATGCAGTGGACATATATTTTTATTAAGGATGAGAGTAGCCCACAACCTTGTAGAAATAACTCGCATTAGTAAGCCACTCTGATTTGTTAATAATATTCACGATTTAAGCAGATAAAAAGGATAAGCACTGATGCGTTACTCCGATTTGACGTGAGCACGAGTGTCGCGATTGGGCTACGCAA
>Ga0210059_1005465_pt1 | contig 20466 bp, 10 predicted proteins | sample Ectturendosymbi2_FD_188042 | JGI IMG/M metagenome (GOLD analysis project Ga0210059, IMG submission 188042) | Ecteinascidia turbinata endosymbiont from Florida, USA - Sample 2 (SPAdes) (version 2) | ecosystem: Host-associated > Tunicates > Ascidians > Unclassified | place: Key West, Florida...
ACCTCGAGCAATCCTGCCAAGAAGTGCAGGAATCGCCGCGGCCTGATCACTTGACGTTGGAACTCGCGTCACAATCGCCTTGCTTCGGTGACTGCATGCCTGACTTCCAACAATCTTCGCCCATTTTAGAGGCGTTCACCTCACCGGGTTTGCAGGAAGGTTTCTCGCCAATCGGCGAACACTTACCGCACGGCGGCTTCCTCAGCGCTCTGGGCGACGCAAACGACTGCAGTAGCTTCGTTCCCGATCAGCAGCCTTCGAACGGCATCAGATTTGCAAGCAAACAACTGCAGTGGGATGAACAAGATAAGTCGCAAGAAGCAGTCCGATGCAATTCAGCTTCCACTGCATCGTCCCATTCTAGTGTTTCGGCCGAGAATGTCGAGGACAAAAACTTTGTCGAAGTCAACACGTGGAACGGACAATTGCACAGCTTGCTGGACAACACGTTTAACCTACACGATACCGAGGTACTTGACGAACTTGACCAAATCAATCCAACGTTCGACTTTCTTCCTTCAAGCGGCGCATATTCATTCGGCCACAACCAGCCTTTCGATAGCCAGTTACTTTCCCCGCCCGTTCACCAGCAAACGTACGATTATGTGCCCAGTGTACCTGCCTTAGCCTATTCAGAGCAGTTAGGTAATATGGCGGTGGCCGCACTCTGGTGAAGTATGTACGCTCTACACTATCCGGCCAGGTTTTTTGTGTCTAAAATTACAATCATATGTTGTGAAAAATACCCTAGCGTATCAAATCGTGCTTCCGTAAATATAGTTAACATATTTCTGCAATGCACAAACTGCATTTTTTACTGTCGAAATTGTCACGTTTTTTCGCTTGTCCTATTTTCCATGCACAACGCCATTTTTAACGTTACATCTGACGTACTGCCAAGTAGCGTACTACATAATATGCGTTATATAAAAATTCAATCGCTGCCGGTGCCTGCTGTTCTATATTGTTTAGTTGAGCTGCTGTGTTCGAGCAAGTATTCTGCCAATCATTATCGTTCATATTATCTCTTGCGCCTTTTTTGTTTTTTTAGCCCGAAGCAGTAGCAATCATTAAAAAATGTGCCGCGCAATTTCTGCGATAAATTTGCTTTTCGTTGTTTATCCCTGTATCGTTCGAACGAGAAAGATCAAAACACTTTCTTATAATGACTGTTCAATGCGACCAAGAAAACCGCTTTTAAATAAAATCCTCACGACCTCGCGCAACCTTTTGCGTCTGATCAACGAACTTTGTTTTGAAAGACAAAAATTTTGTATTCTCATAAAGGGCAATCACTGCAGCACATCACGTCTGTGTAGAAAAATGGCGATATGTTATAGTTAAGGTAGAGTAGATGGGTTCTGGTACAGTCGTCATAGGGATAGTATCGCAATAAGCAATCGATACCACCACATTCACTAATGAAATTGTCAAAATTGAGAGAACTATGAAGAAGCAAATCTGAAATTCCAAAAAATAAATCTGAAATACTTCTTTGCGAAGTTTTCCCGCAAATTTTTCAAAGAACATGCTGTAGTCTATACCTAATGAACAAAGCACTGAAAAGTGCAAACGCTTCGCATTCGTAAAACAATGGTACTGCCATGTCAAAATCAGATTGCAAAACGTCAAAAAATATAGTTACATAAATGGAGGCATCGGAGGAAAACCGTGCATGTTTTTCAATACTGGCATCGATGAAATACGTTTGCAGATAAAATCTTTCTTCTGCGTGTTTACGCCGTGCAAGGTAACATCAGTTGGTTTTCTCTGAAGGCAGTGGCGGTTGTCATATAGATCTCCATATCTGAACAGGTTGTTACACTGAGAAATTGACACTTCATTACAATAGCACTCGTTCGAAGTATTTGACAAAATTTGCAGTCTGCTGGAAATCTGTGAAAAAGTATGGGTGAAGTCTGAAGAAAAGGTGTCTTCCACCTTTTTCCACACATCATTTGCTTCTCGATGGATACACCACACAACTTTGTTCACTTATTATTTTTAACAATACTGCGGAAGCAGAGTTGTTTCATGCGACGAATTTCAAACCCAAGCCAGAAAATCGGCCCAAGCCACCATCAGCACAGGAAAATCGACAAAAATCGGAAATTTGAACTCAAGGTTCGAATATTGCGAGTTAGAACAGCCATTCATTGTTAGTGATCTAACACATGAGTTACAGATATTTGAATAAAACAACTTGCGTTATAGTTGTATATAACATGGTATTAAGCATCGTTTGCATAAAGTGTGAAACCGGCTAGACTTGCTTTTTTGTAAGCATTGTCTTCGGCTAAGAGAACTCAAGACACAGAGAGCATGCGACTTTCAAGTGCTAGTTCGTCGTAAAACATTATATGGCACATTCGGCGATGAGATTTGGCAGCACTATTTGTTCAGCTGATTTTAACACATGTTTTGCATCAATACCTGTTGGGTTCATTGAATATTTCTGGGCTGAGCAAACCATGATGCCTACAGTTTAGGTTGCAGTTACTGTATCTAAATGACAGACAAATGGAAACTTATATCATTGCAAACAATCATTTCGAAATCACCATTCTAAAACCTTCCTGTGAGACGCGAATACTACCCAGCGATTTGCTCAGAAGGCTGGCAATTTACATTTGCTCACAAGCTTCGCGACACTGGACCATGTTGACGGCGCATCACAGAACAAGCTCCCAGTTCAAGCCTGATACGAGGCTTCCGCTCGGGGACCATCACGACGTTTCATCTGAGATTCGAAACAGAACTTGCTCTTCCCAGGTGTTGTGCACAGAAAGCCAGCCGTGGCGCTAAATCCCTCACGCAAAAATCCCTCACTCATCCGGCTCGGCCCGCGACTGGCATCGTCGACCACAACAATGGCGTTCCGTTTGCCGGCAGGGATTGTTTGCTTTACTTAAAGCCATTAAACATTAAGCGATGTCGGTCGCGACCATCCGCACTCGGCAGTAAGAGCGTTAACCTTCAGTTGGGGAGCCAGCTCGATGCGTACTAACGCCGTTCGGGCGTTGGCGAAAAAGCTCACTACAATAACCAAGGTCCCTTGGAACTACAATGAAATAGGAAAACATCGTCTAGAACTGTCTTTGTGCAGAAGATATTGGGTTTGAAACAGCGCTGAGAGCGAAGGACTTCGCGCTTATTATGTCACCGGTTGAAATATTTACTAATGAGATAGATAAACATCGTAAAATACTTTCAATGTTTGTTGATCACGGGAAACTGCTTCAGCCACACTTGCCGCGGTGTTTGCTAACCCCTAAACCCAGCAGAGCTGTCTGTGCTAACCAAACACAGCGTCTAGCGATGTTTTTTCGGTGATAACCACAATTTTATATCGCTGAGAGCTATCAAATAAGAGCGGACCAAAAACAAGAAAATATTATATCCCATACTTAGAAATTCAGCTTGTTCAAGCATTGGTATGAAAACGGTGCTTTTTATTGTGCTTAGTTCGGGAAAGTGCAGGAACCAACAAGATTCGCGGCTCGACTGCGACGGCGCTGATCTTTCACGCCAGATGGAAAGCGAGACAAAGCAGCATCAGGGGTAGATAAACAAGGCTGAGGTTTGGATCGATGAAAAAGCGATTAAAATCAAGGGGAGGTCATATGAGCAGACGAAGCGGAAGTTTTGTGGTGAAACCGCGTCTTGAGAAAAATAGTATCGGTCACTTGTAGTTTCATTGGTAAAGCAAAAAAGCACAATGTTCAGTTTTCACCGGATCGCTTCAATTAAGTAGACAAGAGCAAAACATGTACTGCGAAAATGAGTGGTAGCTCAGATTAAAGAATTTAAATTAATGTGCATCTCTGCTACGTACCACTGGGCTGCTGTAATGCAATGGATATCGCTATACATTGACGTGTTGGCAATTAAAAATAAGATCCTTATGTTTTTTAATTAAATCCAATAAACTAAAAATACTTCATGTTGTGCAACTCAACTTTCGTGCTGTTCAATTAGAATAGTGGAGGATTCGTGGGGACGATTTGGAGCATAATTTACTCCCAAAGACCGCACACTTTAAAATTTTGTTTGATCTTAGTAAATCCGTCCTCGTAACCGTACACAAAAGACTTATACGGTGTCTCCTTTGCAGGCTGCAATTGTCTCCATGTTAAAGCGAATCTTCACATGCACCGATTCGTAGTAAGTTAAATGCTCTACGTCTGGTTAATTGGTGTGAAACGTTCGACAAATATTTGCAGCCAAAGCAATAAAACCAAAAGAGTTGCGTTAAGAACAAAGTTTCTACGAAATCAAAATAGGGTTCTTTTTTCAATTAACCATAGTGCAAATTTCACAGAAGCAAGTATTGTTTAAAAAATTAGGTAAACTCTACAGTATCGAAAAAAATTACGACTACTTGCTAACAAGTTTCAAACAATTTCCAATTTTCTGAAAAATACTCACAAACGTAGTTTAAGGAACCTACTGCACATAGTATAACATAATAGTTGTCGCATTTCTCACCAGCATAAAGTTTTTATATGAAACGAACATACAATACAGCTGTAGAAACGTTCCAAATTTTTAGGATATGTATACGTTTTGCTATAAAGAAGTAGAGAATATTCGAAATAAAATTCAAATAAGATCTTACTAACCAGGTACATGCGTTGGTGTTATTTACACTTTGTGTCATAGAAATTGTAGTAGTTATTTTTTTTAACTGCAGGCGAGCTTTGACGTCATATTTTTAAAGTGATAGGATCAACTGCTTTAAAAAATTCTAATTGCCACCTAAACAATGACGAATAATGATGAATATTGATTAATATTAAGCAAACCTTTGTATTCGTAAAAAAAACACGAAGAGTTTTGCACCCAGTGAAGGCTTATTCGCAATCAGTTTTTTGTCCTTAAGAGCACAAAACCAAAAAGTAGATTCAATACCCGATAACTTACAGCGACAAACCAGCAGTCACTGATCAAAAAAATGCTTAAAACGCAGCTGTATTGGTGCACACTTTTTCGTGATCGTGTTTAAAAGTGGCATGAAACAAATACAATTTAAATTTTTTTTTTCCAAGGGCGAAAGTTTTTCCAAGGGCAAAAGTCTTTACAAACAAAAATATGACGGAAAACAATTGAAACCCAAAGATCGAATATTGCAATGTATTAGACTAACCGGAAATGGACAACGTAGAAATCACTGCTACCTTCAAGTTGTTTTCAAAATTTTTGAACACTTCTTTTTAAAAATTTTGTAGAGCAGTATGACGAACAATGGCAAGTCAAAAGGGAGAGAAGACTCAAATATTCGGGAATAGATCCAAGTGATAAACGATCGTATGAATGTGGTTGCCGAAGAAATCTCTAGGTTTATGACCCTATCACACCATAACTCACGGCGACTCTACCAAACGCTGCAAACATTATTGGAAGAGACCAAGTGGGTAGCTGTGGAAAACGAGAAGGAAAATGTTGAACTCAGAAAACAAGTTGAAGTAGAAAGATGAGAGATAGAAGCTTCCAAGCAAGAACTTTTAGAAGAACGACAGGCCTTTGAGAAACAGATTAAAGAAACAAAGAACAACAAACATTGTAACGATGAAGTGGTAAGATCTTTCAGGTACAAACAACTACGGCACATGAAAAGACTGTCCACTCTTAGAAATATCAGGGCATCGAGGAGATTACCAAGATAATAGGTCCAGGTAATTTAACCATATCGGTATGATCAGCACAGGGCAGCACCACGAAACGGGATGATCCAATGGGAAAGCCAATAACCAGCCTGTTAACGACGAGTAAAGTAGCGCAAAACATGGCCAGCTCACTAAAAAAGGAACCAACCCAGCCACAAAAGAACATATAGATAGACAGAAACCCGAAACTGAGATATTTGCAGGGAACCAGCAGAACATTGCTGAGAAACAATCTTCCCCAGATTAAAAAATGACACAGCTAAGGCAGGAAAAAGTAAAATCACAACCCTTGCAGGATGAAAATAGTCAAACAAACTGATTAAAATGAAGCAATGTACAAAATTATTTAAAATAATGTGATGGGTAATGCCTGAAGAAAGCGTGCAATATTTGATGATGGCAGACAAAAATGTGTACAGAACTACTCTTGTTTCACAATGCTATGTGCTAATAAAATTGTGTCACAGGAATGCTTAAGTTAAATAGTTAAAACATTGCGAAAATTAGCAATGAACGTTTGAAATGTTTGAGTAAGCTACAGAAACCCAGCACTCTGTCAACTGCAGAGGGGTTATAACGCATGGGAAACTGGATGGAAGGCTTGAGCCACGGGGTGCAAAAAGTGCACGAGGACGTCATTGCAAACGCACGATGTAATCCGGTTCGTATTCCAAAAGAAATGCTACCAACTGTTAGTACCAGGCTACGAGATCGAGTGGGCAACGCTCGCAGAAGTAATCTTAAGAGTTTACTGCAGTAACAAGTACTGAAAGTACAGACCACAACGCAGTGTCTGCCTGGACATGAAGAGGTAAAGGGCAAAGCACTGTCTATATTGTACCAGGCAACAGAGGAACAAAATTAGAATAATTTTTTAACTGGATGAGAAATCGATATGAAATCACGGATAGGCAAAAGAGAATCCAACTGCCAAAGGTCTTGAAAATCTAGCTATAGCTTGGGTAGACAGTCCCGCGGATCAATTACATCGAGTTTTGGCAGAAACAACATATAACATGGCCTGAAGCGAGTTGAAATACGGAGTTAAGCGGCGAAATAAGTGCTGCAATGAAACAAAGTCTGAGAAGCTTTCACTACCTCTTTCTGAAAAGTTATCCGATATTGCAATGGCAAAAAGTCTTACGAAACGAAAGAATTACGCGAGAATGAAAAAATGGAACTGACAAGCAAAACGATAGCTGAACCAGAAGATGCAGTAAATCCAAACACAGTAACGATGGTGACACAGCATGAAAAGGAGGACCTACCCCGAAGCTCTAATTTAAAAGTTAGTCATACACTTGAGACGACAGAAAAGTAGAAGTGGAGTACTGAAAAACGAAAACCACGATGGTAGGCTAAATGAGAACGGGACGCGTGTGAGCGCTCACTGCTACAACTGCAGAACCAAAGGAACATCTACAACAGAACTGTCCATTTTTGAAAGATGGTTACTGCAAGCAAGAAAGGCGTCTAGTTAAAAACCTTACTGGGGTCTTAATAGCACATTAGTGTAAGGGAGATAATCATATAGTACTCAGGTAGGACATAGATTCTCAAAGTGCTCCGTACGCAGCCCCAGGCTCCGCGAGAGAAACCTCGGGGCTCCGCTCTACAACACAACAATGTGTTTGTTTTGTTTTTATTTTTAGAAATTTATTGTGAGGCTCCGTGAATTATGGTCAATCTCTTCATGGGCTCCATAACACCAAAAGTTTGAGATCCCCTGAGGTAGGAAATGATAGTACCTGACACTAAGAAACTTTAGCGGGATAATTAATACTTAGATAGGAAGAACAGTACCGCAACGAACGATATGGAGCTAGGTTGTACCTTAGTAGGGAAATCTTAAGTCCAAACCGTTGTTGTCGTAAGCATGAAGAACCTGGGAACCAACAACGCCAACGAAAATAGCGCAGAGCTTTTTCGTACTGTTTTATATTCTGTGGGATAGGTTAATAAGCCTTATTTAAAAGGAGGGAGTCGTACCCCTTTCAAAACACAAAACAAATAGAACTATTTAATGTGGGGGATATGATCACAAAATTAATATATGCTGTAGAATGCTGTTCTCTTGTAGCCTATTCTTTGGAATTCTGGGAAAACTCCAACTTTAAAATCATAGAAGGCGTGACGGTGTATGCAATAAATCATGGTAGTATATACAGGTTAGATTGGAATTTGTTAAGTATGAATGTGATGGGACTGTGATTACATTCGTTCTCTTCAACAGTTTCGCCCATTTCAAAATCTTCAACACTGTAGAGCAATGTATGACCTAGGCCGTAGCTACATTGAGGCAAATGAGGCACTTGCCTCGGTAAATTTTCTGTAATGTTGCCACAAAACATTTTTGTTACGCTAAATCAAATCATATTTTATTGTGTGGCTGTTTTAAAAAGAGCAGCACTGCAGCTACACTACGTTGCAACCACCAGAGATACCACCAGCCTAGATCAGGGTCGGAGCTAGGGAGTGCCAGGGGGGCCACTGCCCCCCCAAAATTTTGCCTAGACCCCCAGTGGCCCCTCAAAATTTTCCGCGTGACGTCATGCTACTGGAGTAGGTCTCTTTCTGAAAGTCCTACACAGACCATTGACAGCTCCCCTTGTTGCAAAACTGGCCCCTCCAGTGGCCCCCCCAAATGATATTGTCTGGCTCCGCCCCTGGCCTAGATTAAATAAGGGCAGGATGTTAGGTCTCCATAAACTACATTACATTCCCAACCGGGACGTAATTAACATATTCGCCTCGGTAAATATTTGACCCTGACTACGGCCATGATGACGGTAGATACAGTCTAGTACATAACATATATAGTATGTAATTTTGGCAAGGCCACTATTAAAGGAAACGATCTAGGATTAAAAAGTCCTATTCGAGAGTTTTTAGATTTTTACTGTAATGAAATGAATGGTAAATCAAGAGTATGAGGACTCTGTAGTACATAGGTTTCCAACCTTTTTTGAAGCTGGCACCCCTTTCATAAAAATGAAGGGACGTTCGCACCCCCTTGTATTAAAAAGCGTAGAAATAACAGAAACAGTCCGATTTTGCAGTATCTTCATTTCCAAATTACTACTCGTAATACATATTGACAACATCAGGGTTCCCACGCGGTATTGAAGGTATTGAAAAAGTATTGAATTGTGAAATCAGTTTTCAAGACCCTAAAAAAGTAATGAATTTGGCCAAAATTTACATAAAGTATTGAAATTCCAAATTCAACCATTTTTTATTCAAATTTTGTTCTTTACCGCTGATGACAGTTTTGCATATGTTTTTGCATAGTGTTCCATGAATAAAATTTTGGAAAAATGAAGATAAGTGATGGTATTGAAGTTCTTAAATGTAGTATTGAAAAGGTATTGAAAAAGTATGGAAATTGTTTTCCGAAAATGTGTGGGAACTCTGGAACACAACCGAAAACACTCAGTCGTACTGTTTAACTTTCATACATTACTGCTAACTGGAAACAAACCTAGTCATTTTTTGTTTCTATTGCTCTGAAATTATCCGCTCATACCTTGGCAGACAACTACTCAGAGCCACGCGCAAATTGTTCGAGGTGTTCATACTTGTTTTTCAAATGAATAGAGAGGAAAATCGACATACGCAGAAATATGCTGTTGCAAGAGGCACTAGAATAGACAAGGCTTTTGTACTCAATTTCTGGTAACTTTGCATAATTGAACACCAGAAACTGTAGAGTTCTGTTTCTGTAGAATCAAACAACAATCTTGCCATAATTGCTCCATAAACATTTAAACGTCACAATGCGCTTACAATGGCATCACAAGCCATTTGTGTGGCAACCGCAGCGTGAAGCAGAAATGACAATGCACACATTTAACAATTTATATGGTGAAATTAGTAACGTTGTCTGGAATAATTAAGCTAGATATTCTTCTTTTGAGTAATTTCACTTGCAAGCTTTCACAAATCTCGGTTCTTTTGAAAAAAAGTATATCCAAGAACCAGTAGCGGATAAAGAGAGGAGCTGACTGGGCTACAGCCAGGAGCCCCCTCAATTTTTACCGATCGCTAAGTCGGTAAAAAAGTGCAACGTCTAGTTTTTAGAAAGGGTCCCCCTAAGGGGTCCAGGAATCCCGGGCTGGGAACCGCTGCTGTAGGGTATGCCAGGGACATGATGAACTCATTTTCAAAGTGCTCTGCTATGCCACCACTTCAGTCTCGCAGAAACTGCTCGATTTCTTTGCGCAGCTCAAAAACACGAGTAAGCACTAAGCACTCTCCACGGGATAACTAGCTCACTTATGTGCAGGGGCGTAACGAGGGGGTAAAGGGTCACAGAAAGGGAGTCACACAATTTGTAAATTTGGCTTGCTATACACCTTTATCCACCAGTCAAAGGGCAACGACTCGATAACCTTCCATTTTTTCGATGCCCTGGCGTTTTTGCAATTACTATGGTTTCTTTCTCGTCTTTGAAATTCTTAATTTTCGCCAAATAAACTCAACTCAACTCCCCGGGCGCCGAATCACTGCGGGGGAGAAGTCCCAACAATGTCATAAGTAGGCTACTTTCTTCAATACAGTACATTTACTTCCAAAAGACCTCAGGTTCGAAAATGGGGGCTCCAAACTTGCTTCTTGCCCCGGGCGCCATCTAACCTCGTTACGCCCCTGCTTCTGTGTGGTAAAAAAGAACATCGTGTTAAACCCCAACTTCGTTACAAAAAACTTTGAACAGACAGTGATTCAAGGCTTGGCCTCTGATAAAATTAATTGCACTCTCCACAATCGACAACACATTTTTCAGTTGATACGTAATGACTTTGCTGCAAGGGTATAGCGATGCAGCACACAATGTGTGACAGCCATGTGAGGTACATGCTTTATTGACAGGGGTTGTAAAACACTACAGAGATTTACGCTGAACGTTCAAGAAAACTTGGTTTAAATATTCAGCCGTGTATCCCTGAAAATGTTAGCGCTTCGTACCCCCTGTTTGGGTGATTCGTACGCCCAAGGGGTACGTGTACCCCTGGCCAAGAACCACTGCTCTACAATGACGAGACCAAGTGATGAGCATTCCGGTTTAGTACCGATGGGGCAAATTAAGAGATAGCGGAGCAGATGACATCAATCATTTTTGGATAACTGTGCAGGAGTCATAAATAATGTAGAAGACGAAGAAGCTGATGTAGTAGAACATACGGAAGATACCATAAGCAACTTCATAAATGAACCAATTATGGCAGTTATAATTGGAGTGTCTACGATTATAAGCTCAATAATACTTCCATTATTTCGAAGTTGTGCCTCTAGGACACATACCAAATCCATAAAAATCAATTACTATGACAAAAACAAGTATTAAACCTATTTTGTCAAACAATTCGAAAATCTACTGAAGCCAATCAAACAGAACAATTTTGAAGTGTCTGAAGAACGTGAAATGAAATATGAAATCAGACTGTATGGAAATAATTGCCAACTAGCGATTGTTACGCCAGCCATATTTTCGTTGGTGCCAGTGTGTTATAAGGGACATGAAAAGGGGAGAGATTAAGTGAGAAGAAAAATGGCAAATGATCCAAGACGCCATAAAGGCGAAAAAATAACAGGGTGACTGACATGTTACATCACATAATACATATTCTGGAAATCAAAATCCCAGATCCAATTGAATTAATACAGGATAAATACGATGACAGATATCAATTCGCCGCTGTACATGAAATCATCCATTGGAATGAAAAATGGATTGAGGAGACCAATAAGAACTTTAAATCAGCTTAATATTCAACGCCCAAGATGATTAGCAAAACCAGAATCAGTAAGAGAATGGATAGATTTTGCATATCATTTCAAACAAGAACAACATGATGAAGATGAAGAAAGGTTCATGGCAAGAGACATGAACTTCTTGCAGGGGCAACCTTCATTTAAAAGGGGCGAGTGATGTTGCAGAACCTTCGGCTCGCAACATGTATACTGACGAAAAAGCCAAAGAAAGTGATGAAGAAATAGTGGATAATAATGTGCGAACTCCAACAGAACATGACCCTGAAAACGATTATTAAAGTAGCAGTAGTTGTGAACACATTGAAATGATGCCAATTTCAAAAGTAAATTGATGACAAAAAATGTTAAAATAAATAAATATATATATAACATCACAGTAATAATGTGTAAACAAAAGTATGTGTATGCGATATTGTATAAGCGGCTGTATAAAATGTATTTCAAGTGGGGAAAATATAAAATATGTCTCTATTAAGATTAGTAAATTTATGGCACACTGGCTGACAAAAAAGCATAACCGAATTTTTCAAAAATGACCAAATAAGCGACGAAATACTCGCAAAAGAAAGTACGATCGAACTCTCAACGAAGAGATAACAGTGATATTCAACAGCTTATGGAAGTCATATCAACCACAGTAAATTTTCACGTTTCACAAACGACAACACTCAAACATGGAGTATTGAGTGTATGGGTACAAGCTTATGATGACAATATGTATATAACTAGTTGGTAGTTGAAAAAATTGAACCGAAGAGGAAGTTTATCAGCATGAAATAAAGTCTTTTAAATCTAGTAAGTTGATCTTATTTTGGATGTAGAACATCACAGCGCAAATTTGAATTATTTTACTCAAGAAACAAGAAAATAAAAATAAATAGTTTTAAAATTTTTATGCATTTTGAAACGAACAAAAGCTACCACTGCCAACATTAAATTTTGCGAGACCCGAAATAAGAATAATTGATTCTACAAACGATTTTCGGTGCATGGACCAAAAACGTGGAATATTGTGGAAAAGGATAAAGTTTGTTTCATGCCGCCCCATTTTCAAAGAAGCTTTGTAAAAAGTTTTCAAAGAAATTTTTAAAGAAGCTTTGAAGCTTTGTAAAAAGGCCTGAGTTTTGTACCCCTATGTTATTGCAAACATGTGATTCAAAGCCTGCCGCAAAGTGCTTTCTGCTTTAAAATTTCTGGATACGGGCCAGGTGCTTCACTGGTGAATATGACTCATCGAAAATCCACATCTTCAGAAAGTATACCGGCTCCAATGCCTTGTGAAACCTGTTTTGTCTGTTTTTGTCGACTTGCGTTATGCAGAGTGTGTGTGTTTATATTATGGACTTCGTGTCTGCTCACAAACAAATAAAGTTTAAAAAATTAAAAATATACATCAAAAAAAGTTATTGATCAAAACGAACTAAACATCACGTAGTTACTTACGGAAATATCGACAACAAAATGAAGAAATAATGAGTTTTCAGACGCCAGTGTTTTCAGACAAATAAATATTTTCAAAGGCAAGTGCACCTGTAGTCAATTTGAATCGCAGCAACGTCTTTCTTTCCTGACGTAAACTTTCTCACATCTTTAAACCCTCACGATTCGAATAATGCGACCGGTGACGTTGAACGGCAGCAAACAAATTATTTGTTTCTCTAAACTCGTCAACGGCCACCATCTGGCCGCCAACTGCGGCAAACATGACGTAGCGAGATGGCGAAAACAAAAGATCGAACGAAAAGCTAAGCTGCTTACCACGGTTAATACCTTCGCTCCAATCAACCTTTCGCAGACGATTCAGTACCGAGTCAAAACCGGAAGATGAATCACGTGACACGAAAAGAAATAGACAACCCTGAACGAAACTTTGAGTACTTATTGCGGAGTATTTGAGAAGCACTAGAAAGACTATCGCGTAAACTTCTCGTTTCATAACATCGAACAGGATGACATAAACAAAAGTAAATAAATATGCAAGTTTTAAGGTGCCTCTAAAGTCCTATTCAAGAGTTGTATGTAATCAAAGACGGCGAAGATATTAGCTAAATCGAGGATGATTTCATCTGAAGTTATGAAAGTAGCTGTGGCATGCAATCCATTACATCAGGACAGTTCTCGATGTGGCAAGTTTTTCACCTTGACTTCTGTACGAAAACAGTTTGTCTGCATTGTGGGGTTTTCGGTGCAACTGGCAAGTAGCTATTAAATCAATAATTTTTAAAGTTATTTGAAAGCAACACAAGTTTATAAGTCTAGTTCAACATTCTGAAATGGGTTAATGCTCCACCTTTTTCGTATTATTTCTCGAAAACTTGCTGATATTCACCCATATCAGCCTCTGAAGTGAAAACTAGACAAAAAGCACAGGAATTGTATCAGACACACATTGTACCATACAATACGCACTTTTTATAACTGACACATATTGCGTCATGCAATACGCACTTGTTATTCCATATCCCTTGGATGTATTTATCTGAATCATGAAAGTTAGTAGATGTTCTTCACGAAGAACCACCAAGCTAAAAAAGCAACTAGGATGCTTGCAATTCTAATTATTGTTTTAAAATATAACTGCTTGGTTTACTCATATCGACATGCATTCTCCAGAAATTGATAAGCATTTTGAAAAGATTGTGCTAAAAAACACAAACAAAAGTTATCGGATTGTTTAGGAGCGTTTATTTGAGAATTTTTTGTCATTATAACTCCTGTGATCTTTGAACTGCAATAACACTTACTTCAGTAGCCTGACCAGAGAGGAAGCTCTTTTCATGGAAAAAAGGAAAGTTTAAACTCAGTCAAACATCTCATTCTTTTTTCGAGAAGCTTGAGAGAATAGCACTACGCCATCGGTCAATACGGTGTGTTGACAACGCACGAAGTATCACGACTCTTTACCGCTTCCTTGCGGTGACGGTTCGTTGTTGCCAGATCTCGTACAATTGCACAATTAAATTCCATTCTCACTACAATTTGGTGACTTTGGTGATATTGTAGATCTGTGCAAACGTTTCATAAATTGGCTTATTTCTACTAGATTTTAATTCACAGCAAGCGAGTAATTACAATGAATACCTCTGGTTGGAAAACAGAGCTAAATTCAACTCTTTTCTCATAAAACATGCAGAAAACCTTGTGAAAAGTTGATCTCAGTACGTTTCATAAAATAACAAGCAAATCTACGACTAAGCTAGAATATGAAATAAGGTTTTATCCAACTCTTCCACACGAAAAGTTTCCTGTCAATTTCAACCTACCACGTTACCACCAATGCGGGCTGATTAATTGCCTGAATTTTAAAATAGCTGGCAGCAATATGATGGAACAGTTTCAGTTTCTTAAAGTAAGAAAACAAATAAAGTGAACCTATTGACACATTTGAGTAAAACAATAAAAAACGGAGCAAACATATATAAATATAATCTATAATAAACGCTCTGAATTTGTATTGACAATTTCTTCATTAACAGAAAAACTGAAGGTTTGTCCACTGTTTTTATCAAGGATTTAGCTTCGTGTTTTGCAATTTTTATTTATTTGCTTTTCAATCACAAAACAAGAGTTGAACAATCCCCTGCCCTGAAAATGATTTTTCATTTCCAGGGAGCTCACCTTTTTAGAAAAACTAAAATTCCATTGGACGCGTGTTTACGGTAATGAGAATAATAAGTTCATTTCATTCATTCATGAGAATAATCCGTTTATTTATTTATTTGCGCGTATGATTCAGATTCATGCTCCATATCACAATAGTAATCGAATAACACAAGATCACAAAAGCGGTTAGTCATAGGCTATATAGCGCATTACAGAGTAAGGATTAGTGTTGAGTTCGCGTTGCATCCTCAACATGAAGCGTCTTGTGACTCGGAAATACAAACAAAGAAAGTCCTCAAACGCAAGTTCAGAAACAACTTGGAAGATTGTCAATAATATCATTGAACAGCAAAGACAAAGAAGAAGCATCCAAAAGTCAAGGTTAAAAGTCGCATCACCAAATGGATTGAATTCCAGGAGTACGAAATTGGAACAATGCAACAACCAAGGACATTTGTTTTATAACGACATTGTATAGTGTACTTATACTCCACATGTATTGTAAGTCACACCCAGGAAGAGAGTAACCCGCAATAGTATAGAAAACATTTGCATTAAAAATTAACACCGATTTATAAGTAGAATTTCCGATGACAACAGATAAAAATTATAAACATTGATGCGCGACTCCTATTTCGGATTTGCCGTAAGAGCGCAGAACGTACTGATCACTCTTGTCGCTATTGCACCGTGTACGACTCGAGATAAGGTCACGTGACCTAGGTATGATACATCGTGTTGACCTCAGAAGCGGAATTGTTACACTTGAGTCAGTCGAAGTCGTGGGCATACCAGGCTAGCAGCTAAACTCGACCGTGGGCATACTAAGCGGGTTTAGTCGGATTGGGAATATCAAATGATCCTGTTACCCAGTAGAGATTCATGGTTTAGTGGCCATGATATGGTTGGACAATTTGGATTGCTCTCTCCTCCATGAAAAGAATTGAATTCGCATTTATCCCTGTTGTTTACAGTAACGTTGATTACGCATTTTAATGCATGTATAACCCCTGTTGTTTCGGAATACATTCTCGTAACCTCGCAGTGCTTAAAGCTATAATAATACAACCATGAGTGAATACAAATTCGTCTGATAGAAAAACTGAGCGTGAAGTCGAACGTAATAGGCGGGTCTAAGTTCCTTAAGTTATCAACTTGGGCGTGCCTTGAGCTCTTCTTTAGAAGGGAACTGCCACATTAGTTGATAAACACAGTCAACAGTGAGAGAGTAGCAGAACACTGAAACAGCGCACCAGCTTTAACAGCATTCACTCATCATCATACAGGAACCCGGCAGTGGAAGATAAGTGAAGACATTCTAACATTAGGTCCTGAAGTAAACGGTTAAAAATCGGCTGGGTGTGCTCCAGCGGCGCACAAAAACATGTAATTTGTTTTGATCAAAGTTTCAAATGTGTTTGCAAGATATTTAGCTTGAGGCTGACAACCGTTTGTTTTCACTAAATTTAAAGTACGATTTGGCGGTTAGTATTTTAGTAGTTTTATATGTTCATTCTTTTGAGTAGTTGGTTTGCACACATCGTCGACATGCTGAGGGGTGATAGAGGAATCATAAGTAAATACAGAAATCAAGAGGCGCCACGAAGCACAAGGAAGGTTTTGGTTGCTACGCAAAGACGTCGAAACAACGTACCAACAACTACTGCAATTGGTCACCGTCATACAGGAGCGTTAAGTAATAGAGGGAAAATGATGATTTGTGAAAAGGATCGACCTTTAAAGTGATCGGATAAAAAATTAGATGAAGATGCACATCGTTAAACAAAACCAGACAGATTGTTTCTACTGTAAACAAGGCATCAAAATGTCCTGACATGATATTTAACTTAGAGTGTGCGGGACGCTTACATTTCTGATTATGTACTGCATAATTCGGTATGCATTGTTGTAGGCAACTCGTAAGAGATTCATACTAGTCTGTGTGAATTTGTTCCAGAATTGGCAAGCATACTTTGGTATGCAATAGGCACGAAACAGAGTGCTTTTTACTGCATGCGACCACTGCGCAAAGGTGCCTCCAAGCTTGTTTGCTGCACAGTGACTTCACTTGTCTCTGGATGTCATCGTCATCAGGGATGTAGTGCTAAGAAAGATGTGGGAGCGCACCAATAAAAACAAGCCATTTTTAAACAGCTTTAACTCATTTTAAAGCAAAACATGAAATAGGTGTGGGAACGCCGTTCCAACACATTTCGCCCCACTACACCCCTGATCGTTATCCTTCAGTGAGGCATTTAGCAACACACCAAGATACTTGACTTGATCAGAAAACTGTAGGCTACACCATTCAGAAAAACGTTCAATGGAGCAGGTTGTTTGTACTTTTTGGGACAAAAACACACACTAATTGTTTTGTTGCAATTAAAAGCGATTTGGTGTTCAGCAGCATAATCACCACAAATATTCGGAAGACATTGAAGTCCACTAATGCTAAGGCCAAACACGCATATATCATCAGCAACTAATAGATGATTCACAACCTCATTTCTCAGAGTGCACCCCACTCTGGCTGAACCCAGCTGGTTTGAGAGTTCATCAAGGTAAACAGCGAATAAATATTGACTCGGAATTCCTTCTTGCCTTACCCCGGTAGTTACAGTAAAGGGGGATGGAAAGTTATTGCCCCATTTCACTTGCATGATTTGTTGTCTATACCAACTCTTCAGCAGTCTTACTATGCCCATGGGTACATTGCGCTTAATTAGTTTAACGAACGGAAGATTGTGGTTCGTTCTGTGAAATGCTTTAGACCAGTGGTATTCAACGTGGACTAATTTGCCCCCGGTGGGCGATTTTACGTGTTATGGGGGCAATTGTGTGATTTACTAAATTTGGGGGTCGATTTCAGTTTCCAGATGGGCGATTTCTGTAGCTTAGAATATACTAAAATTTTGAATTGATTCCAAATATAAAAAGTGTATTGGCCACTTTGGAACGAATCATTTGATGCACTTATGACTCAATGGTTCGTAACAAATGATATAAAGCACAAGATATAAGACTGATGATGCAAATCAAACTAGCACTGCCCTGTGTAACGGTTAACTGAACTTATCCAACAGGGTTGCCAGATTAAAATTTCATTTAAAAGCGAAATAAAGGCCAAACTGGTTATTTACAGTCCAGAAAAAGCCAAACTTTGTGGTATTCTTATTCCTTTATAACAAAAATACACCTAAATTACAAGTACAGTATGTCACTACAAATCTTCAAAATTTAGATTAAGTCTTGCTTGTGCTTCATTACAATGATATGCATTTATTTACACATTGGGCACGATGGTTCCGCAGTTTGCATATTAATCCATCGGTAGCTTTCTGCACCCAATCTGAAAATCATCTCAGATTCATTCCTGTAGGATACTTTTGAGTACAACCAGAATCATAAAAACCCTTCCACTTCCTCGACGTCATTGTCGCATTTCTGTAGCAGAGTCACAGACCTATCTGCAAGTGTTGGGCTTGCTTAGTGCTCACAACACGTTACACAGTTAACACATTTCCAGTGCTAGCACAAAACATGGATTTCGAATCTCTCATCTCTCAAACCTTACCAACATCAGAACGCGGGAGTCGGTCTAATATAGTATTTGTCACAAAAATTTTGCAAAGGTGTTTGAGAAAAAATGGAATAGTAAATATTATCTACAGATGAAAACTTTTTAAATGTAAAAAAGCCAAAAGGCCAAACGAATTTTTTACGGCCAAACAACTTCAGACGAGACCAGAAAAGGACCAAAAAACCAAATGAAATTTTTTAGGCCAACCAACTTGAAACAAGGCTATATTTCTAACATTGACGTAAAAAGGTCAATCTGGCAGCCCTGCTATCCAAGGCCACGAAGAGTGTCCTTGGTTAGCAGCCAAGCACTGCGGTTCTGAGCAATTTTCAGGTATATTGTTAAGCCTAACGATTTTTAAGTCCCGCTTGGGCCACTTTTTTGACCCGACGATATTCAACTTTGCAACTCCATAGCTAGCCAACAGATTGAGCTAGTGAGCTATTCAAACCATCTACGGATTCGGCATGTCTTCTAGTTTAATTATAAAAATTTTTCATTTTGTGTTTCGGGTTCGTTGTGGGTGACGTCAGAATAGGGGCATGTTTTTGCGCCTTTGTAGCTGAGGTTTTATATTCGCGCGTTTGTGGCTGAGGTTTTTCATTTTTATAGCTCAAAATTTTTTTGGAAACTAGGCTATCGTCCGAGTCTTTAGAGCCCTTGATTGGCTTTCTAGCACATCTGGAGCCAAAATTATGACTCAAAAACTTCCTTTTTGACATAAATGCAAACGTTCCTGGAAAGGTATGATTTGCCCTCTCAGGGCAGATTTTGGCCAGCGGCAACTCGGCAGCTCATTGAGCTAGAGACCTATTCAAACCCTCTGAATGCATATTGTGTCAACAAACTTCGCCAAAACGTTGTTCTGGAAACATGAACATGACGTCAAATTGTGACGTCTCAAACAGCACACACCAAATAGAAATGACCACCACATGTCGCTGAATCAACCCCCCCATGAAAATTTTCTGCGTACACCATTGTTACGGTAAAAAATATCTTTTTGTTTGGTTTGTGGGCCAAGATACTTTTTCCGCATTTAGCTACATCCGAAATACCTACATGGGTTTGTCCATGGATGCAACAAGGACGGTGTTCACGAAAGCCATGTTCGCTTGACCCCCCTAGAAGACTTCTAATCTTGTTTAATATTATCGAAGACTCAGTATTTTCAGTTTTGTATATTTTATTATAAAATAAAGACAATATATTCAATGGTACTCACCAAATGGATGAATCTCCACTCTTTACTCTCAGAATGGATTCGAATACAGCAATACAGACACACATGTGATTAACATCTGACTAAAGTACTATTCTGAATAGATTGTCACTGACAAATAATGTACAGAGCTCTGCTGCAGACTGCGTCTGAATCATGATCAGCGTTTCTACGCATTCTTTAAGTCACGCCTTTTTCTGTATCATTCTCTCGGGCATATTACGTACGTTATTTCCGCATAGCGATTCTGTGCTTTAAACGTTTTTAGTCTTATATTTAAATAGTAATAAAGTTTCACTCTCTGAATGACTGTTGTGTCTCGGAACAACAGAACTTTGTTCTCTGACCATTGTCTTGGTTCAGAGAGACAGAGCTCCGCCGTCTGAACGGGTTTTATTGAACAGACCACCAGCACTTCGCCTTGTGTTGAGGCGAGAACACTAGGCTGTTCGGGCTCGGCTTGGAGCGGTCCTCAAGAGATCAAGCCAAGCAGCATATTGCTTTAGCGACCTCTTGTTTCCGGGAAGATTACTGCAAGACTGAGCAAGGCATCGGCCTTTTGACCATATCAGTCAGGCAGCGGGCGGCCAATTTGGACTAGCCAAATTTGTGCTGTAGAAGGA